>Ga0114932_10006236_pt1 | contig 10248 bp, 10 predicted proteins | sample 2SBtaG_2_FD_87286 | JGI IMG/M metagenome (GOLD analysis project Ga0114932, IMG submission 87286) | Deep subsurface microbial communities from Kolumbo volcano to uncover new lineages of life (NeLLi) - 2SBTROV12_ACTIVE470 metaG | ecosystem: Environmental > Aquatic > Marine > Volcanic ... | reverse complement strand
GCCTAACGAGAAGGGGGATGGTGAGATCCAGTTCAACGGGCGCCACATCATGGCTGGCTACTACCGCGACCCGGAGGCCACCGCCGAAACGATGACTGAGGACGGCTGGCTCAAGTCCGGCGACCTCGGTAGGATTGATTCGGACGGCTACGTCTATGTCACCGGCCGCCTCAAGGAGATCTACGTCTCCTCAGCCGGCAAGAACATCGCGCCCTTGGTAATCGAGGAGACGATGAAGAGTATCCCAATGGTCTCGCAGTGCATGCTGATCGGTGACAACCGCAAGTACTGCAGCGCTCTGCTCACCCTTGATGTCGGAGCGATTCTGCGTGACGTCCATGGCCTCGACGGGGCTACCGAGGTCCCCAAAGACCCGAATGAGCAGTTGGCCAAGTTGGCCGAGTTAGGCCACGACCTTTCCGAGTACACCTCTGTTGGAAGTGCCGCGCATAACGAGCTCGTTGCTGCAGTGGCGCAGTTGAACCAGAAGTTCAGCAACCCCGAGCAGGTCAAGAAGTTCACAGTGCTCCCCCGTGACCTCAGCGTCGACCATGGCGAATTGACGCCGACGCTGAAGATTCGCAGGAAGCAAATCCGCGAGAACTGGGCGTCCGAAATCGAAGACATGTATGCCGATGCTTGAGGGCTTGGAAGGCTGTACTCGGGGGGGCTCGAATTGACTCCTGAGGCGTGGTTGGGTCTTGCTACGGTTCTAGTTCTGGGGGCGATGTCCCCCGGGCCATCGATTGCCGTTGTGATTCGAAATACGATGAATGGTGGCAAGCGGATGGGAATTGCTACTGGGATTGGTCACGGGATTGGCTTCGGAATTTACGCATTTTCAACAGCTGCTGGCTTGTCGATTGCGCTGGCTGCTCACCCTGCTACTGAGGAGGTTCTTCGGTGGGGAGGGATGCTATTGTTGATCTATCTCGGGTTAGTTTTTCTGAGACATGCTCGAGCCGGGCCTTCAACCGAAAATATGGGGGCTGACGAGCATGAGAAAAATGACCGGGCTGGATTTGTGCAAGGATTTCTAATCGCATTGTTCAATCCGAAGATTTTGGCTTGGATGATGGCGATTTACGCGCCCTTCATTGAGCCAGGTGCCAGCACTCAGACATTGATTGGAATGGGTGCGCTCGGATTGGTAATCGATGGGACTTGGTACGTCAGTGTGGCTGCTGTGCTTTCTGATACTGGAGCAATCGACAAGTTGCGGGCTCGGGCTCATTTGATTGATGGAGCAATGGGGCTTCTGATGTTCTTCTTCGCTGCACTTCTTGCCATGGGCGTTCTGTGAACCCTCGGTCGGTCAGAGTAAGACAATTGGCAGTTGGAAGAGAATCTCCAGTACCACGGCGAGCGTATTGGCTTCGACGCGAGCAGTTCGCCCGCCATTCTCGGGCGGTGACAGTCTGTGTAATTCGCCCGCATCTAACCAAAACGAAGTGCAGTTGGGACAGCCGTCGATTTCAATCGGATCAGTTAGGCTGCCGTCGATACGCTGGAAAGAGAAATTTCTCACACGCATCTGGGCATCGCAGAATGGGCAATCAATGTCAACTGGAGTTCCCTCGGTGATGAATCCATTATGCATCTCCTCGAGTTTATTTGCACAGAAAGTGGATTGCGCGGCTTCTGCGTTGAGGAGCATACCCGCACAGGTGTCACAATGGTGCATCCCATGACGTGCGGAGGCCGAGCGGTTAGACGCTTCTGGGGGTATGAGGAGAGAGCCATCACGAGGGCAGTAATGCGGTGCATTCGTGTCTGCCATGAATTACCGAGTGTGCCTCTTATCTTCAATACTCACCCGTCATTGAGGTATAATCAGAGATTGAATAGCGTCGTCGCCTTCATTTGCGACTCTTGGGTCGCAGTTGTATGGCGAGCGAGGTTCAGGCCGGAGATTCGCCTTCGGAGAAGGCGGGAGCCAAGTCCACTACGCCGCTGCGTGTGGTTACCGCAGCGGCGATCTTCGACGGTCACGATGCGGCAATCGGAATCTTCCGTCGAATCTTCCAATCGATGGGTTGTGAAGTCATTCACCTCGGTCACGACCGAGGCGCCGACGAGGTGGCTCGAGCGGCGATCCAAGAGGATGCTCATGCCATTGCGATTACGTCATATCAGGGCGGAGCGGTCGAGATGTTCACTCACACTAAGGAAATTCTCGACGAGGCAGGATTCGACCATATCTTCCTTTGTGGCGGTGGTGGTGGCACAATACTGCCATGGGCAATCAAGAAGCGTCGAGATGAAGGCATCGCCCGAATCTACTCCCCCGACGATGGGCGAGAGATGGGCTTGACCGGAATGGTCGGTGATGCCATAGAGGAAGCGAGTGGTATCGACCTTCTCGATTCCGCTCGCTTCAAATCTCTCTCAGGACCAATTTCAGCGAACCAGCACGGAGAGGTAGCGAAGTTACTCACCCTCGCCGAAAACGCAGAAGATGACAAATTCCGAGCCGCACTCAAGCGCGTTCGGACAATCAAGGAAGGCGAGGGTTGCCCTGTTGTCGGATTGACTGGAACCGGCGGAGCAGGGAAGTCAAGTCTAACCGACGAACTGATGCTCAGAATCCAACGTGATAATCCCGGAGCAAAGGTTGCTCTACTTGCAACCGACCCTACTCGCAAGAGAACCGGTGGAGCCCTGCTCGGCGACAGAATCCGAATGAACAGCCTAGCCGATGAAAACCTGTTCATGCGTTCATTCGCAAGCCGAGCAAGCGGTCGAGAGATCGCAAATTGCATCGACCGCGCAATCGAAGCCTGCCAAGCGGTTGGCTTCGACCTGGTTATCGTAGAAACCAGCGGCATAGGCCAAGGCAACGATGCCATTACCGAGGTAGCAGACCTCTCGATATATGTCACAACAAGAGAGTATGGAGCCCCATCTCAACTCGAGAAATTAGCTGCCCTCGACTTCGCAGACCTCGTAGTCCTCAACAAATTCGACCGCCCCGGAGCCGAGGATGCACTCACAGAAATTCGCAAGCAATTCAAGCGCAACCGAGAGATGTGGGACGCCAAGAACGAGGACCTCCCTGTAATTCCGACAATTGCAAGCCAATTCGCAGATGCGGGAGTAGACCAGCTTTGGCAGAAGTTAGCAACACTCCTAAACGATAATCACGACCAATCTTTCCAAGCAACTGAGGCCCGCCTCGGTGTGGACGGTCTTCCCCACCGATCAGCACCAATCCCGCCTGAGCGCCAAGGCTACCTCGCAGAAGTTGCAGCCTCGGTCAGAGATTATCACTCCCGCACGCAAGAAGCATCTCGCAATGTGCGCCTCGTCCAGCAACTGGAAGCAGCAGCGAATCAAATGCGCAAATCCAACCGACTTACCTCGGCAGCCGACCTCACAGCCGAAGCAGAAGAAATCCGCAAGCGAGTCCCAGAGAGCGCTTGGGAAATTCTCAGTGAGTTCGACGAGCGAGCCCAAGCCTACCGCTCAGGACAAGCATCCTACACTGTTCGAGGCAAAGAGATTCCAGTGGAGACCACAACCGAAACGCTCAGCGGTCTAGACATGCCTAGAGTAGCACTCCCGGACACCCAAGATTGGGGTGAAAAAATGGAGTGGATTCGTTCCGAAAACGTCCCCGGTGCATTCCCATTCACAGCAGGTGTATTTCCATTCAAGCGCGAGGATGAAACTCCGATCAGAATGTTTGCTGGTGAAGGTAGCGCCGAGCGCACCAATAAGCGCTTTCATTTCCTCTCCGAAGGCCAGCCATTCAACCGACTCAGCACGGCCTTCGACTCACCTTCACTCTACGGAAGAGACCCGCAGACCCGGCTCGACATCTTCGGAAAGGTCTGCGAATCAGGAGTCAGCATTTCAACGGTTGACGAGATGGAAATGCTCTTCGAAGGCTTTGATTTGTGTGCTCCGAACACTTCCACATCGAAGACCATCAATGGCAATTATTGGTGGCACTTGGCTGCTTTCTTCAACGTCGCGATAAGGCAGCAAAACCGCTTATTCGAAAGCGAGAACGGACGGCCACCAAATGATGCGGAGAAAGCGGAGATTAAGGCGAAGGCTTTGAGCACGGTACGCGGCACAGTGCAAGCCGATCAACTCAAGGAATCGATGGGACAAAACACTCTGGTTTTCAATCTCGATACAGCTCTCAGAATGATGGGTGATGTCGCCGAATTCTATGTTCAAAACAATGTTCGTAACCACTACTTCGTATCTATCTCGGGCTACCACATCGCCGAAGCCGGAGCGAACCCAATCACACAAGCTGCGCTGACGCTGAGCAATGGCCTGACTTACGTCGAATTGTTCCGAGCCCGTGGGCTCGACCCCGACAAATTCCTGCGCAATTTCAGTTGGTTCTTCTCGAATGGAATGGATCCTGAATACGCTGTAATCGGGCGGGTCGCGCGGAGGATTTGGTCAATTGCGATGAGAGAAATCTACGGTGTTGGGCATCGCGGTCAGCAACTGAAATATCACATTCAATCGAGTGGGCGAAGTCTGCACGCTCAGGAATTCACTTTCAACGATTACAGGACCACTCTGCAGGCGCTTTACGCACTGGCTGACAATGCCAACTCGCTGCATACGAATTCGCGTGACGAGGCCTTTGGAACTCCTACCGAAGAGACCGTGCGCGATTCGATGGCAATCCAGATGATTCTCTCGAAGGAATACGGATTGCTAGCTAATGAGAATCCGATGCAAGGCTCGCATCTGTCAACTTGGCTTACCGACCGCGTCGAGGAGGAGATTCTGCGAGTCTTCGAGGAAATGCATCGACGCGGCGGAGTGCTGGGCTCTTTGGAGGTAAATTACCAACGTAACCGGATTCAGGATGAATCGATGGTTTACGAGCATCGAAAGCACTCTGGAGAGTTACCAATCGTCGGCGTGAACACTTTCATTAATCCAGATGCTGCAAGCCTATCGGCGGATGAAGCCGATGCTTTCGATGTAGATGTTACACGCTCGGATGAAGGGGAGAAGCGCATGGTCATCGAGCGCAATGCGGCATTCAAGGCCGAGCACGCGGCGAAGGCTGAGGAAGGAATTGCTCGGCTGAAACAGGTTGCTCGCGATGGCGGCAACCTGTTCGAAGTGATGATGGATATCGTCGAATATTGCAGTGTTGGACAAGTCACACAGGCCTTGTTTGAGACCGGTGGAAAGTTCCGCCGAAATATGTGAATAATTCACTGAGTAGCTTTGAATGCCTGAACCGCCAACATTCCAGCCGCGAATTGCGGCACAAGATGCATCCAAAGATCGGCAGCCTCAATCACACCTGAAGTGAATAGAGCGCCAGTAACAGCTGGATTGAACGAACCGCCAGATATGCCGCCAACGGTCAAAGCACCTGCGAGTACGACGAAGGCAATCGCAGCACCGTAGTATCCGTTGCCAGCGGTTGCCTCGCTCGTCGCAACGTTCAGAATCACGAAGACGAGCGCGAAGGTGTAGAGGAATTCTGCACCAATCGTTTGAGTCATATCGAGTTCAAGCGCAGTGACACTCGGATCAGCAATCAGTAGGTTAGCAGATGCAAGAGCAGCCGCGGCTCCGGCGATGACCTGCACCGCGATGTACGGTGCGACCTCATCCTTCTCACACGCACCGCGCAGCCAAATTCCAACAGTTACAGCCGGGTTGAAGTGTGCCCCAGAGACGTGCCCAAGTCCGTATATCATCACCATGAGGGTAGAGGCGATGGCAAATGGTGCATATTCTCCCGCTGAACCATGCACAGCGGCGGTACAAATCGTCAGGGCTAGGAAGAATGTCCCGATGAATTCGGCAATCAGTTTGTGTTGGAGCGTGTGCTCAGACATGGCTTGTGGCGAGAATCGAACGTCCATCAACATTCTCAGCGGAATTTATACGATTTACTAGGAGGTCCAGGTAGAGCTAGTTGTTTGCGCTTCCATGGTTTGTTTCGTGCATTCCTTGTAACCTCTCCAATCTCGCACCAATCATCCAGAGTTGATTGGCCCTTGTGCTTTCCAAGCGATAGGTCGGAATCAATCAACCATGCCATTGTACTCGGATCCAATTCCACCACACGAAGCCAAAGTTTCTTCGGAAGTGACTCACCACACCTTAGTTGAATCATCTCAACAGAATCCTCTCCACCCTCAACTGCATAGCGAGCAATAGTAGGACCAAAGGGGGGATGTATCGAACTGAGAACTATCCTTTCGAAACAAACCCATTCTTCTCCATTTTTAGGATAGGAGCACATTTCCGTAACAAATCCGGACTCTAATGCCTCGGATGCCAAATTCGCTCGTACAAGTAGGTATACTAGCCCAGATGGTAGGAATGCAGTTCTCCTGTCTTCTTCTTCAAGTTCATCTGATGTTCTTCCGTAGGAAAATTCCTCCCACTCTATGTCTTCGTCCAGTGCCGACTTGAAGTCGCGCACCGCTGTCAGTGTCCAGCTTTGTCTGCCAATTGTATTTGTGCCCATATTTCTCATCTCGAATTAGTCAATCCAACAAGCGGTGTAGGCTCATATTGGGCAATCGTTCAGCCTTTAGGGCTGAGGTCAATTTCCCATCTTGCCGGTACCGCTCAGAGGTAAAATATACAGTAGCACTGAGGGTATATCAACAGTTCGTTTTGTTGTGAAAAATCATCAGTGATTCAAGATCATTCAATTGAGAATCAGTTGATTACTATGACCACTTTGGGATGACCATGTTATCGTCTGGGAAGGAGAAGGCATTGGTCACCGGCGCTTCGAGTGGTATAGGTCGAGAGATTGCACGAGTGCTGGCTTCACAAGGGTGCAATCTAGTAATTACTGCACGAAGAAGAGTAGAACTTGAGGCCCTTGCAAATGAATTGACAGAGGCCTTTGGAATCGACGTAAAGGTGGTCGTTGCCGACCTGACTGATCAGGTCGGCGTTGAGAATGTCATCAAGGAGTCCGGTGAAATCGACATTCTCGTCAATAATGCCGGCTTTGGATTCGTGGGTAAGCACGTATCTCTCGACCAAGCCGGCCAACTCAACATGATCGACCTCAATGTCAGAGCACTCACTCACCTCGCGCGCCACTACTCCGCTGTGATGAAGGCGCGCGACTCGGGCCGAATTCTCAACGTCGCCTCAATCGCAGGATACCAGCCAGGCCCGAATATGGCAGTATATTGTGCAACCAAGGCCTACGTGCTCTCGTACACGCGCGCGTTGCACTCTGAATTGAAGAGAACAGGAGTCACAGTCACCGCGCTTTGCCCAGGGTTCGTTGTTACCGGATTCCAGAAGGTCGCCGGCATGGAACTTGGAAGCATGGAGTTGACCGGTGCTGTACCAGCAGACAAGGTGGCAAAAGCAGCGGTGAAAGCAATGCGTAAGGGACGTCGTGAAGTTATCCCGGGTTGGATGAATAAGGGATTACCGATGCTCGTCAGAATGACCCCTGTTAGGATGCAACTCCCAGTAGTCAGTTGGTTGATGTCCTAAGCAAAAACGACGCGGATTCAATTCTGGCAGCGAGAGCAATAGAAGGTCGAACGGCCTGACTGGACGATGCGGCGAACTGTACCGCCACAGCCCTCACGCTTGCATCCCTCACCCTCGCGATTGAAGACTGTGAATTGGTGAGGGAAGTAACCTAAATCACCCGAACCATCAACCCCACGGAAATCCGAAATCGTAGAACCACCTGCTTCAATCGCTTCGAAAATTACCTCGTTCGTTTGCTCCCACATACGCTCAACTGCGACAACGATACGCCCACTCTTCCCGGCCACTTGTGCCGCAGTTTTGAGTGGAGAAATACCAGCTCGATGGAGGATTTCGCTGACGTAGATATTGCCTAATCCGGCAACCACACGCTGATCGAGAAGTACGGTCTTAATCGGGCTGCGTCGGCCGTGTAAACTCGCCTTGAGAGCCTCAGGCGTGAATTCCTCTGTCAGTGGTTCCGGACCGAGCCCCCCCAGTAACTTGTGGTCGGTCTCATAAGCCGTCTCAAAGAGGTCCATGATTCCGAAGCGACGATGGTCAGTGTAAGTAGCAGTCAGAGCACCATCGTCGAATTCAACATACACGTGGTCATGCTTGCCTTCTCCATCTGCATCGATAGTCCAAACCCCCGTCATCCCCAAATGACTCAACCAAGTCAAGCCATTGTCGAGCCGAATCAATAGATACTTCGAGGCTCGCCCGATGCCCACAACCGTAGCTCCAGTCAAACCCTCGTCGAAGCCATCGGGAAATGGAAAACGCAAGTCAGGACGGCGTAAATCAACGAAGCTAATCCGCCGACCCACCCAATGAGGAATTAGGCCACGGCGGACCGTTTCTACCTCTGGCATCTCGGGCATAAGACTGGCAAAGTAAGAGGACTCATCATATTGCCGTTGGAAGAATTAGACGGCTTGGGGGATTTATTTATACCAAATTTTGCTACCGAGAAAACATGGTCGAAGCGAGTGTGCCCCCTGAAACGAATGTAATCTCTGGTGAAGCACAGCCAGCGAGTCAAGGCGATGTTGTTTATGTTCAAGGAATGAACAACCCGATGAACGCCGGTCAGTACCCTCAAACACAGGCGGTTGTCGCTCTTGTTCTATCGGTTGTTGGCCTCATGATGTGCGGCCTTTGTACCGCAGTTCCCGGAGTTATCATGGCAAATACTGCACTGGGAACCACCAAGCAGTATCCCGGCCATCCAGATCAAGGATTGGCAAAGGCAGCTCAGATTGTTGGATGGATAACTATCGGACTCTGGATTGTAATCATCGGGTTCTACTTGTTGATGTTCGTCGTAGTCATCGCGGCAGAAGCCTGAGCGACGGAGCGTTCCGGAACGACGGAGATTCTCTTAAACCAAGACTATCCCACGAATAGTCATGGCTGAAGAAGACGCTCCTCCGGCAACGAATGTAATCTCTTCTGGTGAAGCACAGCCAGAGAGTCAAACCGAAGTTCTCTATGTTCAAGGAATGAGCAACCCGATGAACGTCGGTCAGTATCCTCAAACACAGGCGACTATCGCTCTTGTTCTGTCGATTGTTGGCCTCATGGGATTCTCCTGTTGCACCGCGATCCCCGGAGTAATCATGGCGAATTCAGCGTTGGAAATAACGAAGCAGAATCCCGGACATCCAGATCAAGGATTGGCAAATGCTGCTAAGATTATTGGATGGATTTCTATCGGACTGACTATCGCATTCGTCGGATTATACCTGTTCATAATCATCGTCGCCGTTGCTGCGTCTGCCTAATCCTTGGAGCATACCTGAATGACTGAAGATTCTGATGAGCCTTGGTGGCAGGGCGAGGGAGGAGACCTGCAAGGAGTTCCGAATGCGCCAGCGTCCGCCCCCCAGCAGATTTTCGTCAGCCAAGGCCAGGCAATGTCAGTCCCCCAAAGCACTTCAGCGATGATTATAATTGCACTAGTCTTTGCAAGTATCTCTTTGATTTGTTGCCAGCCACTAGCGATAATTCCTCTAATCATGGGTGCAGTAAAAATGAGTGAAACCTCAAATTATCAAAGCCACCCTGACAAAACCTTAGCACTCGTTACCGTAGTAGTGTCAGCTTTGTCTCTGGTATTTATTTTGCTTCAATTGGTTGTTGGAATCGCTATGGAATTCTGACGCAGTGGAAAACCGCGTGTTGTTCCTCGAATACCGAGATATCGATGACCTCGATTAAATCGAGGTGTTCGCAGTTTTCGATGAGGCCTTTTGTATGCTGATATCTGGCGTCATCGCCACCTTCCATCCACCGCTCACTGGCGGCTTTCAAGGAGAGAAGAGCGGTGCCGTCATCGGCGAGGAAGGCGGAGGTCATGCGGACGAAGGTCTCGGCTTGGTCGCCAATACTCAAATCCTGATGTAGCCACTCGGCTTTTCCTCGCAAATATGGAGCGATTACCAATGGATTTCGAGCGTCGCCTAGAACCGGAACAAGTCCTGGCCGGCGCTCGGCGAGTTTTACCAAATCACGCATCATTCTCGGAGAGATATCGACTGCGACAACCTGCCCTCCATGATGATTTCCAGCACCACAGACATTGTCATGGATATGGCTGACTGTGCCTCCAGAAGAAGCTCCAAGATAGAGGCAAGTTGAGCCAGATTGGGGTAATAGAGCCGAGGCTGAACCACGAGTTTTGAGTAAACTCGCGGCAACTTTCGAACGACTTGGATCCCAGCGGCGCCACTCATTTCGTCCATCCTTCTTGCGTCTCTCAGCACGAACGGAGACGCCTTTGACAGCGTT
>Ga0114932_10006234_pt1 | contig 10252 bp, 9 predicted proteins | sample 2SBtaG_2_FD_87286 | JGI IMG/M metagenome (GOLD analysis project Ga0114932, IMG submission 87286) | Deep subsurface microbial communities from Kolumbo volcano to uncover new lineages of life (NeLLi) - 2SBTROV12_ACTIVE470 metaG | ecosystem: Environmental > Aquatic > Marine > Volcanic ... | reverse complement strand
GGCACGGACCGGCTAGCCGGCACGCACCAGAACGTGGCGCTTCTTGCCGGCCGACAGTTTGATAAATCCGTCGACAGAGGCATCACTTGTACCGATGGACAGAGTTTCACTGGCTAATACACTGTCATTGATGCGTGCACCGCCGCCTCGGATCAAGCGCCTCGCCTCGCCGTTAGAATTGCACAATCCGGTACGCACAAACATTTCGAATGCTGGGATACCGGCATCCAATTCAGATCGTTCAATTTCGATTGTCGGTAGCCCTCCGTCTATTTGGACATGGCCGACTGATGTACCGATTTCGAGCCCAGTGACACTAACTTCAAAAGTCTTTTCGGCGGTTATGCGGGCCTTCTTGGCCGCGTCTTCGCCATGGCAAAGCGCCGTGACGGCATCGGCCAGGATTTTCTTGGCGTCGTTGATCTCGACGCCTTGCAGCGCTTCCAGTCTGGCGACATCATCCAGGGGTATTTCCGTGAAAAGGCGCAAAAACCGCCCCACATCGGCGTCTTCCGTGTTGCGCCAGTATTGCCAGTAGTCGTAGGGCGACAGCATGTCGGCGTTCAGCCACACCGCGCCGTCGGCGGTCTTGCCCATTTTGGCGCCCGACGATGTCGTCAACAGTGGTGTCGTCAGACCAAAGAGATTGCCGCCCTCTGTATCTTGGTCCTCGCGGACCCGCCGGCCCAGTTCGACGCCGTTGACGATGTTGCCCCATTGGTCGGAGCCGCCCATCTGCAGGGCGCAGCCATGGCGTTTCGCCAGTTCGACGAAATCATAGGCCTGCAGGATCATGTAGTTGAATTCCAGGAAGCTCAGGTGGTGTTCTCGTTCCAGGCGCAGTTTGACGCTGTCGAAGGACAGCATGCGGTTGACCGAGAACAGCCGTCCGTAATCGCGCAGGAACGGCACGTACTGCAAATCGTCCAGCCAGTCGGCGTTGTTGACCATGATGGCGTCCGTGGGGCCGTCGCCGAAGGTCAGGTACTTGGCGAAAACCTGTTGAATGCCGGCCATGTTGGCGGCGATGCCGTCGTCGTCCAAAAGCTTCCGCGATTCGTCCTTGCCCGACGGATCGCCGACCTTCGTCGTGCCGCCGCCCATCAAGACGATGGGTTTGTGACCGGTTTTTTGAAGCACGCGCAGCAGCATGATCGAAACCAGGCTGCCCGCGTGCAGGCTGGGCGCCGTGCAGTCAAAGCCGATGTAGGCGGTCACCGGGTTGACCGACGCCAACGTATCGAGACCGTCCAGGTCCGTGCATTGATGCATGAAGCCGCGGTCAACGACCTGATTGATGAATTCCGACTTGTGCTCACCCATGAAAATCTCGATGAAAGCCTATGTGTCTTCAGGTTTTCAGGGTTTATGCTATAGCTTACAGAAGTGCAATGCGGGAGATGGCATGAGCGCAGCAGAACGGTTAACGGCCATCGGCCTGATGAGCGGCACCTCCATGGACGGCGTCGACGCGGCCCTGGTGGAGACCGACGGCACGGACATATTCGCCCTGGGTCCCGTTGCGACGATTTCCTATGCCGATGATTTTCGCCGCCGCCTGAAGCCGCTTCTGGGCCGGCCGGCAAATGGCGGCAGCGAAGACGTGGTCCGCGACCTGACACTGTATCACGCGGAGGCGGTTCACCGGTTGTTGGGCGACGCAGGCCTCCACACGGACGATGTGGATGTGTTGGGGTTCCACGGCCAAACCGTGTTCCATGATCCGGCCGGGGGTGTGACCTGCCAAATCGGCGACGCGCCGCTTCTGGTCAACGAAACGGGCATCGACGTGGTCGCGGATTTTCGTTCCAGCGATGTTGCCGCCGGCGGTGAGGGTGCGCCCTTTGCGCCCCTGTTCCACGTCGCCATGGCGCAAAAACTTGAGCGCCCGGTGGCCGTTCTGAACATTGGCGGCGTCGCCAATGTCACCTGGATCAGTCCGGACGGCGGCGCCATCGCCTTCGATACGGGGCCGGGCAATGCGCTGATCGACGATTGGGTGCAAGGCCGGGCGGGGATCGCTTTCGACGACAGCGGCAAGCTGGCCCGCCGGGGCCAGGTCAATGAGGCCGCATTGGCGCGGCTTCTGGACAATCCCTACTTCGATTTGCCGGCGCCGAAATCCCTCGATCGCGACGCCTTTTCCTTAACCGACGTGCAGGATCTGAGCGCCGTGGACGGCGCGGCGACGCTGGTGGCTTTTACCGCCGCCGCCATTGCGCGCGCCGAAACCTTACTGCCGGCGCCACCGTTGCGGTGGCTGGCCAGCGGCGGCGGCCGGCACAATCCGACGATCATGGCGGCGCTGCGAAGTTCGTTGTCCATGCCGGTGGAACCGGTCGAGGCCGCCGGATGGGATGGTGATGCCATTGAGGCCCAGGCCTTCGCCTACCTGGCGGTGCGCAGCCTGCACGGCTTGCCGCTCAGTTATCCGCAGACAACCGGCGTCTCCAAGCCGGTCACCGGCGGGCAATTGTTTCGCTTCGCCGATTGCTGACCAGCCCGTCCGCACGTCCCGAAACTTCAGCGATCAAGCGGCTTTTGTAATCGCCTTGTTGAGGTAGTCATCGACGTGGCCAACCAATTCGGAGATGTCTTCTTGGAAGAAATGGTCGCCGCCCTTGATGACCCGGTAGTCGATCTGGATGTTCTTCTGTTTTTTCAGTTTCTGGGCCAATTTGTCGACGGAGACCTGTGGCACGATGTCGTCCTTGTCGCCGTGCAGGATCATGCCGGACGCCGGACAGGGCGCCAGAAAGGAAAAATCATGGATGTTGGCGGGCGGTGCCACCGACACGAAGCCGTCGATTTCAGGCCGGCGCATCATCAACTGCATGGCCACCCACGCGCCGAAGGAAAATCCGCCGATCCAACAGCTTTTGGTGTTCGGGTTGTGGGCCTGCATCCAATCCAAGGCCGATGCGGCGTCGCTCAATTCGCCCTGGCCGTTGTCGAACACGCCCTGTGAACGTCCGACACCGCGAAAATTGAAGCGCAGTGCCGAAAATCCCCGCTTCACGAAGGCTTGATACAACAGGTAAACGACCCGGTTGTTCATGGTGCCGCCGTGTTGCGGGTGCGGATGCAGGAACAAAGCGACCGGTGCGTTGGGAATCTTAGAATGATGGTAGCGGCCCTCGATCCGGCCTTCCGGACCATTGAAAATCACTTCAGGCATGATTCCAATTAAACCCCTTTATTGGTTGGTTTTTCTGGCGATAAAAAAAGCGGGACCCTGTAACGGGTTGGAATTGCAAACGATTATCAATCCAATGTTCTCAGGAATACTTGACCGCATTTGTCGGGCATCCTATATAACGGATATATCTGAATGACCTGCTCGGGGCTCCAAAACGCGTTGGAAACCTGGGCCGTCCTTTCGATGCAGATTATGACTAGAACATAGCCCAGGTATCATGGTTTTCAAGACACTTCGCGAAGATATTAACGCCTATCTCGAACGCGACCCTGCGGCCCGCGGGCCGCTTGAGATCATCCTTTGCTATCCCGGCTTCCATGCCTTGCTGACCTATCGGTTCTGCCATTGGCTTTGGCGGCACAAACTGTTCCTGCCGGGCCGGTTTATCGCGCATCTGGGCCGCATCCTGACGGCGATCGAAATTCACCCGGGTGCCGAGATCGGCCGGCGGTTCGTCATCGACCATGGTGCCGGCACGGTAATCGGTGAAACCGCGGTGATCGGCGACGACGTGACCCTCTATCACGATGTGACCTTGGGCGGCGTCGCGCCCAGCGTCGATTCGGAAGCGCAGGTCGGGCAAAAGCGCCATCCGACCCTGGGCGACGGCGTGATTGTCGGTTCCGGCGCGCAAATTCTCGGACCGATTACGGTCGGCGCGCATGCCCGGGTTGGCGCCAATTCGGTGGTGACGAAAGATGTTCCCAGTTCGGTGACGGCGGTCGGCGTGCCGGCCAAGGTGGTGATGCCGCGCAACAAGGAAAAGGCGCGCCAGTTTCACGCCTATGCGACGACGGATGAAGGCCATCCAGATCCGGTATTGCAAACCATTGATGCCCTGCGCGCCCAGGTGATGGCGCTCAGTCAGCGTATCGAGGAGCTTGAATCCGACCGACCGGCGGATGCGGAAGATAACGCGCCGCCTGACAAGAAAAGCGGCGTGGCCTGATCATCAGGTTGTGACTGAGAAACCGGCGGGCCGATCGCGACGATTGCGGGGTCCGGCTTCATTTTAGAGAGGAAAGGGGACGTATCGTGAGACTGAGTACGAAAGGACGTTATGCGGTCATGGCCATGGTTGATCTGGCGACCCAGTCGCATGGCCGGCCGGTGGCTCTGGCCGAAGTGGCCGAGCGCCAGGAGATTTCGCTGTCCTACCTTGAGCAGCTGTTCGGCAAGCTTCGCCGCGGCGGCCTGGTGAAGAGCGTGCGCGGCCCCGGTGGCGGGTATCTATTGTCGAGGACGTCGGGCGACACCCGGGTTTCCGATATCATCATGGCCGTTGATGAACCGATCAAGGCGACCCGTTGTGCGCCCGGATCACCAGAGGGCTGCAAGTCCAACAAAAGCCGATGTCTGACTCACGATTTGTGGGAGGAACTGGGCAACCACATCTATCTCTACCTAAGCTCCGTCTCGTTGGAGGATGTGGTTCTCAATCGGGTTCTGGGCAGCAGCGGCCATCTGGTCCAGCAATGCCGTCCCGATGCCCCCGCCCCCATCGCGGCGGCGGAATAATCGTCAAAACACGCCCATACGGCGCCATCAATAACGAGGACCGCGACCGGCATGGTTGATCTGACCTACCTGGACCACAATGCGACGACCCCGGCGCGCCCCGAGGTCATTGCCGCCGTCACCGAAGTCATGGGCTTGGTGGGCGCCAACCCGTCTCCCGTGCACGCCTGTGGCCGGGACGCCCGAAAACGCATTGAGGACGCCCGTGAAGCCGTCGCCCGGCTGGTCAACGCCAAGCCCGAAGAGGTTATTTTCACCGGCGGCGGCTCCGAAGCCGACAACATGGCCATCCTGGGTACCGGCCGCCACCGGGTGATGATCACCGAGACCGAGCATTCGGCGGTGTTGAAGACGGCCTTGCTGCGGACCAAGAACTCCCAGTTGCTGCCCGTCGATGGCCAAGGCGTCGTCGATCTGGCGGTCCTCGAACAGCGCCTGGCGGAAGACGATGAACCGGCCCTGGTCTGCGTCATGGCGGCCAACAATGAAACCGGCGTTTTGCAGCCGGTCCGGCGGATCGCCGAGATGGCGCACGAGCACGGTGCCCTGGTGCTATGCGACGCGGTTCAGGCGGCCGGCAAGATCAACGTCAATTTCGCCGCCTGGGATGTCGACTACATGGCCTTGTCGGCGCACAAAATCGGCGGCCCTCAGGGCATCGGTGCCTTGATCCGGCGCGACGGCGCGCCCTTGCGCAGCCTGGTCACCGGCGGCGGCCAGGAACGCGGCGCCCGGGCGGGAACGGAAAACGTCGCCGCCATCGCCGGGTTCGGGGTTGCCGCGGCAATCGCCGCCGATACCTGGCATGAGACCGCGGCCCGGGTCGCCGGGTTTCGCGATGACCTGGAGCGCCGCGTCCTGGAACTGTCACCCGAAAGCCAGATTTATTCCGCATCGGCGCCGCGCTTGCCCAACACGTCGAATTTTTCCCTGCCCGGTGTGCAAAGCGACACCCAGGTGATGAAACTGGATCTGGCCGGGGTTGCCGTCAGTGCCGGCTCGGCGTGTTCGGCGGGTAAGGTGGAACCGTCACATGTGCTGGACGCCATGAAGGTCGCGCCGGCGCACGCGACGACGGCGCTGCGGGTGAGCTTCGGATGGAATTCGAAAGCCGAGGATGTCGACGCCTTCATCAATGCCTGGGGCAAGATGGTGCGCGACGTGACAGAAGACGCCGGTCACGAAACCGCCGCCTAGAACAACAAGAGCATATAACAAGGACACAAACATAATGGCCGCAACGGTTGAAACAGCCCAACAAATTCAAGACTTTGCCGACGACGGGTACAAGTATGGCTTCGTCACGGAGATCGAGACGGAAACCGCACCCAAGGGCCTGAACGAGGACATCATCCGCTTCATTTCGGCGAAGAAAAAAGAACCCGAATGGATGCTTGAAGGCCGTCTCAAGGCGTACCGTCACTGGCTCAACATGCCCGAGCCGGAATGGCAGAAGCCGGACTTCCCGCTGATCGATTATCAGGATTCGTACTATTATTCGGCGCCGAAATCCATTGGCGACGGGCCGAAAAGCCTGGACGAGGTCGATCCGGAACTGCTCAGGACCTATGAGAAGCTGGGCATTCCCCTGATGGAGCAGGAACGCCTGGCCGGCGTTGCCGTTGATGCGGTGTTCGATTCGGTTTCCGTGGCGACCACCTTCAAGGCGAAGCTGGAAGAGGTCGGCGTCATCTTCTGTCCGATTTCGGAAGCCATCGAACGGTGCCCAGAACTGGTGCAGAAATACATGGGCAGTGTCGTCCCTTATACGGACAACAAGCATGCCTGCCTGAACGCCGCCGTATTCACGGACGGTTCCTTCGTCTACATCCCGAAGGGCGTGCGCTGCCCCATGGAACTGTCCACCTATTTCCGCATCAACGCGGAAAACACCGGCCAATTTGAGCGCACCCTGATCATCGCCGATGAAGGCTCCTACGTGAGCTATCTGGAAGGCTGCACGGCGCCCATGCGCGACGAAAACCAGTTGCACGCCGCCGTTGTCGAATTGATCACCCTGGACGATGCCGAGATCAAGTATTCGACGGTCCAGAACTGGTATCCGGGGGACGCGGAGGGCAAAGGCGGCATCTATAATTTCGTCACCAAGCGGGCTGCCTGCCGGGGCAGGAATTCGAAGGTGTCATGGACCCAGGTGGAAACCGGCTCGGCGATCACCTGGAAATATCCCAGCTGTATCCTGCAGGGCGAAAACTCCGTCGGTGAGTTCTATTCCATCGCCATCACCAACAATCTCCAGCAGGCCGATACGGGCACCAAGATGATCCATCTGGGCAAGAACACGTCGTCGAAAATCATTTCCAAGGGGATTTCCGCCGGGCGTTCCGATCAGACCTATCGGGGCCTGGTGCGCATGGGGCCGAGGGCCCTGGGGGCGCGAAACTACACCCAGTGTGATTCGCTTCTCATCGGTGATACCTGCGGCGCCCACACGGTGCCCTATATCGAGAGCAAGAACAAAGACGCTGTTGTCGAACACGAAGCGACGACGTCGAAGATCAGCGAAGATCAGTTGTTTTACCTGCGTCAGCGCGGCATCGGCGAAGAAGCGGCCGTGGCCCTGGTGGTCAACGGTTTTTGCCGCGATGTGTTGCAGCAACTGCCCATGGAATTCGCCGTTGAGGCGCAGAAGTTAGTCGGAATCAGCCTGGAAGGCAGTGTTGGTTGACCAACCGGGATCCAAAGGTCGGTTAATCCGGCATATACAAAAAGAAGGTCATCAATCGAATGCTCGAAATCAGAAATCTTCACGCCGCCGTCGACGGCACGGAAATTCTCAAGGGCCTGAGCCTTGAGGTTGCGGCGGGTGAAATCCACGCCATCATGGGCCCCAACGGCTCTGGCAAAAGCACACTTTCATACGTGCTGGCCGGGCGCGACGGCTATGAAGTCACCGGCGGTGAGGTGATCTACAAAGGCAAGAACCTGTTGGATCTGTCGCCCGAAGAACGCGCCGGCGAAGGTGTCTTTTTGGCCTTTCAGTATCCCGTGGAAATTCCCGGTGTCGCCAACACCATCTTCCTCAAGGAAGCCCTGAATTCCGTGCGCCGGCATCGCGGCGAGGAAGATTTGGATGCCATGGCGTTTCTCAAGGTGGTGCGCGAGAAGACCAAGGAACTGGGCATTGCCGACGACATGTTGAAGCGCGCCGTCAATGTCGGTTTCTCGGGCGGTGAGAAAAAGCGCAACGAGATTTTGCAGATGGCCGTCCTGAACCCGTCCCTGGCGATCCTTGATGAGACCGATAGCGGCCTTGACATTGACGCCTTGAAGGTCGTCGCGGAAGGCGTCAACGCCTTACGCGCGCCGGACCGGGCGACCCTGGTGATTACCCACTACCAGCGCCTGTTGGATCATATCGTTCCCGACAAGGTTCACGTTCTGGCGAAGGGCCGCATTCAGCGCAGCGGCGGCAAGGAACTGGCGCTTGAGTTGGAGCGCAACGGCTATGCTGAATTCGCCGAGGCGGCAGCTTGAGGACCGACCCATGAGCCAGCAATCCTCCACCGTTGACGGCTTCGTTTCCGATTTTGAGGCGGTCAACAATTCCCTCGCCGGCAACGGCGTTTCATGGCTGAATTCCCTGCGCCGCAGCGGCATTGAACAGTTCGAGGGCCTGGGCCTGCCGGGGCCGAAGGTCGAATCTTGGAAATACACCCGCCTGCGGTCCCTGGAAGATACCAGCTTCCGGCCCGCCGACGCCGCCGATGGCGCGGCCAGTGTCGATCACGTTCCGGCCGTCCTGCCGTCCGGGTCGGACCATCCGCGGATCGTCTTCGTCAACGGTTTCATGCGCGCCGATCTGTCGCGCCTGGATGGGATTCCCGATGGCGTCAGCGTCGAATCGCTGGGCGATGCCGTGGCCCGTGATCCCGAATGGGTCGGCGCCCATCTCGGCCGTGTCGGCCGCCTGGAAGGCCAGCCCTTGATGGCGCTGAACACGGCGATGATGAACTCCGGCACGGTCATCCATGTGCGCCGCGGTGTCGTCGTTGAACAGCCCATCGAGATGATTTTCGTCGCCGGCCTGACCGATGGGCCGGTCGCCTATTATCCGCGCAATCTGATTGTCATGGATGAAGCCAGCCAGGCGACCTTGGTGAATTTGCACGCGGGGCTTGGCGTCGGTGCCTATTTCGCCAACGCGGTGACCGAGGTGGAAGTCGGCGACGGCGCCATCCTGCGCCACTACCGGGTGCAGTCGGAGAACATGGAAGCCACGCACCTTGGCAGCCTGCATGTGCGCATTGGCCGCGACGCCACCTACGACGGCTTCGGTCTGCACATCGGCGGGCGCCTGTCACGGACCGAAGTTTTCGCGCGGCTGGAAGGCGAGGGTGGTCATTGCGCGCTCAATGGCGCCTATCTGATGAAGGGCAGTGAGCATTGCGACAATACCACGGTGATCGAGCACACGGTGCCGCATACCACGTGCCGCGAGGTTTTCAAGGGTATCCTGGATGACGAATCGCGCGGCGTGTTCCAGGGTAAGATCGTCGTTCATAAGGACGCCCAGGGCACGGACGGCCATCAGTTGTCGAACGCTTTGCTGCTCTCCGACAAGGCGGAGATGGATGCCAAGCCGGAATTGGAAATCTACGCCGACGACGTCAAATGTTCGCACGGTGCGACCACCGGGCAATTGGATGAGACGTCGCTGTTCTATCTGCGCTCGCGCGGCATCCCGGAAGCCCTGGCCCGCAATCTGCTGATCCAGTCGTTTCTGGCCGGCGCCCTGGATGAAATCAAGGATGAGGCGGTGCGCGACGCGATGATGAACAAGGTCGTCCATTGGCTGCCGGCACAATGCTTCTTGGCCGAGGAGTGGACCAAGGAATGAGTACCGTCACCCCGATTGTCGAAGCCGGCCCCGGTGATAACTCCATCGCCGCCTTCGACGTCGAGAAAGTCCGCGCCGACTTCCCGATCCTGAGTCGCGAGGTTTATGGAAAGCGCCTGGTGTTCCTCGACAGCGGCGCCAGCGCCCAGAAGCCCCGGGCCGTCATCGATTGCATGCGCGAGGTCTATGAGACCTATTACGCCAACGTGCACCGGGGCGCCCACTATTTGAGCCAGCGGGCCACCGACGCCTACGAAGATGCGCGCGTCATCATCGCCAAGTTCATGAACGCGCCGTCCGAAAACAACATCGTGTTTACCTCCAGCGTCACCGAATCGATCAATCTGGTGGCCGCCACCTGGGGCCGCAAGTTCCTGGGCGCCGGCGATGAGGTGATCATTTCCGAAATGGAGCACCACGCCAATATCGTGCCCTGGCAGTTGCTGCGCGACGAAAAGGGCATTGTCTTGAAGATCGCGCCGGTGCGCGATGACGGCTCCTTCCACCTGGAAGACTTCGAGGCGTGTTTGGGCCCGCGCACCAAGCTGGTCGCGATCACGGAAATTTCCAACGTCATGGGCACCCGCACGCCGATCAAGGAGATTGTCCGGCTGGCCCATGCCCAGGGCGCCAAGGTGCTGGTCGACGGCGCCCAGGGCATCGTTCACCAGGGC
>Ga0114932_10006231_pt1 | contig 10254 bp, 6 predicted proteins | sample 2SBtaG_2_FD_87286 | JGI IMG/M metagenome (GOLD analysis project Ga0114932, IMG submission 87286) | Deep subsurface microbial communities from Kolumbo volcano to uncover new lineages of life (NeLLi) - 2SBTROV12_ACTIVE470 metaG | ecosystem: Environmental > Aquatic > Marine > Volcanic ... | reverse complement strand
TCTCTGGTTTCAGAAGAGGTTCATATGATTTCTACAAAACATCGTGGAAATACTTAAACGACGCTTCTACAAGAGGTGGTTCTACTAATTTTGTTAACGGTGATAACATCGATGGTGTATTAATTCCTGCTGGAACTTCTACAGTTTACGATCAATTACTAGGAACAAACATTAGAAGACCTTTCTTACATGTAAGATATAGAGCTTCTCAAGCTGATGATAGAAGAATGAAGTCATGGTTAACAGGTTCTGTTGGCGGTGCTGCAACTTCTTCTCTTGATGCTATGGAAGTTAATTTCTTATCAGAAAGATGTCTATGTGTACAAGCAAGAAATAATTTCGTATTATTCACAGCTTAATTTTTATATAAGGTTAGGGCGCTTCGGCGCCCAATACCTTTAACTTATTTAATTATATTATATTATGTCAACAACAAAAGAAAAAAAACCTAAGGTCAAAGACACTTGGGAAATAAAAGATAGAACTTATTTTTTAACAGGAAGTAAAGAACCGTTAACGTTCACATTAAAATCAAGACATACGGAAAAATATCCGTTATTATATTTTGATACAGAGACAAACACTCAAAGAGCGTTAAGATATGCAACTAATCAATCTTCACCATTTGTAGATGAACAAAAAGGAGAAGTTACATTAAAACATATTATGTTTAAAGACGGAACATTGATTGTTCCTAAACAAGAACAAGCTTTGCAAAAGCTTTTATCTTTATATCACCCAGACAGGGATAAAAGATATGCTGAATTAAAGCCTCAAGCAATAGCACAAAATGAATTAGTAGATTTAGAATTAGAAATTTTAGCTTTAAATGCTGCTAAACAAATGGATATAGAACAAATAGAAGCAATACTAAGAGTAGAAATAGGTAACGCTGTATCAGATCTATCATCTAAAGAACTAAAAAGAGATATATTATTATTTGCTAAAAAGAACGCTAGATTGTTTATTGAATTAGCAAAAGATGATAATGTAATGTTAAGAAACTTTGGTATTAAAGCTACAGAATCTGGTATGATACAGCTTTCACAAGATCAAAGAAGCTTTACTTTTGGTTCTAATAAACGTAAACTTATGACAGTTCCATTTGATGAAAACCCATACTCAGCATTAGCTGCATGGTTTAAAACAGATGAAGGTGTAGAAGTTTATAAAACTATAGAGAAAAAACTCTCTTAACATGTAATACTAGTATAAGGCGGTTAACGCCGCCTTGTATTATAAAAAATATACTATAATGGCAATAAACGTAGATACTGTATACAAAACTGTTTTGTTAATTCTTAATCAACAACAGAGAGGATATATGACACCTGACGAGTTCAACAAGGTAGGAACACAGGTGCAGTTAAATATATTTGAAAAGTACGAAGATGATTTAAATCAACAGTATCGAATGCCACAAAATGACACTGAATATGCAAATCGCATAAAAAATATTGAAGAAAATTTATCATTTTTTCAGAGAACAGGTGCTACAGCTTATGTAGGACCTCATTTTACTTTAACCCCTAATGATATATATAGATTAGGATCTGTCTTTTACAATGGAACAGAACTAACTCAATATGCTCAAAGAAACGAGTTAACTCAATTATTACTCTCTCCTTTAACACAACCCACTACTAGCTTTCCTATATATTTATATGAGAATAATTTGTTATACGTGTACCCTACAAGTATAATAAATAGCGTGACTATATCTTATTTAAAAAAGCCTGCTGATGTAGAATGGAAATATAGCGTTGGTTCATTAGGTCAATTTGTTTACAATGCTGGAACTTCTATTAATTTTGAACTAAGTGTTAGTGAGCAAACAAACGTTATAACTAGAATATTAGCTTATGCAGGGGTTATAATAAATGACCCTACAATAATACAAGTAGCTCAACAAGAAATACAATTAGAAGAACAAAACTCAAAACAGTAAACTATGCCTAGACCAGATGGAGGATTAATCCAAGAACAAAATGTACAATATTACGCGGGCGCGCAGATTATATATACTCCTGTGGCTACGGCTACATATACTTTTACATTTAATACTCCTTTAGTATTAGGTAGCGCAACTAGTTGGAATCCAAATGACCCTGACTATCCATTAAATAATTTTCTTATCTATACAAGTCCTAATGGTATCAACCAGTGGACTCTTTTTACAACTACTTTTACTTTATCAAGCGCTAAAAATAATAACGTTATAGTATTAGGAGCGCAACAACCAATAGGAACATATGTAAAAGTACAATTAAAACAAGAAGCTTTACAAAATAATTATGGAGGTTACGAATATATATCTTTAAAGGATATTGTTAATAACTTTATTGTAGGTTATGTTGGTCAAGATAAATTAATACCTAGAGTTAACAGAACAGATGTTTTATTTCATGCTAAGCGAGGTTTACAAGAATTTAGTTATGATACTTTGAAAAGTATAAAATCTCAAGAATTAACAATACCAGATAGCCTTTCATTAACAATACCGCAGGATTATGTTAATTATGTTAAATTATCCTGGATTGATGGATTAGGTGTTAAACATACTATATATCCTACGCAACTTACTAGTAGTCCGTGGGAAGCGCCTATACAAAGTCAAGAAGGCCAAATAATACAAGATAATTTTGGAGATAATGTAGATGCAACTTCAGTTATAAACGAATCATGGCAAAAAGCAAATACCAGTAACATAACAGGTGTGTGGCCTATGTCTTCTAATAATCCAGACTTATTTATGTATGATTGGTTTGGTGAAAACGCTTATGGATTTGGCGGGTGGTATGGTCAAAGATATGGAGGCGATCCAGTTAACATGCAGATGAATGGTTGGTTTAATATAGATGATAAGAGAGGTACATTTAATTTTTCTAGTGATTTAAAAAATAAATTAATATTATTAGAATATATATCTGATGGTTTAGCTTATGACTTAGATAGTAAAGTTCCTAAGTTAGCTGAAGAAGCTATGTACCAACATTTATTATATAGCATAATGTCAACTAGAAGAGATACTGCTGCTATAGCTCCACAATATAAAAGACAAAGATACGCATCGTTACGTAATGCTAAAATAAGATTATCTAATATTAAATTAGATGAAATAGTACAAGTGATGCGTAATAAATCTAAATGGATTAAACATTAAATATGCCAGAAATTAAAAATACCTTTTTAAAAGGTAAGATGAATCAAGATCTTGACTCTCGATTATTACCTAATGGTGAATATCGAGAAGCTATAAACTTAATGATAAGTAGATCAGAAGGTTCAACTGTTGGTGAGTTTGAAAATGTTTTAGGTAATACTAGCATTAAAGAATTAAGTGTAGATAATGAAGCTGTAATAGGACATTTTGTAAATCAAACAACTAATAAAGTTTATTTATTTGCTACTCAATATAATAATGCTGACGGTGTAAGATCTTCCGGTCAAGAACATAGAATATTTGAATTAGATTTAAATGCTCCTTATAATTTAAAGACATTAGTAACTGGTAATTTTTTAAACTTTAATCAATCATTTCCTATAACTGGAGTTAATTTAGTAGAAGATTTATTATTTTGGACAGATAATTTAAATCAACCTAGAAAAATAAATATATCTTTAGCTAATCCAACAAATGCTGCTACACCTACACACTATACAAATGAAGATCAGATTTCTGTAGCTAAATACGCGCCTTGTAAAGCTATATTAGCTATGCAAAGAATTAATGCTAGAGCCAATGGAGCTGTTTCTAATTCAACAACTGTTGTTTTAGATTCTAGCACAGGTATACAACCAGGTGATATTATTTCTCCTTGGAAAACTATAGTGTTACCTACTGCTAGTGAATTTTCTCCATTAGATAAGTCTACGTATGTTGTAGCTGTTAATCCAGCTAGTGCTAGTAATACTGTTACAGTTTCTAGAGCTTTAACTATTGCTGATGGTCAACACTTGGTTTTTTCTAGACCAACATCTACACAAAAAACAAAAGAATTAAAATCAAATGGTTATGAAGGAACGGTAGAAACTACCCCTGGTGGAGGTGTATACACTGTTGTTTACCCAGCAACAGAATTAAAAGGAACTTATAATGGTAGTTATGAAGATTTAAGATACACTAACATGATTCCTAGAATAGGAGATTTAGTAACAAGTAGTGTATCGAATGCTATTCCAGCTGGAACAACAGTACTAACCGCTGTATGTGAGTATGCTGGTATAGGAGTAAATAGATTTACTTTTACTTTTTCTGAAACTGTTACGTTGAGTGTGGGTAACAATATTAAAATAAGTGTTAATCCTGATTATGATTCTAACTGGACAGGAGATGCTAAATTTTTAGAAGATAAATTTGTAAGATTTAGCTATAGATTTAAGTTTGAAGACAATGAATACTCTTTAATGGCTCCGTTTAGTCAATGCATGTTTATTCCTAAGCAATATAGTGAGTTTGGAGGAGGTTCGTTTCCTCAACCAGAAGACATGGATAACGCGTTTGAATCAACTATATTAAATTGGTTTGAAAACAACACTCAAAATATTAATTTAAGAATACCTTTTCCAGAATCAACTGTTAACGACGCTGTTAATAATTTATTAATAACCTCTATAGATGTTTTATATAAAGAATCTGATTCATTAGCTGTTAAAGTTTTAGATACAGTAGATTTAGTAAACATATCTTCATTAAGCAGTACGCGTTGGTGGGATCCTGTTAATGGTGAAAATCAAGTTGAAAAATTTTATGAATATGATTATGCTTCTAATAAACCATATAAAACACTACCTAACTCTCAAACAGTAAGAGTTTATGATAAAGTTCCTTTAAAAGCTTTATCTCAAGAAATTATAAGTAATAGAATTGTGTATGGTAATTATATAGATAAACACACTAGTCCAAGTTCTATAAATTTTAGTGCTTTAACAGATAATAAAAAACCATATAACACTAGTCATATTGAATATCCTTATCATAATTTAAAACAAGATAGAACATATCAAGTAGGTTTTATATTAGCTGATAGATATGGTAGGCAATCTGATGTTATACTTTCTGCTTATGATGATATTCCAGGAGCTCAAGGTTCTACTGTTTTTCTTCCTTACAACACACTTAGTGATCAAATATCTAATCCAATACTAGACTGGTTAGGTAAAACATTAAGCATAAGAGTAGACAATGCTATTGGAACAGAAACAACAGGTGGTCAACCTGGTATCTGGCACGCTACTAATAATCCTTTGGGATGGTATAGTTATAAAATAGTTGTCAAACAACAAGAGCAAGAATATTACAATGTTTATTTACCTGGTTTTGTAAATGGTTTACCTATTACCGGTACTTCAGAAGAAAACAAAAGTGCTTTTAGTGTTTTATTAAGTGATAATATAAATAAAATACCTAGAGATTTAAATGAAGTTGGACCTACTGATACAGAGTATACTAGTAGTCAAGTTTTAAATATAAGGGTTAACAATCCTAGAATAAACAATAGACAATCAGCTAGACCATATGGTTACCCTAGAACTAGTATTGCTTGGAACACTCAGTATTATCCTGGAAATATAGCTCAAGAAGTTTTATCCATTCAAACAATAAGAGATATGGAAATACAATCAATACCTTTTAAGGCTGGTATTGGTCAAGGTCCATATGGTCAAGTGGTTTTAACTGATTCAAGTGGAGTAACAACTCCGTCAACATTAGGTTCTATACCTTGGGGCACAACTCCAGCAAGTGCTGAAGGGACTCCTGGTGCAAATCCAGATGTTGGTCCTCTGTACAATGCAGATTTAAATCCATTTGCTATAAAAATAGATATAACTCAAAACGGTAAAATACAAACACTACAATCAACTATAGCGGGTCCAGTAGGAGCTAAATGCACGTCTCAAGTTTCTTTAGCTACTAACAACTTACCTACTATGTCTCCGTTTTTAGCTATAGCAGAAACAAGACCTGTGTTTTCACTTTTAGAATTATTTTATGAAACATCTTTACAAGGTAAAATAAACACTTTAAACTCTTTAATAAACGCTCAAGACCCCGGTATAACAGCTCTTACTACTAACGCGGCTAATTTTCCAGAAAGTTTAGCAGCTACGGGTCAAATAGGAACTGATATAGAGTTTGTAACCGGTGGAGGAACAACTGTAACTAATAATAATTACTTGTCTAATATATCTATTGTTAGCGCGTATAGAGCTAATGATTTAAGTCAAAGCAATAATGTAAGTAGTTTATTTACGCTTACACATAGTGGAGCTAGTGCAGAGTATCAATTAAAAACAGCGTCAGGCACTACGTTTTGGTACAGTGCTTTGTCAGATGCAAATCCTTCAAACGATGTTTATAATTTAACATTTGCGGTAACATATCAACCAGGAGGTGTAGGTCAAACATATACAAGCAATGTAACTTATACAGCCACTTTAACAAACGTGGCTCCAACTTTTGATAGTTGTACAAATCCTACTGGTATTACAATAGCTAGTACTACAATAAAACAATTTACAGCTAAAAATGGTTCAGCTAATGTTGCTAATCGAACTAATGAATTACTGTTTGATTTAGATCCTACTAACGCATCATCAGTATTAAATAAGTTTACAATGAGTTCTAGTGGTTTACTAACCGCTAATACAGGTTCATTAGTAGAAGGTGATACATGGACAATAAAAGCGAGGGTTAGAGATGTAAACGGTAATGGATTATCAGCTACGTGTCAAATACAATTTACAGTAGGTATACAGCATGTACCTAGAGCTATATGTTACGGTAGACAAGGTAGTGCTTCAGCTGCTTGTAATCAAAGTTATGAAACTTTCTTTGGTGCAAGTAATTCTACTACCAGCACTGGAGCATATGGTACTATTGGTGGTATATTTTATCCATCTAATGCTATACAGTTTTACAATGTAAGAGCTAATGCAGCGGCTGGATCTACAACAGGGGCATTAACTCAAGGTGTTATGAAAATTACACCTCTACTTACTCAGACTGGTGGAACTGGAAGTATATCATGCTATGTAACAATACAATACAGAGCTAACGCAAACTCTTCATGGTCACAAGCAGTAGATACTGGTAATAATACTATAAACAATATACAATTAACAGCTAGTAATGGTTTCCCTGGAACAGTTACTAAAAACTTCAGTATACCTGGAGAATATAGAGCGTTTACAACAAACGTAACAGGTGAAGCGTGTGGAACTGGTACGCAGAGTTTAGTTATAAACTTTGGCGATGCTACATACACTGGTCAGTGTAATTTAGGTCCATTGTAATAATTAATAAAAACAAGTAATACTAATAATATGGCATTAACACTTGAGGTATCATATTTTAACTCATTTTATGTGAAGAGAATAGCTGATATACCTGCTCAAAACAATCTTGTTGGTGCTGTAAGAACACCTGATTGGACAGCTCCACCCTCATCTACACAAGATGAAGATTGGTATATTGAAGAATCTCGTATTAGAGGAGGTTATAATAATACCAGTGTTGACCTTGGTGTTAAAGCTTATATTGTAGAAGAAAACGATGCTCAAGCTAGAAGATCTAATTCTTTAATATACTCTGGTATATTCAACTCTAGAACAGGTGTTAATGATACCAATCAATTTAGTGTGGCTGAAGAAATAACTAGATCAGTTGATCCAATAAGTGGTAGTATACAGAAATTATATGCAGAAGATACTAACTTAATTGTTTTTCAAGAACGAAAAGTAAATAGAGCCTTAATAGATAAAGACGCTATATACACCGCTGAAGGTGTAGGGATAAGCTCTACAGGTTTACAAGTTATAGGACAAATTACTCCTTACCCAGGTAATTGGGGTATAGGAACTAATCCAGAATCTTTTGCTGTATATGGTTATAATAAGTATTTTGTAGATAAAAATAGAAACGCTGTACTACGATTAGCTGGTGGTAGTATAACAGAAATATCTAATTTTGGAATGATAGATTTCTTTAGAGATAAGTTATCTTCTGTTACTAGTAATGGATCTATATTAGGATGTTATGATAATTATAATCAAAACTATGTTTTATCAATACAACCTGATGCTAGATATACAGGTGTTACTTATTACACTTTAAGTTTTGATGAAAGATCTCAAGGTTGGACAAGTTTTTATAATTATAGACCAGATGATATGTTTAGTTCTCAAGGATATTTTTATACAACCAAAGATTATAACGATCAATCAAGAGTTTATAAACATTATTCAAACCAAACAAGAAATAATTTTTATGGAACATCCTATCAATCATCTATACAGTTTGTATTTAATCCAGCTCCAAATAATATTAAAACTTTTCAAACAATAAATTACGAAGGAACTAATGGTTGGGAAGTAACCGCGTTTATATCTGATGAAACAGGTTTTGACGCAAGTGGTGGTAACTGGATTAGCCATGTTGATACTATTGTACAAGGTACAGGAGCTAATCAATATAGAAAAATATATAGTTACGATGAAGGAACTTATACAGAAGATAATATTCAGTATAGAGCAGGATTTGATAGAAAACAAAATAAATATATGGCAGTCATACCTAACAATACTCAAACACCTATAGCAGGTGAAGTGTTATTTGGTAACTCAATGACTGGAATAAAAGCTTATTACGCAACAGTTACTATGAAAACAGATACAACAACAAACCCTGGTGGTTTAAAAGAATTGTTTGCTGTTGGTAGCACGTTTGCAATACAACAATAATAATAAAAATAGAATAATATGCCAGTACCAGTAGCCGCAGTAGGCGCAGCAGTTAACTTAATAGGCGGTCTTTTTGGATCAGGAAAAGCTAGAAGAGCTGCAAGACGTCAAAGAAGACTTGCAAAATCTCTGCAGAAAAAATTAAATCATTTAGAAAGAAATAGACAAGCAATCATAAATCCTTACGATAATGTAACTAGCTTGGCTAGTATGGCTACTGATTTATCTAACACGCTGTCAAACCCCTTTGCTAACCTAAGTGTTGCTACTAAAGCTGCTGAAATGAAAATAGAAGAAGCAGATATTAGTTTAGCCAACACATTAGATACATTAAGAGCAACTGGAGCAGGTGCAGGTGGAGCTACAGCATTAGCTCAAGCAGCGTTAAAGGCGAAGCAAGGTGTAACAGCAGGTATTGAGCAACAAGAAAAGGCGAATGAAGATAGAAGAGCACAAGGTGAAGCTCAATTGCAACAACAGATTATGCAAGAAAAACAAAGAATACAAAACATAAATATTTCTGAAGGAGCTAGAGAGCAATCGGCTATGGCTCAAGGTAGAGCGTTTGAGTTTAATTCTAGAGAGCAAAGAGAAATGCAAAAATTAAATAGAGTTGCTGGTCAACTAGATCAAGCTACTAATAACGCGGCTCAAGCAAGTAGAGATGCTACGTCTGCAATAACAGGAGCAATAGGAGGTATGGCAAACAGCTTGTCAAACTGGAATAGCGCAGGTGATCTTTAAAATTATTAACAATGATAAATAAAATAGAAAATATAAATAAGAACTTAATCCTAAGGCAAATGCTTTATAGCGATGCTATGGCTTATAATAAAAAGTTTTTAGCAAAACCTACTGATTCTAATTTTAATATTTTAAAAGCTTTTGAAGGCACAGAAAAAGTATATGCTGAGCTAGAGTTAAAAGTTAAATCCGGTGAATGTCAAACTGAAAACTGTGAGTTTGAATTAGCCTCAATAGCAGCGTTACAAAGTGCTCCTAGAATATTTGTAGAATTCATGGAAAACTTAGGAGGTGAATTATCTGTTACTGAAGAAGAAAACTTTGACGTAGTTAATAATGCTGATTATACTATCGCTCAATCTATGTTAACTGAAAAACCTGGTTTTTCTAGATCAGATGGTTATGAAATAAGTTTAGAATTATTAGAAGATAGTAGTCAAGAAATTACATTTACTGGTCCTGGTTTTTACGAGCCTTTAATTATAAACAGCTCTACGTTAAAAGTATTATTAAACAGTGGAACTTTTTTAATAGCATCGACCCCAGATATTAATAAAGATATGACTAGGCTTTTAACTGAGGTTGGTTTATTTAGTCCAGACATGGTTAATCCAGAAACAGGCGAATTACTACAAACAGCTAAATTACTAGATGAATTTGTTTTAAAAAATCCTGATGGAACACCTATATATGAAATAGTAGAAATTGGTAATGGAAAAGGTAGAAACATATTAAGATATGATTTAGATAAAATAGAAAGAAAAACAG
>Ga0114932_10006230_pt1 | contig 10258 bp, 3 predicted proteins | sample 2SBtaG_2_FD_87286 | JGI IMG/M metagenome (GOLD analysis project Ga0114932, IMG submission 87286) | Deep subsurface microbial communities from Kolumbo volcano to uncover new lineages of life (NeLLi) - 2SBTROV12_ACTIVE470 metaG | ecosystem: Environmental > Aquatic > Marine > Volcanic ... | reverse complement strand
TGCTAACGTATTAACATTAGCAATATTTGTACCTACTGCATCAACATTAGTAATTGAAGTTGCTACTGTATCAATTTCTGATGTTGCTTCGTTTAAATCATCAGCTACAGTTTCTACTTCTGAAACAGCTTCTGCTAAATCATTTGCTACCGCAACTACTTTTGTAATATCTGCTGCGACCGCATTAACTGAACCAATAGATCCAGCAACTAAATTTATATTAGAGGCATTACTTGCAACTGATGTTACATTAGAAGCAATACCACTAACTGTTGTTACGTCACTAGCTATTCCAGCTATTGTATTTACATTAGTAATAGAATGACTAAATTCTAAAGCTGTTCCGCCTGAGTTAACTGTTAAAATTTTGTTAGCTGCTAATTCTGGAAAAGTAAGATTGTATGTTGATGCAGTTGTTGACGCAGCTCTAGGAGAGTATTTTAAATCTCTACTAACTTGCTGAGTCATTGCAATAATTTTATCTAACTCATCATTTAATGATGCTATTTGAAATGCTCCTGATGTTGGAAAATCAGTAGCTCTAGCAATAGACATATCTCTATAAATAGTAATAACGTCATTTACTGTAGCACCTGGACTACCTAATGTTATTGATCCACCGCCTGTAACACCTGCACCTGTTACCGAATATTTTGTAGCATCAGATGGAGATGCTTCATAAGCTAATAATGTAGATCCATTATAAACTTTTATATCTGCATTAACAAAAAATTCGAAATTAATACTAAAAGCAGTTTGTCCACTTGTGGCAGTATATTGTACTCGAGGAGTAACGTCTGATATTGTAATAGCCATTATTTAAATCTTAAACCTTTTTGTAAATCGTCAAACAACCAATCGAGATACCATACGTTTTGAAAAGGTATAAGTCGCCTCACATTTTTGGCTGTATGGTGATTATATTTATTTCCTCCTACGTCATATAAAATATCAAATATATTATATAATTGACCTCCTGTCGGCCCTGCTAATGTACCAGCTTTCCATCTATTAGAAGATCCATATGGTTTGTTAACTCCTAATGCAGGAGAAATACCTATTCTATTGTCTGATAATGTTTCAATAGCTTTATTAATATCTGTATAAATTCCAGCTAATCCAGATCTATCAAAAGCGTTCATTAATTTAGTTGCAAAAGGAACTTTAGAATAATCTCTATTAAATCTTGTTTTATGATATAAAGAATCAATTAACATACCTGATCCAATTAAAAGCATTGCTCCAAATAAAAAATCCATATCTCTTTCTTGCATACCTCTCATTAACATTCTTTGAGTAGAAGCCATAGCAAATTTTTTAAACTGAGCAAATGTAGATCCTAATTCATAACTCATCCATAAAGGAGTATCTCCTTTGCCTGGGGTAACAATTGTAACATTAATATCTTTATTTAATGCACCTTGAAAAGCTTTAACTGCTGCTTCGTCTGTCCAATTAGCAGTCATTGCAATATAATTATGATTAATACCTACATCATTTTTACCAGGAATAATTCCGTGTTCTTGAACTTGTTTAGCAATTCTAGCAGCCATTTGTTTATCTATACCTGATGCCGCTAAAGCAGTTTTCCATTTATCTCTTACAGTACCTTTAGTCCATAAAATAGAATCTTCTAATATTCTAGAACCAATAGTTACTGATGCCATTGATTTTGCAAACTCTGTCCATCTAGACATTAAATTTAAATACATAAAATTAAATTGAGAAGTCTTACCCATTACACCTTCAAGTTTAGAAGTCATTGCAAACATATCTGATGTATCTGCAAATAACATTGCTCTTTGTCCTGTTATCATATCTACTGCTTCCGCAGTTGCTTGAGCTTCTTTTTTACCCATTTTAAAAATACTATTAGAAGTTTTACCACCTAAAAAATCTGCAAACATTTCAAATTGAGTTTTAAAACCTCTTTTAATTCCTGATGTCATAACAGTACGAGCAACGTCAGGTATAGCTGCTGCAAAACCTGTAAGCATTGTAAGAGCATTATAATGTTTCATTGTTCTCATACCTTTAGAATACCAAACGTGAGGATCTGAAGGTAAACCAAATGTGCCTCTTAATAATTCAATAGATGATTCAAGATCAGATAATGTTTGATTTTTTTCTTGAACAAGTTTAGCTCGTTCTTTTCCTTTAGCAAAACCTATTCTTTTATTATATTCTGCAGCAACACTTAATAAACCAGGATCTGTCATAGATTCTGCTTCATTTAAATATTTCATTCCTATTCCGTTAGGATCTCCATATTTTCTAGTTAATAATATATCAGGAGCTATAGATCTATAATAAGTTTTTTGTAAAGCAAAAATATCTCCTAAAATAAAACCACCTTCTAATAATTCTAATTGAGCTTTTTGATCTAAATTTAATTCTCTAGCTTTTGTAGATCGTGCATATCTTGGTCTATTAAAAGCAAATCGTTCTCTTGCTAATAAAGAATTTAATTCTTCAAAACCACCTTTTTGTAATGCTTCTATTCTTGTTCCTAATTTAGCCCAAGGTGTTTTTTCAAATCTAACAAAAGGAAAATGATTAGATAAATCATCTACTAATTGATTTAATTTACTTTCGTTAATAACAATACGCTTTCTTTGATAATTACCTCTTATAATTTCTTTAAATCGTGTTTGATTTTTATTAATAGAATTTTTATTATAAATAATATTAATATAATTTTTAACACCTGGACCTTGAGCATTAATTAATCTTTTATTTAATTTTGCTATTTTATTTTCTATTTCAGTTAAAGAATGTTTAGTAATTTTGCCATCAATTTTAGAAGTAAATGTTTTATAAGTTTCTCCTGTTTTAGTTCTCATATCTTTTAAAATATTTTCCCAAAAATTTAATTCAGCTCTAATAGGAATTTCTCTCATTTTTAAAGCTTGCACTTCTTCAAATAAAGGTCTGTAAACTAAATCATCAGTTCTCCGAGCTGCTGCTGCTACTTCTGCTATTTCGTGATTACCAGCAATTCTAGCTTTAGTAATTTCATATGAAAATTCTCTTAAAGACATTTTTTCACTATTGGTATTTTTAGTAAGAGTATTTTTTAATGTAATACCTATGTCTGTTGTAGGTGCTTTTTGCTTTGTTCTTTCAAGATATTTTAAATAAAATTCTTTAATTTCTCTCATACTGTTTAAAACACCTAATTCCATCATTCTTAATTGTGTTTCTAATGATGTATTAGTTGCTTCAAATCCCCATTCTTTTGTATTTTTTAATTTTAATAAAGGAGTATCTAATATGTTAGCAATCATATTTCTTGCATTAGAAGATATAGATTTAGTAACTCTAAAAACTGGAGTCCAAGGCCCTTCTTCACCAAACAACCATAATTTAGATTTAACAAATGCTTCTCCTTCTAATCTTTTTTGAGGAGTAGATAATTTAGTGGTACTAACTCCTTCAGCTCCAACTCCGCTAGGAGGTTTATCTAATTTATTAGGATTAACAAATTGACCATCTTCATATAATTTTGAAGGTGTACTAGTTTGTTTAATTAATGAAGCTTCTTTAAAAACTATTGTTTGATTTATATCAAATCTTTTTTGAAGTCTTGCATATTCAATTAAATCTTTAGATGTTTTTCTTTTTTTAAATTGAATTTTTACACCATCATAATTATTTTTTTCTACCCATTCTCTTGCTTTTTTCCAAGCAGGAATTTCAAATGTTTTTTGATGTTGTATTTGTGCTTCTTTTGTTGGTAATTCTTTTAATGTTTTATAATAATGTTCAGCATTTTTAACACCAGCTTTTTTAAATAATTCTACAACATCAGCATCTGTAGTAAGTTTATATACATTTTTTAAATTAGAAACATATTTAGTTAATGTTGATCCGTATTCTGAAGCTAGTGCTTTACTTTCCGAAAGATAAATTCCTGTTCCAAAAGCACTAGTTTCTAAACCTTCTAATTCTTTAAATGTAGGAGTAAATTTTATTTTTGCATTTTCACCTGTTCCTCTATATAAAGTGCCATTCCATTCTGCATCTAATTGTTTAGTTTCTTTAGCAGTTTTTGGCGTAATATTACCATTAGCTAATTTATTAAGAATAAGAGGAATACCATAACCAGCTGCTGCTACATAAGGTACATAATTATCATCTCTCATTGAATCCATATTTTGTTTTAATAATTCTTCTCCAACTAATGCTGTGCCAAAAACTTTAGCTGCTTGTCCTACTTTAGTAAATAATAATGCAGTAGATGGATCTGCAAAAGCTCCTGTTACTCTACCTAAATGATACCAAGGAGATGCGTAATTATTTTCTGCGTGTTTTTTTAATTTAGCTATTATAGCTGCTGTTTCCATTTTACTTTGACTAAAATAAAAATGCTGCATATAGTCTTTATAATTTTTTAATTGAGGATCATCTTCAGGTATATAATTTTCTTCTGCAGGAAAATCAGAATTATCTTTCATCCATTCATAAGTTTTAGCAAATAAATTTTCTTCTTTAAAACCTGTCCACCAATCTTTACTGCTCCACGTTTGAGCAGTTTTATTTTCAATTCTTTGCTTTTCATCTTGTTCAGATGTTTGAGCAAAAGGCATATATAATGATGACATTATAATTCTCCCAATCGACCTTCGTATGATTGTATAGCTAAATTAATTCCTTCCATAATAACTGCATCTACAAAATTAGAATTAAAATTTTTATTTTTATATGTTTCAAATCCCATTTCGTGTTGTGTAATAAGTTTTAATAAACTATGTAATGCGTTTTTATCTAATAAATCTACTGTATCAGAAGGTTTAAAATTAGTATGTGTTGTTAAAGCTGTTAAATAAGAAGCAGTATCTTCAGCATACATTGTAAAAATTTCTTCATAAGTAGGATGGTCACTAAATCTTTTATCTATGTTATTTAATTTTGCAGTTAAACTTGAATGATTTAAAATAGATTTAACAGCAGCTCTAATACTATTTTTAGGATGAGCAAATACTGCAAACTTTCTACTATCTCTTTTATATTTAACATCTATTTCACCATCCCAATCAGCTGAAGAAACAGCTGCCCAGTTATTAGTTCTATAAGTTAAAGCTTGTGAAGTATCTTTATAATTTTCTAATGCAAAATTTTTAAAAGATAAACTCATAATGCTATTACTAAAAGGTGTGTCTGCAGGACTGTAAATAGCTTCTGTGTTTTTTTCTGCATTAGATAAATTTATATTCTTTTTAATTTTTTCATTTAAACTTAAATGATCTACAGCTACTTTATTAACTTCCATTAAATCTGTTTGTACTTTTCTTATATCTATATCTACTCCAGCCATTTTCATTAATAAAGCAAAAGGTCTAATTTCTGCTGGTACATCATTTAATAATGGCCAATCTGGATAAAATCTCCAATCTGATAAATTGTAACCCATTTTAATTAATCCAAACATTCCTCTTTTTATCCAATGAGCTTTATCATCAGGTAAATCTATTCCGTGTTTTTCTGTAAATTTTAAAAATTTTTCATAAGTTTCTTTAGTTGCATTATGAACAATTTGTCCGTGAGAAGTTGGAGCATTTTCATTAGTAATATTATCCCAACCATTAGGGTAAAAAGAATCTTCTATAGTAATAAATTCATTATCTTTCCAAACTGTTAATTTAAATTCAGGTAAACCTTTATAATTATTACCTGTAGGTTTAATTTCCATATGTATATTATCATTATTAAACCTAGTATTATCGCCTTGATCATTATCAGCCCATTTTTTAAAAACATCTTTCCATACATTATCATCTGTAGATCCCCATTTGCTTATTTTTTCATCATTAGATAAAGCAGAAAAATCTGCATTAATTGAAGCATAAACATCATTAGAATCTAAATTGCCAAATACTGATTCATAACTATTTTTTTGCATTTTAGGTTGACCATCTGATGTGTGTGTAGTAATTCTCCAATTTTCATTTAATAATTTTTGTTTTGTTCTTTCCCAAGCTTTATTCATTAAAGCATTATTACTTTTATCCCATATATCAATATTCATATTAGGAGCAATAATAGCTAATTCATTAATTAACATTTCTGTTATTTTAGCTTTTGCGTGTATTGGAACAATATCAGAAGCATCGTGCCAACCAAAAGTAGTAGAATCATCGGCTTTTAATAAATGTTTAGTATAAATATTTTCTTCTGCTCCTGGCATAAATTTCCAAAACCAATTAGCATCTGAAGCAGCTTCTAATGAATCTAATTTATGATCTAAATAAGGCATAGGCCCTGCAATAATTGCAGCATCAAGTCCTATACCTCCTGTAAAATGCCATCTTTCAGGATCATTAGAATATTGTTCTGTAAAATTTAATATAGTTGCTTCCATATCTTTATTTTTAAAAGCTTTCATTATTTCAATAGCTTTAAATTTATCAGCATTTTCTACGCCATTAGCTAAGCCAAATTTCATTTCATCTGACATACCAAGCCCTGGAAACATATTATCTGAACTAAAAAATTTAGCTAATCTTAGATCTGCTTGAAAACCTTCTATAATTCCATCTGCATCATAACTAGCAATAATATTTTTATTTAATCTGTCTGTAACAATAGTAGGTAAAATATTTTCTGTTTTTAATATATTAGCTACAAGATTTCCAATAGGATTATTAACATCTGCAATTACATCTGCATTTGTAATATTATAATTTTTTAATAAAGTATCAGCAAACAATGTTTCTTCTTTAGCGTTTTTAAAATTTAAATCAACAGGGTGTTTATTTGAAGATGCTAGTTTTTTAGAAATTTTTGCTTGTATATCTTTTATTTCTTGTACATAATCAGTAGCTTCCCAATATTCTTTAGAATTAATTTCCATATTTGGAATTTCCATTACTTTAGTATGCACATCAGTAATTACTCCGTGTTTTAAAGCACCTGGAAATAAAAAATTACCTTGTTCTTTATATACTTCCCAAGGCATAGAATTTTTTGTATTGTTAGATAAATTTTCATTATTCCATTTTCTATATTTAGATAATGCTCCATCAACTATTTTTTCTCTATTATCTGAATCTTTTAACCATTTATTTCTATCTTGAAACATAGCATTGTTTAAATCATCTTCTTGTACATTAGATCCAAATTCAGGTGGATATAAATCTTTTCCTTTAGCAAAAGAATCAAGAATAGTAAGAGCATCGTCAGAATCAACTGATTTCATTATAGCAAATAATCTTTCTATATCTGCATTAAGAATTTCATCTTCTACTTTTTTTATATAATCACTTTGAGATTCTAATTCTGTATCTAATAAATGTTTTTTTCTATCTCCTAATTTTTCATTTAATTGATACATTTCACTAGTCATATAAATGTTATTAATTTCAGTAATTTTATTTCCTGGTTCTAAATCAGAATCAGCAATATTACTTAAATTTTCAGAATAAAGTCCTTGTCCATCTTTAAGAGATTCATTGCTTCCATCTAAAAGCATTTCATTATCTAATCTTGTTCTATTAACAGTAGCTAAATTCATAGCAGCCATATTGTTATTAGCTAAAATATTAACAGCAAATTCTTTATAAACTAAGGGAGTATTATCTACAGTTGATTTTGTGTACGCATCTGTAACTGCTTTCATTTGTTCTGGATTATTTTTATGTAATTTTTTAAACTCTCTATAAGTTTCTCCTGTTTTTTTATAAAAATCATTTTTAAAAGTAGCTCCGTGATTTAATGCAGCTAATTCTAAATATGTATCTGTAATTTCTGTTATAGGTTTAATAGATTCAGTAATGTAATTTTTATCATTAACTTGAGGAATCCCTATACTGTCACCAGCACTTGGTTTTAATTGAACTGTTTTTTTACCTGTATCTATTGCCATATTAAGTTGAGTATCCTGTACCATCATCATCACTACTATAAGTAGGATAATTTTTTTTAGTTTTTTTCGCACTATAAGCATCTGCTTTTGCCTTTGTTGTTATTCCTGTACTAATAATACTTACATAACCACCAAACACTTGTGCTTTAGTTGCACTTGCTTCTGCTTGTGCAGATAATGAAAGTTTATTAACACCTATTGCGGTATTTAATCTAATAGTACCAACATCTTTATCTGCAATTTTTTTAGTCATATGTTGTATGTTAGTAAAACTTGGGCTGTAACCATCATATCCAGATCCACTTGCTACTGCTTTGTTATTAGCTAATTGTGCTAGATAAACTTCTTTTCTATCATTAGCATCTATTTCTCCTTTAAGAGTTGCTTGTTTCATTTCTAATTCATAAGATTGTTGTCTAATAGCAGCAGCTTCTTTAGCTGCTTTGATTTCTGCCATTTTACCAACTGTTTGCACAGAAGCAGATATAATCATCATTGTTACTGGATCAGCACTCATTATGCAAATACGACCTCCACGGACATTCCCAATAATTTCATAGGTAATGGATCATCTTGAGAAATAGTTATTGTTGGACTTTTATCATAACCTAAAAAGAAAAATTCTTTTTTAGAAGTAACAGCTATAAGATCTGCACCAATTTGATCTGATACTTGTTGTACTACTAATGATTTGGCAGTTGTATCTGCTGCTTTAACTGTCATATCTAATGTTGTATTAATATCTATAATAGCTTTTGAAATACGTCTTGGCAATCCTGTTAATGGGCCTTCTGGTAATTCTTTATCAATTGGCATTGTTTCAACTGTTGGAATATAATTAAATCCTATTTTAACTGCGGTAGCTCTTGGAGCATTAATTAAAGTTACAGTATCTGATGCTGTAACTGTAAAAGCTCCTAACGAACTATTACCTTCTACAGCATTAATAGACTCATTAGTATATATGCCATTAACTGTATGTAAAAATCCTTTAGTAAATGTAATAACAGCATTATCTGCTGGAGTTGCTGCTAAATTTTTATTTAATGTTAATGTATAAGTACCACCACTATTATCTACTAATGAAGATATAGTATATTCTGTAGCATTACCTGCAATAGTAAATGTTTCATTTACAACTGGAGCAGAAGTAAATCCATCAGTAATTAACACAGCTCCTGATGTAGATTGAGAAGCACCTTTAACTAAAGGTGTACCTCTTTGATTTAAAGTTGAACTAGTTTGACAATCAAGTGTTGTAGTATCTTCATCTGCAAATTTTTCTAATGTATATACTGTGCTTCCATTTAAAGATCGTTTAACACAAGTAATTAAATTTTCATTTAAACTAACAATTGATTGATAAGTATCTCCAGTTCTTGTACTCCATAAAGTCCATCCTGCTATTTTTTCATCTCTAACAGAATGAAATACAGATAATTTACCTGAGTGTGTAGCACCATTATTTAAAAAAAAAGCATACTGCTCTGGTCTTGTGCTATTACCTTTTAAAATAGTAATTTCTTTAGGGCTATCAATTAAATGTTGAGCAAGAATAGATACAGCTGTAGATTTATAACCATCTTCAATATCTGAATAAATAAATTCTCTAATTGCTTTACCATTTTTTTGAACAAATCCTGCTGCTTGATCAAACATTTTAGGAGCTGTTCTAGATATACCATAAGGTGTTTGTCTTTGAATAGTTATGTTAGCTGGAGTAATAGTATTATCTGAAGAAACAGGAACATAATATTCTCCACCATCTGTAAAAATTAATAAATCTTTTCCTGATAACATATGTCTTACTTCATTAACTTGATCTCCAGATATATCTAAATCTATTGCTTCATCTGCTAATGATGTACCTAAATCAAAACTAGTATATTCAGAAACTTTAGATGCCATTATAGCAGCAGGTCTAGAATTAAGACCACCAAACCATAATCTATTATTATGAAAAGTTACTGCTTGTGGATGTCCTCTTAATGTAGAAATAGATTGTTCATCCCATTCAGTAGTTGCAGTTGTGTTGGTAAGTGTTTCGTTAACTGTAGCTGTAACTGTTGTAGGATTAGTATAGGCAGTTATAGTCATAGTTTTTTTATTTTTTCTAATATTTAATCCTACCCAAGTTGCTGCAAAAGTATCAGCACTTGCTGTAACAGTAACTGAACCACTAGTACCACTAGTAGAAATAGTAGTCGTAGTATCTGCATATTTATAATAAGGTTGATAAATAGGATACCCAGATGAATGTGTATCAAAAGAAAAAGTATTAACTGTAAAAGCTGTAGCTGAAGATCTAAATATTTTTCTTATTGGATTAGCTCTATGAGTTATAAATATTGTATCTCCAAATTGAGCAAAGTTTAATTCAAATAATTGAGCAGT
>Ga0114932_10006226_pt1 | contig 10264 bp, 9 predicted proteins | sample 2SBtaG_2_FD_87286 | JGI IMG/M metagenome (GOLD analysis project Ga0114932, IMG submission 87286) | Deep subsurface microbial communities from Kolumbo volcano to uncover new lineages of life (NeLLi) - 2SBTROV12_ACTIVE470 metaG | ecosystem: Environmental > Aquatic > Marine > Volcanic ... | reverse complement strand
GTCTCATCAACGACAACCGGTGGATTGCCCGGTCCGGCAACGATCGCCCGCTTGCGACTGGCCAACGCGGCACGGGCCACGCCCGGACCACCCGTGACGACCAGCAATCGCACCCCCCGGTGATCGAAAATCTCTCCGGCGGTCTCCAGCGTCGGTTCGCTGACAATTGTCACCAGGTTTTCGATCCCGATCTCCTCGTGGATCGCCTTGTTGAATCGTCGCACGCCCTCGCAGGCAATTCTCGCTCCCGACGGATGTGGATTGACCACCAGGGTGTTTCCTGATGCCACCATGTTCACCACGTTGCCGGCCAATGTCGGCAACGAGTGCGTGACCGGAGTGATGGCACCGATGACTCCGAACGGTGCGTATTCAATCACCGTCAGGCCCCGGTCCCCCGAGAGCGCGTCGCAACGGAGAAACTCGGTCCCCGGAACCAACTTGACGATCTGCAGTTTCTCGATCTTGTGGTCCAGGCGTCCAATCCGAGTCTCCTCGAGTTCCGCACGCCCCAGTTCGTCGCACTGGGTGGAACAGATACGGACCACGCAAGCGATCGCCCGGGCCCGATCCTCGATCGTCTTGTCCTGCAACTGCCGAAATGCCCGTGTGGCCGCGTCCACCGCGTCATCGACTTTCGAGAACACGCCCCAGTCACCGTCAGGTGATGCTCCAACGCTTGTGGTCGTCGTGCCACGGTTGCCCAGTTGGGCCAGTACTTCCTCCACCACTGTTTGGACGGCCTGTTGATTGGCTTGGATCATCGAAAAACCTCTATTCTTCAGTTGTCAACTTTTTTGTGAGTAATCATCCGGTCGTCATTGTCCGGCCCATCCCGCAATCGGGCGACATGTGCCGGGCCAGGCCGTCAATCGTTGACTGGCACCTGTTTGTCTCCGATCTGGACCTGGTCAACGATGCCGACGATCGCGGCATCGATCGGAAGTGTTTTGGTCTGCTCGGTGAATCGGGCACTGGAGCCCTGGACACACAGCACCACCTCGCCCTCGCCAGCGCCAACGGTGTCGACGGCGATGAAGGTGCGGCCGGTCAGATTGAGTTTCGCCCGGGTCTTCTCGTCGACTCGTAATGGTTCGACAATCAACAGCTTTTGACCAACCATCGACTCGACCTTCTGACTCGAAACGATACTGCCAGTGATTCGTGCCATGAACATCGCCGTCACACTCCAAGCCCTGTTCGACTTTCAGGATCCGTCGTCCACCAACCCGGCCGCCTGCCGGGCCACGATCAACTCCTCGTTGGTCGGCACCACCCAGGTCGCCACACGGCTCCCCTCCCCGGTGATTTCGACCTCGCCTCGAGCATTCGCATTGGCCTGCTCGTCAATCGCCAGCCCGCACCACTCCATGTCACTGCACACCGCGTCGCGGATGCGGACACTGTTTTCTCCGATGCCTCCGGTGAACACGACCACGTCGGCACCACCCAGTACGGCCATCTGTGACGCCAGGTAACCGCGAATTGCGGTGACAAAATGGTCGACCGCCAGGACAGCCCCGGGGTGCCCCTGATCGGCCGCTTGCTCGAGATCCCGGAGATCGCCACTGAGACCACTCAGGCCCAGCAGCCCACTCCGTGAGGCCAGGTCATCGAGAAGCTCCTCGAGTCCCTTGCCAGTGGCTCTCATCAGCACTGGCAACGCAAACGGGTCGAAATCGCCAACACGGTTGTTGTGTGGCAAGCCACTCTGGGGACTCATCCCCATGCTCGCTGCCCGTGAGACGCCCGCGTCGATTGCCGCCAGCGAACTGCTACCGCCCAGGTGGCACGAGATCACCCTCAGGTCCTCTCGTCCGGTCAACTCGGCCATCCGGGTCGCGATGTATCGATGACTGGCACCGTGGTACCCCCATCGCATCACCCCGTGCTGTTGCCATTCGGCTGGAACGGCATACGCCCGTTGTGCCGCCGGAATCGTTTCGTGAAACCCCGTCTCCAGGGCCGCCACCAGCGGGATGCCCGGAAAAGCCGACGTCAATTGTCGCATCGCCGCCACGTAGGGCGGGTTGTGAGCCGGTGCGACATCGGACAGCGACTCCATCCGCTCCAGCAAGGCGTCGTCGACAAGGCGGACACCAGAGAGTTCCGCGGCAAACACCGCCTTGAACCCGATCGCGGCCACGTCCTCGACTCCCGAAAGGCATCCCGTGTCGGGATCGACCAGAGCGTCCAGGCAAATGCCCACCGCGACGGCGTGATCGGCAATCGTCGCGGTCGATTCGACCGCGCCGGGCCCCGCACCCTCGCTCTCTCCAATCTGGATCGACACGACGCTACTTTCTCCGCCGATGCGATCGATCGCACCGCGAGCCAGCTGTTTTTCACCGTCGAGATCGTACAGCTTGAACTTGAAGCTGGTCGACCCGAGGTTGGCGACGAGTATTTTCATGGTTCGATCCTTCGAACCTCCCGAAACAGGAACACGATTTACGAAACGAACAATGCGACGAGACCATCGGCGGGCCGTGAGATCACCCGGGAGGACACGAGTTCCCCGACAGCCGAAGCCGCCTGGGCTCCCGCCTCCACCGCCGCACTCACACTGCCGGTATCACCCTCGACAAACGAGGTGATCCAGCCCCCTCCCAGGGTCGTCGAGCCAGTCAACGTGACGTTGGCCGCTTTGACCATCGCGTCGGAGGCTTCGATATGCCCCACGACACCACGGGTCTCAACCAATCCAATCGATTCACCAATCATCAGAGCATCTCTCTTTCAGGCCCCCGCAGGGGGGGACACTTGGGGAGTTGCCAATCAACGCCCGGGCTTCTCTGGCCGCCCGCATGACACGACGCCATGACTCGACGAACCCACCCGTTTTGTCGATGGCCGGTTCAATCGCCCGACGGCAGCATTGAATCCAGTTCATCGTGCGGACGAGGAATCACCTGCACGCTGACAACTTCGCCGACCTTGCTGGCGGCACTGGCTCCCGCATCAACGGCTGCTTTGACCGCTGCCACGTCACCGACGACAAAGCCGGTTACCAGACCGCCACCAACCTGACGCCAGCCCTTCATCTCGACGTTGGCCGCCTTGAGCATCGCGTCACAGGCTTCGACCAGGCCGATCAGGCCTCGGGTCTCAATCATTCCCAACGCTTCCATTTTTTTTGCCATCGCTCATCTCTCCTCGTTCTTTCTCAGGGTGTCCTACGAGCGGCAACACACCGCTCGTTTCTTTTGTTGTTCGGTTTTTTTGTCTCTCTCTGCGGGGCCATTGACCCCGGTTCCGCAATTCCACTTCACTGGCATCAATGACAGGCACACGACGTCGATTTCCGCAGCTCCACCAGGTCGGCGGACGCCAGGTTCGCCGCGTTGCCCTCGTCGGTGTCGATATGCACCTCGAGCCGAATGTTCTCGTCGGCCCGCACCACCATGTCCTCGAGGACCGTCGTGCAACCCTGTGACTCGATCCGCAATTGCATCGACTCCCCCGCCTCGACCCCGTAATGGGCCAGATCCTGCGGTCCCATGTGGACATGCCGCATTGCCCGGATCAGCCCCGAGTCCAACTCCACCACGCCCCGCGGGCCGACCAGCAGACAGCCGGAGGTGTCGTGATGATCGCCGCTGATTCGGACGGGAAGATCCAATCCCAGGAACACTCCGTCGGTAAACGACAACTCGACCTGCGTGGCACCACGGCAGGGACCCAGCACACGGACACTGGGAAGCATCCGACGACGTGGCCCCACCACAGACACTGTCTGATGAGCCGCGAAGTAACCCGCCTGGTACAGTTCCCGATCCACCTCCAACTGGGCACCCGGGCCAAAGAGCATCTCCAGATGTTCCTGCGAGAGGTGCACGTGCCGGGCCGATACGTTGACGACCAGAGGGTTGGGGGCAGCCGGGGCGGCAGCCGCTTGTGGTGTCGCGACACTTCCGCGTCGAAGTGCCTCACGGACCATCCGCTCGATCTCGCTCCGTTCTAACGTGGATGCACTGGGGGTCATTGTGCTCATTGAATCGCCTCTGTCATCTCGGTCATCTCGGTCAGAACTTCTTCGTCGGAGCCTGGCTCGACCACCGTCAGGGCCACCCCCGCACTCTCGATCTTGTCCCGCCACTCGTGGCTGATCCCGCCGTCAACCACCAGTTGGTCAACGTCCTCCAGGGAGCACAGCCTCGCCAAGGCGGCGTGTCCCAGCTTTCCGCTGTCAGTGACAACAATCACTTCCTCGGCCGATGCCATCATGGCCCGCTCGGTCTCCACCAGCAGTGCGTTGCTGTTGAACAGACCCCGTTCGGTAATGCCGCCAACGCTCATGATCAGCCTCCGGGCATGAACCCGACCCAACGCCTCAACCGCCAATGCCCCCAGCGCCACACCGGTCTTGGGATACACAAAGCCGCCAATCTGAATCAGTTCGATCTTCGGCTGGTTCAACAACACGTTGACGATCGGCAACGAGTTGGTGACCACCTGCAACGATTTGCCCTGCAATTGCCTGGCCACTTCCAAGGTCGTCGTCCCACCGTCCAACAACACGGTCTCACCCGGTTCGATCATCTCGACCACCGTTCGAGCCACCAGTTGCTTCTGAGGTCGAGCCCTGTGCCGGCGGTCATCAAAATCCGTCAACGATTCACCGACGTATGCAGCACCTCCACGAGTTCGACGAATCTGTCCACTTCTATCAAGATTATCCAAATCACGCCTGATCGTGGATTCACTGACCCCGACTTCAGACACCAGGTCCTGCAGGGCCGAAAATCCCTTCATTTCGACTATTTCTAGAATGCGACTCCGTCGCTGATCAACCAACATCGTTTGATTCGTCCCACATGCGTGACTGCTTATTACCCATCTTCACAACTATTTCGGTCAGAAACAAACAGTTTCTGTCATTTTCTGTCATTTATTTTCTAGGGAACGGTCGCCTGGATTGGTCCGTCAAAGGCGAAAAGCAGGGGCATGGCCAGTGGCCAACCCGTTCAGTCGGTCGTCAGTCGACCGTCAGACAACTGCAGGCCACCCTGGGCCAGCAATCGGATCGCCTCGGGATAGGCTTCACATTCTGCCTCGAAGACGCGAGCCGCAAGATCGTCAGCCGTGTCACCGTTCTCTACCGGCACGACTCTCTGGAGCAGGATCGGGCCGTGATCGTACTGGTTGTCCACCAGGTGCACGGTGCATCCACTCACCCGCACACCACGTTCGATGGCCGCCTCATGCACATGGTGCCCGTAGAAGCCTCGGCCACAAAAAGCAGGAATCAGCGACGGATGAATGTTGACCACCCGAAGCCGAAAATCATCAGGCACCACCACCAGTGACAGAAACCCAGCCAGCACGACCAGGTCGGCCTTCGCATCACGGCAGACAGCAAACGCCGCTTCGCTCCATTCGGTCGCGGACTCGAAATCCCGTCTCACCAGCACTGACGTGGGCAACCCCGCTTGAGCCGCGCGATCGATCCCGGCCACTCCATCGCGGTCAGAGACCACCGTGGCGATCTCCGCCTCCAGTTCACCGCGACCGATCAACTCGACCAGGTTGACCAGCGTCCGACCGCCCCCAGACAAAAACACTGCCAGTCGGATCGGACGATCAAATGGTCCAGGCAACATCTGCACGTCTAGTTCTCCTCGAGCGGCCCGGCAATGTCATGCCCGGTTGCTCCACCATCCTCGTCCCTGCCGGCCGTCCCGTCTATCCAGTCGAGTGTTTCCGGAGCGACCGAGGCCATTCGTTCCCTGCGGCGCCGGTCCTCGCACCGGTTTCTCCAGACAAACCACACGATTGGCACACCGAAAACCCCCAGCCCAACCGCCAGTATCAGTGGCAAGGACCAATTCAACCCCGCCGGCTGAGGTGCCGTCCAGTTCAGCTGTCCGCCGAGAACCAGGGGAGCAAACCGGTACGCATCGGCAGCCGGGTACCCATACATCTTGAAGAAATATCCGCTTCCCGAGACACCGTTGACCACCACCGGCCGGCCAGTCGCCTTGAGTCTCGCGACCTCCTCCAGCAGTTCACCGGGCACCGACGTCATGATCAACACGACGGGATGCTGCTGGCCATCGGCCGTGAACAGCCACACCTCGTACAGCACCTCGATGCCGAAATCATTCTCACCGGCCGGCATTTCGACCACTCTTCTCACGTGTCCACGCAGCGTCACCGGCTGACCGAGATAGACCTGGGGATTCTCGACGTTGTTGTACAGGTCCACGAAGACGGGAAATTCCTCCACCGGTTGTCGCCGGACCACCGGGTTCACCGACTGCTTGCGTCGTGACAACAGGAACCGTGTTGCCGCCGCCCGCAATGCCTCGGGCTGGACCCGGCGAGCATGATCCAGCACATGGTAGTACGCGTCAGACTCCGAGGCCCTGATCCCCCGGGAGATCAGGCTGCCACCGGGCACCAGGACCGGTCGAAACACCTCCGGATCAATCTCCACCACCGGGGTTTCCAATTGGGACGCCATCGCGACCAGGTTCGCCGGCCACGCGGCGAGGCCGGCGAATCCCACGGCGACGAACAGGAAACAAAACATGATGGAAAACGCTTGCGACCAGTTGGATCCGAACGAGCGATCGACGCGAGCATACTAGCGGCCACCGCCCCACCCGACAACGTGCCACAGAAAGGTCTCGACCTTGATCGGCCTCTTGTGCTATTTTCCTCGCCCACGCATGGCGATCCAGACACGTCATTCGAGTGGTTCCAGGGACGAGCGGCAAGGAGGCCGTCGTGAGTTGGGGACATTCGTCCAATCCGTCATCAGAACAGCCATCTGACCAGCCCGACCCGGCCGGTGGGCTCAGGGTCCAGATCCGCTGGTTGATCCGCCGCGATATGCCCGAGGTGCTGGCAATCGAGCAGTCGAGTTTCCAGCAACCCTGGTCGGAAGAGGAATTCCTCTCGCACCTCCGACAACGCAATTGCATTGGCATGGTCGCCGAATACAACCAGCAGATCGTGGGATTCATGATCTACGAACTGCACAAGGCCCGGCTCCAGTTGCTCAACTTTGCCACCAGTGGCGACTTCAGACGACTGGGAGTTGGCCTGCAAATGATCAACAAGCTCGTCGACAAGCTCTCCCAGCAACGTCGACAGGAGATCATCCTGGAGGTCCGTGAATCGAACCTCGAGGCCCAACTCTTCTTCAAATCCCAGGAATTCCAGGCCGTCCGGGTGATGCGGGCTCACTACGACGACACGACCGAAGATGCCTACGTGATGCGATTTCGGCTTTACGAAACAGCATCCGACATCCTCTCCTTTCAGCCACACAACCGTATCGCCTTCTACGACGACGCGGCATAGGGTTCGACCATCGCCTCCGTTTTTCGGAGTTCGCGAGACAACCCGCGGCGTCGGTGGACTGGCCTGGCTCCGGAGAATTCGACCACGGACTGGCACGATGCGGCCCAGCGGGTATCCTCCTCGGGATGAATCGCGCCACTGGTCGTGACACGATCGTGCTCGAGGGGGTCCGGGTCCACAACCTGCAGGACCTCTCGCTAGAAATCCCGCTGCACCAACTGGTCGTCATCACCGGCATCAGTGGAAGCGGCAAGAGCAGCCTTGCCTTCGAGACATTGGCAGTCGAGGGACAACGCCGTTACATCGAAACACTCTCACCCTCGGCCCGAGGACTTCTCGATCGGCTCGACCGGCCCGATGCCGACCGGATCGAATCGGTGCCACCCACGATCGCCATCCGCCAGGGCACGCACCGTGCTGGTGCACGAGAAACGGTGGGGACGGCCACCGAGATTCACGACCAGCTCACACTGCTGTTCGCCCACACCGGAGTCATCGTCTGCCCCGACTGCACCACCCCGGTGGAATCGTCAACCAGCGAGTCGATCGCCTCGACACTGGAAAACTGCGCCGAGGGACTGAGGTTCCAGGTGGTCTTCGAGGTGTCCGATTACGAACCCGACACCAAGCAGCAACGTGAGCGACTCAGCGAGGATGGATTCCGCCGCCTGGCCGTCTCCGACGGCAACACCGGATCCCGCACGCAGGTCGACCTGGACCAGGCCGAAGAACACGACCTGGATTCCGCCTGGGTGATTCTCGACCGACTCGTCACCGGCGGTACGGACCGCAGCCGAATCGAGGAGAGCATCGAACAGGCGATCAGTTGCGGAGAGGGCCGCTGCCTGATTCTCATCGACGGTGCCCACGACGATTCACAACACGTCACGCTCGATGGATCGACCTGGTCGGTCACGCCCTGGTCGACCGGGACCACCTGCAACACTTGTCGACGACGATTCGCGAGACCCGAACCCCGCCTGTTCAGCTTCCACAGTCCACTGGGAGCCTGTCCCGGTTGCCGTGGATTCGGCAGTGTCCCGGTCATCTCGTTCACGAAGCTCGTCCCGGATCCCCGGCTCAGCCTCCGCGAGGGAGCCATCGCTGCCTGGACCACGCCCGCGTACTCACACGAACTCGACGAGTTGATCGACCTGGCTCCCGACTACGGCATCCCCCTGGATGTCCCATTTGGCGAGTTGTCACCCGCCCACCTGGAACTGATCACTCATGGGGTTCCTGAACGTGATTTCGGAGGACTCGATGGGTTCTTCGACTGGTTGGAACGCCACCGCTACAAACTCTCGGTTCGAGTTTTCCTCAATCGTTGGCGGGCTTACGACACCTGCGGGCACTGTGGTGGTGGCCGCCTGCAACCCGATGCACTCGCCGTACATCTGCCAGCTGCCCTGGACCAACAGGAGCGAACCATCGATCAACTGGTCGCGCTGCCGGTCGCCGAATTGAGGAACGTGATCTCGGAGTGTCAACAGCACTCCGAGAATCTGGAACGGGACTTGAACCACACCGTCCTGGCCCCGCTGGCCACCCGTCTCGACTGCCTTCACAGGGTCGGACTGGATTACCTCACCCTGGATCGTCCGCTGCGCACCCTCTCCAACGGCGAAGCCAGACGTGTTCTCCTGACGCAGGCACTCGGGTCGAGCCTCGTCAACACACTCTACGTTCTCGACGAACCGACCGCCGGCCTGCACGCCACCGACGTCGCCCGGCTGGTGGAAGTGGTCGGTGAACTCGTCGATCGTGGCAACAGTGTGGTGATGGTCGAACACGACACTTCGGTGATCGAGGCGGCCGATCAAATCATCGACATCGGACCCGCGGCCGGTCGCCACGGTGGCCGCCTGCTCTTCCAGGGACCTCCTGCCGAGCTGGCAACCTGCAACGATTCGGTGACCGGTGCCTATTTCAGCCAACGGCTCCCCGACCAGGCTCCCGACGATGGGCCGGCGGCCCGGGCTGCTGCCGGCACGATCCAACTCACCGGGGCCACCCGGCACAACCTCGATCACCTCGATGTCAGTTTCCCGCTCGGCCAACTGGTCGTCGTGGCCGGCGTCAGCGGAAGTGGCAAGAGCAGCCTGGTCCAGGAAACGCTCTATCCGACACTTTGCCAGGCACTCGATCAACCGCTGCCAGCAGAACTGGCCCACGACGATTGTCTCGCTGCGATCACGGGATTCGAGTCGCTCGAGCAGGTGACGCTGGTCGATGCCTCGCCGATTGGTCGTTCCGCCCGATCCATTCCCGCAACCTACCTGAAAGCATTTGACGATATCCGCCGACTGTTCGCAGCGACCGCCGAATCCAAGCAGCGCGGCTACACGGCCCGGCAGTTCAGCTTCAATTCCACCGGGGGTGGACGGTGCGAGATGTGCGGGGGCAGTGGCGACATCGAGGTCGACATGCAATTCCTGGCCGACATCCACACGACCTGTCCGGAATGCTCCGGCCGCCGGTTCGGCCGCGAGGTGCTCGAGATCACTCACCGAAACCGTTCGATCGCCGACGTGCTGGACATGACCGTCGAGGAGGCATTTGGATTCTTTCGGGGTGAACACAAGATCCGCCGCCGTCTGCAGCCGTTGCGGGACGTCGGTCTCGACTACCTTCCGCTCGGACAACCCACGACGACGCTCTCGGGTGGCGAATCACAACGACTGAAACTGGCCTCGTTTCTCTCGACCAAGGCCACTCGCCGTACGTTGTTCCTGCTCGATGAACCCACCACCGGCCTGCATCCGGCCGACGTCGAGCAGTTGCTGAGTTGCCTGGACACCCTGCTGGCGGTCGGACACTCCGTGGTGGTCATCGAACACCACCTCGGGCTGATCGCTCGGGCCGACCACGTGATCGAACTCGGACCCGGTGGCGGCCCTCGGGGTGGCCAACTGATCGCCACTGGATCTCCGCGAGACATCCTCTCGTGTGC
>Ga0114932_10006225_pt1 | contig 10264 bp, 9 predicted proteins | sample 2SBtaG_2_FD_87286 | JGI IMG/M metagenome (GOLD analysis project Ga0114932, IMG submission 87286) | Deep subsurface microbial communities from Kolumbo volcano to uncover new lineages of life (NeLLi) - 2SBTROV12_ACTIVE470 metaG | ecosystem: Environmental > Aquatic > Marine > Volcanic ... | reverse complement strand
TCCGCTCGGTGTCCAGCACGTCCCGTGCCGTCGTCATCTCGGACAGCACCTGGCCACTCATGCCGTCCTCGTCGGCGGGACCACCGGTGGCTGCGAGCGCCTGCAAGCGAGGGACGTCATCTTCAGCCCACTCGCGCAGCCAAGGCCCCGGCACCGTCGGCTTGAGGTCCCGGCACCGCCGCTCGACCTCTTTGGCATCGAGCCGGTCCTCTGGCTCGAACCCCATCATGTCGCGGCACAGGGCCATCATGCCGTCCTGGGCCTCGCCTTCAATGGGCGGGTTCGCTGCCGCCATGCGCGTACGCATCTTCTGCTCGGTCTCCGCAAACCACTCCACAAAGCGGTCGGGATGCTTCGGCGGTGTCTTGAGCGACTTTCCGCACACCAGCTCGGCGAGCACGATGCCCAGGGACCAGACATCGGCGCTCGGTCCTTCAATCGCCTCGATGCGCTCGGGGGCCATGTACTTGAACGACCCGTACAAGCGCCCGGTGGTCTGGGCCTCGCGGGAGTCGAAGTCGGCCCGGGCAATGCCGAAGTCGAGCAGCTTGACCTCGCCCTGTGGAGTCACCCGGATGTTGGCCGGCTTGATGTCCCGGTGCATGACCTGCAGCGGCGTACCCGTGCTGGGAGAGAGGGTGAAGAAGGCCTGGTGCAGTGCCGATGCCACGTCTTCGATGATCTCGACGGACATCTTGGGATGCAGCGCGCCAGTGGTGACCAGGGCCTGCACGTCGATGCCGTCGACGTACTCCATGACGACCGCCCAGCCGTGCTCGAGCTCAGCGAGGGCATCGACCCCGACGACGGCGCGGTGCTTGATCAGCCCCAGCACACGAGCCTCGTCCCGCAGACGCTGGGCGAAGTCCGCCTCCTTCATGGCGTCGTTGTTCAACACCTTGAGCGCGACCTGCTTGGTGAAGCCTCCAGCCGCGAGCAACTCCGCCCGGTAGACCGTGCCGAAGCCGCCCTTCCCGAGAGTTGACAGGATGCGATATCGGCGCCCTTCGCTGCTCATTGGCGCAATGGTACCCTCCTCGCCATGAATCGACGGCTCATGAGTCTGTACAGGCGCCTAACTGCGGGCGACGACAAGCACTGGGCGCTGGTGCCGGTCCGCTCCACGGTGCGCTGGCTGGTGTTCTTCTACCAATCACTCAAGCGCGATCACGCATTTATTCGCGCCGCCGCGATGACCTACATGACGCTGGTCGCCATGGTCCCGACCTTGATGCTGGTCTTCGGCATTCTGCACGCGGTCGGCATGTTCAGCGACACCGGCGGTTCGGACTTGCTGTCCGGGCCGCTCGGCAGCTTCTTCTCGAACACGCTGCTGGGCGGGATCCCCGAGTTCCGGGACTTCTTGCTGCCCGGCCTGATGCAGGTCGATTTGGGAGCAATGGGCAAGATCGGCGTCGCCGTGCTGGCGGTCATCTCGGCTCGGCTGTTCATGCTCGTCGAGTCCGCCTACAACGAGATCTTCGGCGTCACCATCGACCGAAGCCTCGGCTACCGAATCCTAAACTTCTACTTCACCATGACCATGCTGCCGCTGATCGGCTTGGTCGCCGTCCTGGGAACCGAAGAACTGGGAATCCAGTCGGTCTGGTTCGCCGACTGGCTCCAGCGCGCCCTGACGTTCGCGCTGTTGCTCATGGCACTCAAGGCGTTTCCGTGCACCAAGGTCCGGTGGGACGCCGCCATCGCGGGCGCAACCGTCTCGTGGATCGGCCTGCAGATCGCGGGCATGGCTCTGCCCTTCTACCTAAGCCGTGTCATCGCAGACAAGCCTGTCATGGCCGTCTACGGCGCATTGGGGCTGGCCCCCGTGTTCCTCCTGTGGGTCTACCTGCTGTGGATCGTCGTGCTGCTTGGGGTCGAGGTCGCGTACGTCACCCAGAACTTCACCAGCCTGGTTGCCGCCGAAGACGACGCCTTCGAGCGCAGCCACTCCATTCTCCGCCAGCCCAGCATCGAGACTGCCATCGAGACCGCCGTCAAGGTCGCCTGGGCCTTCGACCGCGGGCGAGGGCCCATCGACGTCGAGATCCTAGCCAAGACCTGCCAAGTTCCAGCGCGTGAGCTCAACGTGGTGCTCGCCGTGCTCGAAGAAGGCGGCATCCTGGTCAAAGCCGACGATGGTGGCTGGATGCCATCGCGGCCCGCCGCGTCCATTCCCGTCGCTGAAGTCATCGATTCATGGAGGGAGCTGACGACCCTGCGCAAGACCGCAAGCGATCCCATCGGCGATGCCGTGGCCGACGCCCTCAAGGAGCTCTTGAGCGGCACCCTGGCCGACGGCCTGAATGACTGGGTCCCCAAGGGCGACACCGAGATGCTTCCGATGCCCGTTCCCGTGCCGGATCCCGCTCGGGTCCCAGATGAAGTGGACGACGCGGTCGGCTGAGCCCGTCAGCCGTCGTTGTTCTCTTCGGCCTTCATCTCGTCGAGCAGCTTCTTGAGCTCGGGATTGTTGTCGCCGTCCTTGTACAGAACGGTCGGGTCGTCCTCTTCGTCTTCTTCGTCATCGACGTCGGGCTCGTCACTGTCGGCTTCGGCGGGAGGACTCTGCGGAGTCTCGGCAGTGGGGGCTGCGTCCGAACCAGGCGCGGACGCCTCGGCGGCGGGCGCGTCGGCAACAGGTGCATCGGCAGCGGGTGCTTTTGCTTCTGGGGCAGGTTCCGGAGCCTTCTCTTCAGCCTTGGCTGCCGGGGCATCGGGCTTCTTGGGCGGCTCTTCGCTGGACGACGACGCCGCACGCGCACCCATGAAGACCATGGCAAGCACCACCAGCAGCCCAATTAGAAGCAGGCCGCCAACCACCACTGCCCCGATCATCATTCCCATAGAGTCTCCTGCGCGACAGTGTACGTCAGACGCCCTGGCAGTGGGTTTTCGCGACTGTATGCCAAATCGATATAGCGACAACTCGAACATACAGTCAATCTTTCCGTGCCCGCGGCAGTCATACCGGTCACAACCATTGAGGAGTGCCCCATGACCCGCTTTCTGACTGCCGCCTTTCTGCTGTTCCCGACCCTTGCCTCTGCCGGCAGCTTTACTGTGAACAGCGCCGAGACCTCGGTGGGCTTCGAGGTCATCCACTGGCGCCTGTCGACCGTGGCCGGAAGCTTCAGCGACGTCACCGGAGAGATCGACTGGGACGCGTCGAATCCCACCGCGACCCGTGCGGTCATCTCCGTTCCGATCATGAGCGTCGACACTGCCAATGGTCAACGTGACGCCCACCTGCGCCGCGCCGACATCTTCGATGCCGCCCAGTGGCCTGTTGCGACCTTCACCAGCACCCAGGTCAGCAACATCAAAGGCGACGACTTCGACCTGATTGGAACGCTGTCCATGAAGGGCGTCGAGCATCCCATCACGCTGCATGTCAAGGACATGAACGACGGCGGAGCGACTGCCACGGCGACGATGGACCGATTCCTGTGGAACGTGGTCTATGGCAACAGCCTGGCCGAGACCGGCTCCATCGCCATCAGCCAGCAAGTCGAGCTCAAGATCAACCTGGCCATGACCGCGGCCGACGACCGCAGCTGACCGGTTAGCAAGGCTGCATGCGCCGCCTCCTCATCGTCACCGCCGCCCTCTCAGCCACCGCCTGCAGTGGACCGGGTCTCAACCCCAACGGGTCGGGCGAGTACAACCTCGGCGACGGCCACACCTTGGTGATCGAAGGCCAAGCCGGTGGCGGAAAGTGCGACTGGTGGGGCCCCGCAGACTGGCCGGACATGTCCGCCGACGACCTTCCCGGCTTCTGCGTCACCGTCGCAGAGGTGACCGGCTCACCGCAGCACTGGGTGCTCTGGTGGGGTGAAAACGGCGGCATGGCCGACGTGTACAGCGACACCAACGTCTCGATCAACTACGGCGGCAGCGAGGCCGGCGACAGCAGCAACATCAAGCTGTCCGATGTCGATTCCGGCGGCTGGAAGACCATCGACCTGCTGATCGGCGACGAAGACGAGCCCGACGAGGCGCAGGTCTTCAGCATCGACGTCAAGGCCAAGCGCTACAAGCCCTAGGGGCCTACAGCTCGCACCTCAAGGCCACCGTCGTTGTGGCCCCAGCAACAAGCTCGGCGAACACACCACCATGTCGCTGCCAGCCCAGCTCCACCTGGCAACTCTCTTCGAGTCCTGATGGTAGCTGGATCTGAACCTCGCCGGGTCTTCCGTTCAGCCACTGGGCCTTCCCTAGCGGTGTCGTCGTCGATGCATATAGACCTGGCAGCCCCGATGGAAACAGCGGGCCGACCTGGGGTGCTGGCGCAGCGGAGGGCGTCAACCGCGAGATACCCCCACCGGCACCAAAGAACCAGACATTCATGTGGCCCAGTTCGCCGTCGAGAGCAATGTCCTCCATGTCAGCGGAGATCTTCCTCTCGCGGTCGTCGGTCATCGCCCAGTCCATCTCGAGGTCCGCACCCCTCGTCGAGAGCGGGATGCAGTCACTCGGTCGATCATCAAGCCAAATGCAGACCAGAGATTCGGCGTGAGCGTCCAGTTGAAGCACATAGACGCCGTCGGACCCAATGGAATCGCAGTCCTTGAACGTGCAGATCGCGGCACTGGCTGAGCCCAGTCCGCCGACCTGCCCGGTCAGCACCACAACTCCATCGCTGCACCCAGAACACCCCATGAGCAAGACGAGCACCGCGGCACTTGCACAGCGCATCAGGCCACCAACGCAGGGCTGACGTAGGCCCGCTTGTCGACGGGCTGGGCGCAAAGCAGCGCACAGTGGTAGGCCAGGAACTGCAGCGGAAGCGCCGCCAACACGGGCGCGACGAACTCTGGACAGCGGGGAACGGTCAGCGAGACATCTGCCAGCGCCTGCACCACGAAGTCGCCCTGGGTGTGTACTGCGATGATCGTGGCTCCCCGAGCACGGAGCTCACGCATGTGGACCAGCACCGCATGCCGATTCCGGTCTTCTGGCACAACGACAACGACAGCGGTGTGCACACCGAGGACGTCCTGTGGACTGTCGGACAGTTCGCTCACACGCATTGCGCCGCATGGCAGATGCGCGAGCTGACTCAGCTTCAGAGCCCCCTCCGCCGCGACCGCTGCCGAAGGCCCCAGGCCGGCGAACACCACATACGGAGCGTCGACAATCAGATTGCAGGCTCTCTCGAGCGAATCGGGGTGTGGTTCCAGGCCCGCAAGCGCCTGCTCCACGAGGTCGGGAAGCTCCCGCAGGCCACGCAGCAGGCAGTTGAGGTCACCCGAGATCTGACGGGGGGTCAAGGCAGCTGCGATCAGCTGAAGGGTCGCTACCTGTGTCGTGAACGCCTTCATGGCGACCACGGCACGGTCCACGCCACAGTCGATCAAGACGTCCGCCGGACCCGCCTGTTCCTGCGCCGACGGGTCCGCCACGGTGGCGACACTGAACGCCTCGGCCCCGCCCTGTTTGACCAGTTCAAGCGCATCGGCAGTCAGCCGGTCGCTGCTCCCGTGGGACACGCCGATGTACACGCGGCGTCGGTCAATGATCGGACCTCTGGCGGCAAAGTCACCAGAGTGCTCGGCCGAGCAAGGCAGCCCGGCGAGGCGCTCGATGATCGGCGCGCAGATGGACGCTGCGTGGAAGCTTGAGCCACACCCAAGCAGTGTGACGCCGTGGACCATCATCTCGCGCAGATGCTGCACCATCTCTCCGCGTACGTGCAGTCCTCCCACGCGGTTGTTGAGCAAGCTGCGCAGGGTCTGCGGCTGTTCGCGAATCTCTCGAAGCAAAAAGTGGCTCATGACGGCTCCTACCCGGCCTTGCGGACGGCATTGGGGTGTTGGTTGAGGGTCAGCCCATCAGCGGGCACAAAGGTCTGTCGTTGGGTGCGCACCATCCCGATTGCGCGGAAGGCACACTCCTGAGCCGGCAGGACCTTTGCGGGCTCGAGCCCGAGCTCGACGGCGAGTCGCGGGAGGTGAACACCGGCCGCCACAATCAGCGGAGTCAACGCGGCAATCCTCGGTGTGACGGCCACCGCTTTGAGCTGCCCAGCCGCGTTGCGCTGCAAGTGCACGGTGCCCATGAAGGCCATTCCAACGGCCTGGGCCACCTCGATACCTGCGCGCACCAGCTCGGGGTCGTTCACGGTTCTCGCGACCGCTGGTAGGTGGCCCTGTCCTCTCAGGTGCTCCACAGGCACCGAGGCAACAACCTCGCCATCTGGACGGCACAGTACATGAACGCTGAATCGTGCACCGTCCATCGGCTCCATCGCGATGTGGCTTCCATCGTTCCGGACAGTCAACAGTCGCAGGCCCCGTTCCACGGTGATTCCTTCCGAACCTCCAACCAAACGCGGGACCAGATTGAACGGGTAGGCCCATTTCGAACCACGGAACTTCTTGTCGTACACAGCCCAGCGCGGCGCCCATTCGGTCTGGTCCAGGCGCTGCATCAGCTGAACGTGGTCAGCGCACAGCTCGATGCACTCCGGCTTTGACACCAGCACGCGCGTACCAATGGCCTCAAACGCCTCGGCAGCCTCGGCCAGTGCTCGAACATCCGCCACATCGGTGGGCACCAGCATGTCAATCTCGTTCTGCTGGCAACGAACCAGCAGCGACGGAATGTAGGCGGGGTCATGGGCCGCCGGAACAGCCCAGGCCCGCTGCCGACCAATCATCTGGAGTCCCGCGGCCAGCGGGTCCGAGTCCGCAGCGAACACATCTGTGTCATGCCGACGGATTGCGGTGAGGAACGCTACAGCAGCATCGCCCGATGCCCCAGTCACCAGCACTCGAAGGGGTCTAAGAAACGTCATGTGCACCTCCGCCCAGTTGAAGTGCAACGGGTGTGCCAATCCCTTCAGGCCGATCCGTGCCGATGGCTGTTCCACGCTGGAACACCAGAACTGGAACACCTTCCCATCCTCGGAACTAAAACGCCCGAAAAGTAGGTTCCAACGCCGGCACGCCCTCTGCATGGAAGGGCTGAAGGAGGTTGCCTATGGCACTTTGCAGTTCAATTTTCCGTTCCTACGACATCCGGGGCATCACCGGCACCCAGCTGACAGCAGAGCTCGCGCATGACTTGGGGGCGGCCATCGGTACTCGATTGGCCGCTACAACCAGGCAATCCGTCGTCGTTGGGCGTGACAATCGCCACTCGGGCGTCTGGCTGGAGCGCGCCCTAGTAGAGGGTCTAGAGTCCACCGGATGCCGCGTGGCGCGTCTGGGCATGGTTCCCACACCCCTTGTGTACTGGGCGTCCACAATCATGGAGGCCGATGCAGCGATTCAGGTCACCGGCAGCCACAATCCCGTGGAGTACAACGGCTTCAAGATCAGCATCGCAGGCAAGACGCTTCGGGCAATGGACCTGGCCGCCCTAAAGGACGAGATCGAGGCCGGTGACTTCATTGCGGCTGTGGGGTCGTCCATGAACTGGCGCCTGCACCACCGATACCTCGTGGACCTGGCACAGCGCATTGACCGCACCACCGAGAAGTTGACCGTCGTGGTGGACGCCGGCAACGGAGCCGCAGGACCCACGGCCGTGGCACTGCTGCGCCTGCTGGGGCACACCGTCATCCCGTTGCACTGCACCCCTGATGGCAGGTTCCCCAACCACCATCCCGACCCCACGGTCGACGAGAACCTGCAGGATCTAATCTGGTCCGTCCGCGCAAATGCAGCGGACCTAGGCATCGCCTTCGACGCCGATGGAGACCGCCTTGGAGCCGTCACTTCGGCTGGGGAGATCGTGCGTGGAGACCAGCTGCTGACTCTGTTTGCCAGCGATGTGCTGCAACACCGCCCCCGAGCCACCATCATCGGCGAGGTGAAGTGCTCGCGCGTGTTCTTTGACCAAGTCCGGGACATGGGAGGCGAGGCATTGCTCTGCCGAACGGGACACGCTCCAATCAAGCGCATGATGCGCAGTACGGGAGCCTTGCTCGCCGGCGAGATGAGCGGACACTTCTTCTTCGCTGACCGGTACTTCGGATTCGACGACGCGCTTTACGCCGCCGCGCGCCTGCTTGAACTGATTGGACGCAGCGGACGCACACTGGCGCATCTCACGCACGCATTGCCCAAGACCTTCGCCACTGCTGAAAAGCGAATTCCGTGTCCGGACGACGAAAAATGGGCGGTAATGGAGTCGCTTCGCAGTGCGTTTCATGCACTCTACGCCCGCGCCGAATGTGAGTCTCTGGTGGAAGTCGACGGGGTTCGGGTCGAGTGGCCCGCGGGCTGGGGGCTGGTGCGCGCCAGCAACACTGAGCCAGTGCTGGTGCTGCGTTTCGAGGCGACCTCGCCACACGAGCTGCTGCGTATTCAGGCCGTATTCGGCCACGAGCTGCGCAAGCATATCGAGCTCAATTCCCCAGACGAAGTCCTCCTGGAAGGTGCAGCATGAGCCGCATCGTCACCAAGCCATGGGGCCAAGAGCTGATCTGGTGCGAGACCGAGCGCTACGCCGCCAAGGTGCTGAGCATTAACGCTGGGGAAAGGCTGTCCCTGCAGACCCACAACGTGAAAGATGAGGCCATCTACGTACTCAAGGGGTGCTTGCGCCTCGAGACCGAGAGCGATGGGGAGCTGGTGGAGGTCCTCATGTACGCGGGCTCTCACGCCCGAATCGCGCCCGGCACCAAGCATCGCTTCGGCGCCGTCACTGACTGCGACGTGTTGGAGGTGTCGACGCCAGAGCTCGACGACATCGTCCGGCATGAAGACGACTACGGACGCCTGGTCTTCAAGTCCGTCGCCTAGAAAGACAGGTCACCGCGGACGCAGACCAAGATGCTGCGCGCGCCGTAGATCTCGTCTCTGCGCAACCAGGGCAAGTCATCATCCACTGCCAGCGCCATGCGCTGGCAGTCGTACTCAGCGGCTACCGCAGAACGGCTGAAGTCCTCGGCCAGCGTAGTCAATGCCACGACAAGCTCGGGCCGCGTCAGAGCCACGTACGTAGCCGGAATCGCGCCCAGTCCTCCTGACCGCCGCTGCACACCGACCTGCATAGGATGGTGCTCAATCGCGTCAGGAGACACCAATCCAACTGCATCCAGCACGGGGCCGCGGAAGGCGTAGCCAAGCGCTCCAATCTCGGGGGCCATCAACCTGGCGCCGGGATGGGCAACCCGAAGATACCGAGCAATCCGCAGGTACTGCCGCACCCTGGGCGCCGAATCGAACCGGTGAAACCGGGCTCGGTCCGCCGTGACGAGCGCCGCCGAGTCCTTGAGGCCCAGCCATGCAAAAGGGCTGACCAAGGTCACCAACACCGCAGCGGCAAGGGCCCTCTCGGTCCGTCCAATGGCGATGACCGCAGCCGCCAGAGGCACCAAGACCATCGGCCTGTACCAAGAGAACACCAGGGTGTGCTTCAGCAGGTAGATGAGCACGAGCGATGCCGGACCAGCGAGCATCGCCCACGACAGCTGGTTGGGGCGGCATCGGCGCACCAGAACCGCCATCCCAAGTCCCACGGCAACCGCCCATGCAGCCGCAACCACAGGCGTGTGCAGCGGCGCGAAGGTCATCGCCGACTCGGCCATCGTTAGCTGGTACACCTTGGACTTGGCCGCCATGGGGGCAGGCACAACGGTGCCGAAATACCAAAGGTCGTAGGCGAGGAACGGGATGCCAGCGGCCACAATCCACCCCCAGCCACGCAACGCGATGCGTCCCCGAACCGCCAGATCAGCCAGGGCTAGCACGGCTCCAATCCACACCATCTCAGCTCGCACGCACGCGGCTAGGCCCATGTACAGCCCCCAATGCTCCTTGCCTTGAACAAGCAATCGAGCGGCCGCGAGCCACAACGCGATGGCCAGGGGAGTCTCCATCCACGCCATGCCACTCGGATAGACCAACAGCACGACCGCCCCGGAAAAGAGCACCGGCTCCAGCTTCGCGTCGGGCATGACCGTCTGGGCAAAACGTCGCGCTTGAACACCGCAGACGGCCATGATGCCCAGCTCCAACGCCACCAGCTTCACCGTCCATGACGTCGGAAGAAAAGCAATGGCCGCCAGCAACACCGTCCACAACGGCGAGCTGCTGCCCATCACGGGTTCATTGAGGTTGAAGTATGGCTGGTTGTGGACCGCAAGATGCTCGGCGATGCGCAGGTGGATGTAGGCGTCGTCCGCTGGGTACTCCCGGAACACGATGAACAGCGCAGCAAGCCAGATGGCCCCCGCGAACGTCAGCATGGTGGGCACATAGCGAGAGATTCGGAGCTGGGTAGACATGCCCTCCACAGCTGCAACGCCCAT
>Ga0114932_10006224_pt1 | contig 10266 bp, 7 predicted proteins | sample 2SBtaG_2_FD_87286 | JGI IMG/M metagenome (GOLD analysis project Ga0114932, IMG submission 87286) | Deep subsurface microbial communities from Kolumbo volcano to uncover new lineages of life (NeLLi) - 2SBTROV12_ACTIVE470 metaG | ecosystem: Environmental > Aquatic > Marine > Volcanic ... | reverse complement strand
GGTCCACACATCCCACCGGTCGCCTTCTGGTCGCAGCTTGTCAAACCAGTGCAGGCCCGAGCGAACATGTCCGATTTCCTCGCGGTAGACGGTGTCCATGATCGCTGCGGACTGGGTGTCGCCCATGCGTTGGAACACCCGCATCCAATGCAACGAGTGGTCGAGGTTGGCCTGTTCGAAGACGAGTGCCATGCCTGCGAGAAAATGGGCGGGGCTGTCCACATGGGCCAGCGTGTCCCAGAAGAAGCGGTTCACGGGCACCGAACCGAGCTCCACCCCGAGCTGCTGCATGCGCGCCTGATACAGCCGAAAGTGTCCCTGTTCTTCGGTCATCGTCGACACCAGACCCCTTCGAAATGACGGGTGCGCGCCCGGAAAGCGCAACAGGGTCAGCGCCATCAGTTCCATCGCCAGCAGCTCGTGATTTGCGAAGAAGTGCAGCACCTCGCCGCGCCGCTCGTCGTGCTCAGCGCCCTTGGCTGTGGGAAAGGGCAGGCGATCTGGGGACGGTTTGAGCGGGGAAGGGCGGCCAGCAAAGTCGGGGACGGCAATCCGCTGACCACGAGCGGAATCCGACAGCTGAGTTGGTGCGATCAGCTTGTCCGCCAAGGCCGTGCCAAACAGCACGGTTTCTGCCCAGTCCCTGATCTCCATGGGTCCGATCTAAGCGTTATGCGGCGCACCTGCCTGGAGCACCGATGCGCGCTTGGATCTACGACCAGTTCCTCCTTCCCCTGACCACTGGCTGGTACAAAGAGGTCATCGCCCGTGTGCCCAATGACAGCAGGCTGCTCGACGTGGGCATCGGTACCGCGGGAGCCCTCATTGGCAACGCGGATTTGGTCCGGGCCAAGAACATCACCGTCGTGGGTGTGGACATCGATGCGGACTACATCAATCGAGCCGAGCAGTACATCGAGGAACACGAACTCGATGACCGGGTCAAGGTGCTGCACCAGTCCATCTACGACCACCACGATGGGCCATACGACGCCATCTACTTCGCGGCCAGCTTCATGCTCATGCCCGACCCCGCAGCGATCCTGCAGCACTGCTACGGCATTCTGGCGCCAGGCGGCCGCATCTACTTCACGCAGACCTTCCAGGAATCCAAGTCCAAGATGGCCGAGGCCGTCAAGCCCATGCTCAAGAAGGTCACGACCATCGACTTTGGCAGCGTCACCTATGAAGAGGACTTTGTGAGCTTGGTGGCGGGCGCCGGACTCCAGATCGACGAAATGACGACGATGAGCAGGAGCAGAAGCCGCACCTACCGCATCGTCGTCGGACGGCCCGAAGGCTCGTCGTAGGGCCTATGCGGCCGCTTCGACGGTCTTCTCTTCCGGCTCGAGGCCGTTGGCGAAGACTTCGGACATGTGGTCCACCAAGATGAACTCCATCTCTTCGCGCACGCCCTTGGGCAGGTCGTGAAGGTCGAAGCCGTTGCGCTTGGGCAGGATGATGCGACGGATGCCCAGGCGGTGGGCCGCCAGCACCTTGCTCTTGATTCCGCCCACTGGCAGAACCCGTCCACGCAGTGTGGCTTCACCGGTCATCGCGGTGTCCCCGCGCACATTCCGCCCAGACAGCAGGCTGGCCAGTGCGGTGAACATCGTCACGCCTGCTGACGGGCCGTCCTTGGGAATGCCTCCAGCCGGCACGTGGATGTGCAGGTCCTGGTTGTCGAGTTGCTTGGGGTCGACGCCCAGTTCGTCGGCGTGGGACAACACATAGGTCAGGGCTGCGCGTGCGGACTCCTTCATCACATCGCCGAGCTGGCCCGTCAGAACCAGCTGGCCCTTTCCGGGAAGCGTCGATGCCTCGACGTAGAGCACACTGCCGCCAACCGGTGACCATGCCATGCCTGTGGCGATACCTGGCTGCTGCACTGTCTCGTGGTGGTCGGCGTGGAAGCGTCGCCGGCCGAGCACATCCTCGATGTTCTTGTCATCGATGATGAGCGGTGGCTCGAGCTCTCCCTTGGCCTTCTTGACCGCGGCGAATCGGTAGGCCTTGCCCAGAACACGCTGCAGATCGCGCACCCCGGCCTCTCGCGTCCAACCGTTGATGGCGTCGCCGAGGGATTGCTCGGTGAACTCGACGTCGTCGGCTTCGAGACCTGCGTTTCGGGCGACCCGCTCAAGCAGGTGATTCTTGGCGATGACCTTCTTTTCGTTGGCGGTGTAGCCCTCGATGTTGAGGATGTGCATGCGGTCCCGCAGGGGTCCGGGCACTTTGCTCAGGTCGTTGGCCGTGGCTACGAACAGGGCCTTGGACAGGTCGAAGGGCACTTCCATGTACCGGTCGACGAAGCTGTGGTTCTGCTCGGGGTCGAGAATCTCGAGCAGGGCCGCACTCGGGTTGCCCCAAGATCCGCTGCCCAGCTTGTCGATCTCGTCCAACAAGATGACTGGGTCGGCTGTATTGGCCCGACGCAGTCCTTCGATCAGGCGGCCGGGGCGCGCTCCGATATAGGTGCGCCGGTGACCGCGCAGCTCGGCTTCGTCGCGCAATCCGCCCAGTGCCACGCGCAGCAGCTTGCGACCGGTGGCGTCGGCGATGGCCTGCCCAATGCTGGTCTTGCCAACACCGGGGGGTCCGACCAGCAGCAGCACATCGGCGCGGCCTTCACCGGCGAACTTGCGCACAGCTAGGTGCTCGACGACCTGGCGTTTGACATCTTCCAGGCCGTAGTGGCTCTTGGCCAGAGCGGTCTCGAGCACGTCGAGGTCAGGGTCGACGCTGCTGGTCTCGTTCCAAGGCATCTCGGCAATCCAACCCAGCCAATCGATGGCGACACTTCGCTCCGGGCTGGTGTTGCCCAAGCGTTCCAAGCGGCGCAGCTCTCGCTCGACGACCTCGCGAACCTCGTCTGGCAGGTCCTTGGCGTCGAGCTTGTCCTTCAGGCGGGACAGTTCATCGTCTTCGCCGCCTTCGCCGAGCTCCTTCTTGATCGCATCGAGCTGGCGGCGCAGGTAGAACTCCTTTTGCATGTCGCGGGTCTCGGTGTTCACGCGCTCTTGCACCGCCTTCTGGGCCGCCACGGCCTCCCGCATGCGGATCAACGCCTTGAGCACTTTGGATGCTCGAACCAGAGGGTCGTGGGTCGATAGAATGTCGCGCTTCCACTCCTGTGGCGTATCGAGGAAGGCTGCCACGGCGTCGACCAGCAATCCGGGGTCATCGACGCGCTTGAGGAAGGGCGCGATGCGGTTCTTCTCGCCCAAGAGGTCCGCGGTCTCTTCAACAATGGACCGCAGCTCGAGCCGCAGGCCGTCCGCCTCGGCGGTGGTCGGCCACGGCGTACTAACCCGGCGGAATGTTGCCTCGAGGAAGGGACGGGACGTCGGGAAGCCGCTGAACACAACTCGGGTGAGGCCCTGAACCAGCACACTGTAGTTGCCATCTTTGCGCTTCTTCTTCTCGACGATGCGCGCCAACACCGCGCTCGTCAACAGGTCCGAGGGTGTCGGGTCGCCCACAGGCTGGCGCTGCGTGGCGATAAGAATCAACCCACCCTTTGCCGCCTGCAGGGCGCGGATAGATGGAGCGCGGCCGACTGCGAGTGGCATCATGCCGCCAGGCAGCAGCACTCCACGGCGCAAGGGAAGCACGGGCAGCGAGGCTGGCAATTGCTCGGGAATTGGGAACGACAGGTCGACTTCGGGCATGGGTATCCATCCGAGGATTAGGGGCTGATGAACTGCCCCGCGTCGGTCTGACGGGGGCGTTCGGTGTCTGAGGGAATTGTGTTCACCCCAGTTTCGTCGTCAAGAGACGCAGCGTCTCAAAACGTCAGGTCGTTGTGTGCAGTCCCGGCGGCCTAGCGCCAGCTGGGCTTCCAGCCCGCGGCCTCGGCTTCCATTTCACTGCAGAAGAACTTCTCGCCGGCCCGTGAGTCGACGTAGGCGTCGTTGTAGCCGGGCACTCCGAACGACACGAAGACCTTGTTGCCATCGCCATCCATGACGCCTTTGATCAGCTTGTGCCCCTTGCTGCGATCGACACGCTCGACGGGAGGCAACGCTGAAAGTGCCGCGCCTTCGCCCTCGCAGCCGCGGTCTTGGCTGTCGGCGTCGTGGTCGAAGTCATTGTCGACACCATCGGTGCAGGCGGTCCCGGACTGCTTGCTCTCGGGGTCGGGATTCTCGCGCAGCCAGCGGTCGGGGATGCTGGTCCACATGTGCTCATAGAAGGCCAGATACTTGCCGGCCAGGCGCTTGCTGTGCAGGATGAGCGTGTTTTCGTCGTTGGTCCTCTCGCCAGCACTCGTCCAGTTCATGGAGCCTGTGATCATGTGCTCACCATCGACCACCGCGGCCTTCATGTGCATCTTGCCGCCCCAGTTCTCGATCTTGACGGGAATGCCGGCCAGGCGCAGGATCTCGTGCTTGGTGTACCCGTTCTTGGCCCCGGTAGCGTCCATGATGATGCGCACCTTGATGCCGCGCAGATGGGCGTCGATCAGGTCTTTGGTGATGAACTTGTGGGTGAGGAAGAACACCGAGATGTCGATGCTCTTGCTGGCTCGCTGGAGCAGTGGCCGGATGGCGGCTTCAATGGGGTCGTCCTGCGGAGTGAAGTACAGCTCGACCGCCGTGCCGTCGGCCAAGACGGTGTTCTTTCGCTTGTTCCGGCTGGTCTTGTCTGTGTGGAAGTTGCCCTTGTACATCTGCTCGAACTCGGCCGTGTACCAGCCCGCGACGACACGGCTGTCGAGCAGGGCAGCCATGTTGGCGTTGTAGCCACCGGTGCCCGAGTCGCTCGCGTTGGTCGAGCCGGTCCAGACGTAGCGGCGGTCGGCCACGACGAACTTGTTGTGCATGATGAAGCCGTTGTGCACGATCGGCTCGCGGCTCGCATGGGCGCTCACGATGCACTGGTCGCCGATGTTGTAGCCCAGGCACTGTAGCGGGCCTTCGAATCCGATCGGACGCTCGCAGCGCTCGAAGTCGCGATCGTAGGGCTTCATCTCGGAGACGCTGCGCCGGTCGAACTCGTAGTCGGTCTTGATGTCTCCGATGGCCTCGCGGAATCGCTCGGTGTCCGAGTAATAGGAGTTGCCGTTGGCATCGGTGTCGACCACGCCACGCACGCGTACCCCGCGCTCCTTTGCGGCGACGAATGCGTCGAACAGCGTCTTTTGATGCCGAATGCCGTAAAAGGCCAAGTCGATCGTGTATTCGGCGTTCTCGATGATCTTCAGCAGGTCTTTGCAGGCCTTGCTTCCGCAGTCATCCATCGGCTTGTCGAACTTGAGCGGATCGTTCAGAAGCACGCGCACGCCCGATTGAGGCAGCGGTTGATCGGCAATGGCCGCGGGGGCCGCCAGCAGTGAGAGTGCGAGGAGGGAGCGCTTCATCAGTCCATTGATACCCCTTGGAGGGCTTTGCCTTCCACTTGGATTCGGATTGTTGCGAAGGTCTCGCCCATGTCCTCGACGTCCGAGAAGGCATGGCCCACGTTGAAGAGCGCGCGCGTGCCGACGCCTGGAGTCCATACGAGGCCTCCAGAAAGCTGGCCAGCTGAACCGTTTCGGACGCTGGCCGCTTCGACCCGCAGGTTTGCCTCGAGGGCGCCCATGTCCCGCTGCTCTGGAGCAAAAGGTCGTGCGGCCTCGACCCCTTTGCCGAGTCGGTGTGGTTCTCCCGTGAGGATCCAGCGGCCGACCAACGCAGTGGCGCCAGTCGTGGTGCGGGGACCTTGAGCAGGGTCGGGTGTGAATGCGAGTCCGACCCGTAGATCGATCCGGAGCGCGCCAAAGACAGAGCTGTGGTCGACGCCACCGCGAAAGGTGCCGTCGGTGAGTACTTCTGTATCGCCGATTTGTGCGCCAGATCCCGTCTTGAGTGCGGCGGAGATGTCCCGCGTCGCGTAGCCGAGGGAGATGAACCCCTCCTGCCTCTCTCGCGCGCCGCCGATTCGACCTGCGAGCTCACCAGAGGGCACGACGCTGATGGCGTAGGCGGCCCCTTGCGCGCCTCCGTGCAGCATCGCAGTCCATTGCCGATCGGTGCCGAGCACTGAGGTCAGCATCGGTCGCTCCAAGAACGCAAGGCGATTCGACGACTCCAGCCAAGCACCTTCGATCGGCACCTTTTGCCAACCGACGCGGAGCGCGGCTTTGTCTCCGCCGACGTTGAGCCAAGTCTCGTGCAGGATCATGGCGTCTAGATTCCAGTCGAGCTTCGCAGTGAGTGCGTCGCCGGCCGTAGCTTCGAAGCCGGCTCTGCCCCGCCGGACGTCAAAGACTGCGACGTCCTCGTTGAACGACTCGACATAGTCCAGATGCAAACGCGCTTGTGGCGTGACACTCAAGAGGGTCAGCAACCAGGGCGCGTTGTTCATGGGCACGGCCTCCGTGAGATACTCGGGCCGTGACGAAGTACCGCATAATCCGCGCCCTGTCGGGCATTGCCGGTTCGGTTTTCATGATGTGCCTGCTGCTATGGGGCGCAAACCGCGCCTTGTCCAGGGTTGGCGGTCTCGACACTGTTGCGCGAAGGGCCGGCGTACCCCCTGCGATTCAGCAGGTGCTTGGCATCGCCCCCCTACCCGACATCAAATTTCCGACGCCGAAGAAGGTGAACCTGCCCATTCCTCTCGATGGGAAGTGCGACTACAGCTTCAAGCGCAACCGATGTGAACAGGGGCTGTACTGCTCAGAGGCCGGTCAGCCGCTGACCAAGGTCGGAAAGGGACGAATGGGCATCGTGGGGCGTTGTAGAGAGGTGCCGACAGACGAGTCGGTCGGCGTTTCGCAGGACCCGCCGGTCGAGGCCGCGCCGTCGGTCGACGAGGAGGAGGTTCCGGTGGGCGCACAAGGCGAGTCTGAATGATTGTGATGGCGGCGTGGGCATGGCTTGCCCAGGGGCAAACGTGCGTGCCGGACACGGTGACGCTGCCGAGTACTGCACCTGTCGACGTGGCCTGTACCCGTCGCACTGCTGTGCCACCCGCCGCGACGGCTGATGGCATCGCCTTGGTGACTTCATCGTGGCTCAAGGCATTTGGAACCCCGCTCGAAGCGGACCGGGTCGGTTGGACCGATGCGGGGTACGTGAGCATGCCCTTTGAGCGCTACCTGACCGTCGAAGAACGCGCTGCCGAGCAGGTCCGCGAGCACATGGTGACGGACGTGCAGCGCGAAAAGGCGACCAGCGCGCTCGGTCCGGAGCGCCATGGCAGCCAGGTGTACACGCACTTTTTGGGCGCCGATGCCAGGTTTACTGACTTTTGGGGGCGGCCCGAGACCATCGCCGCTGTGTTGACCCTTGCTGCGGGCTGGCACGAGCACTGCGTGAGCGAGCTGGGGGCGAGCGCAAAGAACTGCACCCTGCAGATAGGAGACATCGCCTATTTTGGGCCTGTACAGCCCGATCCCCTTGGCCACTACGACCACTACGATGGGCGCTGCACCGACCTGCGCTTGTTTCGAAATGATGGCTCTCGGTACGAGGCTTGGTACAACAAACCGGACGACCGCGATGGGGTGACAGGCGGCTACGACCCTGTCCTGACCAAGGCGTTCTTGGAGTATGCGATGGCACACACGACCACCGGCGACGTCTTCTACAGCGATCCTGCTGTGCACGAGGCCATCGACGGTGTCGAGCCCCGAAAGCGCCACGATGACCACATGCACCTGTGCTTTGCGGCGGGGTCCTAGTCATGCAGCCCTTGATTGATTGGTTGGCACCCGGACAGGCGTCCATCGACGTGGCCATTCGGGCAGGTTGGCGAGCCCAAACGGTCGGTGCTGCTTTTCTGCCCGCCTACCGAGCGGCTCTGCAGGCGTTGATTCCCGGGATTGGGCCCGATGCCGAGGCCTGTCTCTGCGTCACCGAGGTGGACGGCAACCATCCTCGCTCCATCCACACGACGCTGAGGGACGGGCGCCTGAACGGCCAGAAGTCGTGGACCACCGGAGGTGCCGAGGGACGAATATTCCTGGTCGCAGCGCGCGTTGGCGATGCGGACGGACGGCCGGTGCTCAAGCTTGTCAAAGTCGCTGCCAACGCACCGGGAGTGTCGGTCACGCCCATGCCGCCGACGCCATTTGTGCCCGACGTCAGCCACTGCAGCGTCGCGTTTGGCGATGTGGAAGTGCCCGCTGCTGATGTCCTTCCGGGCGATGGATATGCGGACTACATCAAGCCATTCCGCACGGTCGAGGACATCCACGTGTTTGCGGGCTTGGCCGCTTGGTGGCTATCGGTGGGCACGAGGAACGATTGGCCGCCGGTCTTGCGTGGCGAGCTGATCCAGTTGCTGATCTCACTCAGTCGATTGTCCGAGGCCGACCCGCGGGCCTCCGAGACGCACGTGGCCTTAGGTGGAGCGATTGCGGCCGCGGAACGGCTCGTCCAGGCCATGGAGCCGCACTGGCAGAACGTCGATGCCGCTGTTCGGGACGGCTGGCTGAGAGACCGAGCCATCATGCGTGTCGCCAGTGGAGCGCGAAAGAAGCGATTCGAGCGCGCTGTCCTGGACTTGCAGGCGCGCTGAACTACTCGGCGTTGATGACGTCGAGGGCCCAGCCCGGAGCGGACTCGTTGAAGCCGAGGGTGATGACCGACCCCTCGTTGAAGGGCATGATGGCGGCGTAGAGCGTCAGCATGCCGCCGTCGAGGGCATAGAGTTTTGCGCCATTCTCAAGGGTGCGCAGCGGAGACGGCGGCATGGTCCAGATGGACGCGACCGGCGGTGGAACGACCTCGGTCACCGGGGTTGTGTAGATCACACCCACTTGGGCGAGCGCGTTGCCATAGCCGACGGCGCCCTTTGGCCCGGACAACCGACTGGCGTACTTGTAGCCGGACTTTGCGCGGACCTTCGGGTTCGCCTGGCCGGCGGTCCAACCGGTGACCACAGCCGCGGCGTTCGCGGGGCGGTTCATGGCGGCAGCGAGCGCCGCCGCGCGGTCGTCGCCCTTGATGTAGGGAGCGTCGCTTCGAGGGTCAGCGGCCCCGGTGACCAGACCGTACTCCATGCGTGCCAGACGGCCCATAGGGCCGCGTTTGGCCACCTTGTTCAGAGCGGCGAATGCACCTGGATTCCAGATTTGACTGGCTGAGGCTGCGAACAGGATTCCGTCGCCATCTGCGCTGCGCATGCCCTTGAGGGTCCAGCCATCACTGGCGGCGCCGTCGAGGTCGCCGACCATCGCCCGCAGTTTTCCGCGCATGGCCAGCAGACGCTTGTCGGCCATCACCTGGGCGTCGCGGCCGTTCAGCATGGCGAGTGTGTGCCCGCCGGCTTGGTCCAGCATGATGTCCATGGGCAGCAGTTCGGCCTCGGGGGCCAATTGGCTGCGTTCTGCACCCAGGTTGGACAGGGCCAGCTCTCCAGCCATCATGGCGGTGTGCTTCAGCCGTGACCCAGCGATGCGCAGGGCCGGGTCCATGTCCGACGCCAGGCGAGTGGCCTGCAATGCGGTGTCCATGTCCCCGAGATCGAGGGCGGCGTCGGCAACCTTTAGCCACGCGTGCGGATCGTCGCCGGCGATGCGTGCCGATGCGAGGGCACAATTGAGCGCCTCGCTGCGCAAGCCCATCTGTTCAAAGGCAAACTCTGCGGTCAGCCACAGTTCAGCATCACCGGGGAAGCGCTTGAGCGCCCGATCGATTGAGCTGCGGGCGAAATCGAGCTCGGTCTTGCCCTCGAGCACGTCGATGGTGGCCTGAAGCACGGGCAAGCGGGGGTCCTGCGACCGCGCTGACAGCATCTCCATCAAGCCGACTCGCGCCTCGCCTGGCTTGCCGGCGAGGATGGCTTGCTCTGCCGCGGGCAGCAGCGGACGAATATCTGTCTTTGGATCGGCCAGATTGTTGCGTGTCGACAGCGCACGACCGATGAGCTTGTCCGGTGGCTTCCAGGCCCGATTGCCGTCGGGATCATCGTTCTTGTTGGGCTGCTCGCCCTGGAGTTTTGCCACCGAAAGCAGCGCGCCAACGACGGTCTCAGGGGTCGTCGATGTCGTGAGCCCGAGCGCCATCTGCCACGCCAGCCGCCGGTTGCCCTTGCGGCCCATCGCGTCGATCAGCTGCAGGCGGTCGGCCTCGGATTCGATCCAGGGAGACAGGCCGTTCCAAGGGCCCTCGACGCCGGGAGGCGTGTACTTCTCCATCGCGGCGATCACCTCAATGGGTGTGCCCTTCTTGAACGCGAGCTTCAGGCTCTTCTGGGCCTTGGCGTCGTCATCAAAGGCCCAGTAGAGCAGTGCCTGTTGAATGGCCTTTTCGGTGTTGCTGCCTTCTGTCTTCT
>Ga0114932_10006223_pt1 | contig 10267 bp, 10 predicted proteins | sample 2SBtaG_2_FD_87286 | JGI IMG/M metagenome (GOLD analysis project Ga0114932, IMG submission 87286) | Deep subsurface microbial communities from Kolumbo volcano to uncover new lineages of life (NeLLi) - 2SBTROV12_ACTIVE470 metaG | ecosystem: Environmental > Aquatic > Marine > Volcanic ... | reverse complement strand
ATCATTTGTAACATTTTCTAAAATCTCCCTAGTTGTATTTTTTTTAGAGATATAATGTGCATACAAAGCAGTAGACTGATCGCCCGCCCCATGAAATCGTTCTTTAAAATTTATATAAGGTGTTTCAATTATAAAAATATCTTTTTTGTTACATAATATATTTATTAATTTTTTATTTTTTGGCACGCTCCTAATTAATACTTGGCTATTAAATTTCTTAGTGAAAGATTTAAGGTCAGCTATAATATCCCCTAGGTTATAATTATTTACATCTTTATTATTTAAGTAAGACCACTCAAAGAAATTTGCTGAGATATATTTGACTTTTGTCATTATTTTTTTAAAAAAATTAGCAACATCTTTTTCTACATAAAGCCCTATTCCAATATCTCCCATGACAGGGTCTAATATAACTCTATTTTGTATTTTAATTATTTTACTGATTAATTTTGAAACTTTTAAATTGGGTGTGTAGCCGACAATCGTCAAATCATTTAAACTTAATTTATATGTTTGCTTTACCTTATTAAAAATTATCCATGGATTTAAATTATTATCACTAATTTGAATTGTATTTTTAACACCTTTATGAGAGGTTAAAATCACAGTGGGTATTTCATAAAATTTGTAACCTTTATCGCTTAAAATTGAACGAGCTGCATGATTTCCAACTTTGTCATTTAAGACTGTCGACTGAACACTGACTATATTCTTCATGTTTTATCTTGTTATTTCTTCAATGGTTGTCATTAGATCAACAATAATATAAAAAATACGCATTAAGAATTTTAATTAAAGGAAATAAATATGACTTTTGAATTACCTAGCTTACCTTATGCAAGTGATGCTTTAGCTCCATATATGTCATCAGAAACTCTTGATTTTCATCATGGCAAACATCATCAAACATATGTAACAAATTTAAATAATCTTGTGAAAGATACTGATATGCAAAACTCTTCTCTTGAAGAAATAGTTGTAAAATCAAGTAAAGATCCATCTATGGCAGGAATTTTTAATAATGCAGGCCAACATTGGAATCACATTTTATTTTGGCAATGCATGAAACCTAATGGCGGTGGCTCAATGCCATCCGAATTAGAAAGTAGAATTACATCTGACTTAGGTGGAATTGACCAATTCAAAGAAGCATTTATCCAAGCTGGAATTACACAATTTGGTTCTGGATGGGCTTGGCTTGCTATTGATAATGGCAAATTGGTTGTCACCAAATCACCTAATGCTTCTAACCCCTTGGTTGATGGGATGAAGCCAATCCTAGGCTGTGATGTATGGGAACACTCTTATTATATAGATTACAGAAACAAACGACCTGATTACTTAAAAGCTTTCTTAGATAGCATGGTAAACTGGGAATTTGTTGCTTCCCAATTAGATTAAATTTAAGGGCTGCTTGTAAAAAGCAGCCCAAATTTTATTTAAGCTGATAAAAGTTTAGAATTAGTGTTAACTTTTATTCTCCTTGGTTTTTGGTGTTCGGGTATCTCTCTTTCGAGATTTATACTTAACAGACCATTTTTTAAATCAGCTTCTATAACTTTTACAGTATCAGCTAATTCAAATTTTCTTTCAAAATTTCTGTTGGCAATTCCTCGATAAAGGTATTCTGATTTATTATCAGTTTTATCATCACCCATTTCTCCTTTAACAGTTAATAAATTTCCCTCTTGGGATATATCAATTTGGTCGTCACCAAATCCAGCCACTGCCATAGTTATTTGGTAAATATTTTTGTCATGTTTGACAATATTGTATGGTGGATAGGAAGACCCTTTGTTATTTGTAGAAAAAACAGTATCAAAAAGTCTATCAAACTCATCGAAACCAACTGATGATCTCCATAGGGGAGATAAGTCAAATGTAGTCATAATTAACCTCCTTAAGCGTTAATTGTTAATTGCAGTTTTTTAAAACCTGCGTTAATTAAGAAATTCCTAATGGCAATTTCTCCTATTATTTATTTGGTATTTCAAATTAGAATTTCAAGATATTTAAATAGACTATTTATTCATTTTTTTTGATGATAAGTTCTTTCAATGTATTCAATTGTTGCTGAGAAGCCTGGTGATATAAGCGTTCTTCAAAAAAAAAGTATTGATTTCTCTGAGCCTAAGTCAAATGAAGTGTTGATCAAAAATAGAGCAATTGGGGTCAATTTTATTGACATTTACTTTAGGGCAGGATTATACCCTTGGCCAGTAGACACAGATCTTGTTCTTGGCTCTGAGGGTGCAGGGGAAGTAGAGGCCGTAGGCCCGGATGTTAAGAATTTTAAAATAGGCGATCGTGTAGCATACGCACAGCCAAACAATGCTTACTCAACTCATAGAATAATATCTGAAGACCTTGTAGTCTCCATACCTGATGGCATATCTTATGATCAAGCTGCTGCTTCAATTCTAAAAGGATTAACTGTTAAATACCTTCTTTGCGACAGCTTTAATTTGCAAAGCGATCATGAGGTCTTATTTCATGCTGCAGCAGGAGGTGTGGGATTAATTGCAGGACAATGGATAAAAGAAATTGGTGCAAAATCAATTGGTACTGCAGGTAATTCTGAAAAATGTATGTTGGCAAAGCAAAGAGGATTTGACGAAGTTATAAATTATTCTGAAAAAAATTTCTTAGAGGAAGTATTAGAAATTACAAACAATAAAGGCCTTGATGTGGTTTATGATAGCGTAGGTAAAGATACTATGTTTAATTCATTTAAATGTCTAAAAAAGCATGGGATGTTAGTTAGTTTTGGCCAATCATCAGGCCCCTATAAAGATATACAAATGACTGATTTGGCTTTTGGATCTTTTTATTTAACTAGACCAACACTTTTTCATTTTTATGCAAACAGAAACTGGCTTGAAAACTCAAGTCAGAAATTATTTGAAATGATAGTTAAAGATAAAATTAAATTAGATAAAATGACAAAATATGATCTTGATAATGTAGCTGATGCTCACACGGATATGGAAAATAGAAAGACTTCGGGCTCTATTATCCTAAAGATTTAACCTCACTAAATACCTCTTTTAAAGTTTTCTCTAAAGTTTCGAAGATTATATCCATTTCTTCTTCAGTTGTAATAAAAGGCGGACACAAAACAATAGAAGGACCAAGCGGTCTACATATTAAACCGTTTTCGATGCACTTATTAGCAACGCGCTCACCAATAGAAATTGAACCATCAAAAGGAATTTTTTTCTTTTTGTCTTGAGCCATCTCTAAAGCACCCATTAAACCTATGCCGCGCGACTCACCTATAAATTCTAAATCTTCAAATTTTTTTAAACCACCCATAAATATAGGTTCAAGGTGTCTAACATTTTCAATCATTTTCTCATTAATTATAATGTCTATTGCTTCTAAGGCGAGGGCACAACCAACGGGGTGTCCGCCAGCAGTGAAGCCATGAAAAAATTCCTCTGCTTGATAAGAAGCTTCCATCATTTCTTTTGTCATTTTCTCTCCTAAAATGACTGCACCAAGGGGAAAGAACCCTGAAGTTATACATTTTGATGCAATGATAATATCCGGATTAATGTCATATGTTTCAGATCCCCATAAATTACCGGTTCTACCAAAACCACAAATTACCTCATCAGCGATAAATGGAATATCGTATTTATTTAAAATCTTTTGAACTATTTCAAAATATCCTTTTGAAGGAGGTATGACACCTCCTGCACCCATCACAGGTTCGGCAAAAAATCCAGCCACTGTATCAGGCCCTTCCTTTTGAATTAAATTTTCTAAATCCTCACCCATTCTTTTTGTAAACATTTCCTCACTCTCATTTTCTAAACAATATTTCCAATAATGAGGACAGGCAGAATGAATAAATCCATCTAAAGGTAAACCAAATTCACTATTATACGGTTTTCCAGTCATCGATGCTGAGACAGCCGTTACACCATGATAAGAATTTATTCGAGTAATTATTTTTCTTCTGTTGGGATGACCTTTTCTTTTATTTATAAACCACAATAATTTTACAGTGGTATCATTTGCTTCAGAGCCTGAATTTGTAAAAAAAATTTTACCATCTGTAAAAGGAGAGATTTCAATTAATTTATCTGCAAGCTCTACTGCTGGCTCAGAGATCCTTCCAAAAAAAGCATGATAGCCTGAAAATTTTTCATACTGTTTTTTTGCAGTCTCCACCATTCTTGGGTGATCAAAACCAACTACTGAGTTCCACAAACCTGAATTGGCATCCAAATATTTTTTTCCATCTTGATCGTAAACATAGATGCCTTTTGCTTGGTTAAGAACAATAGGACCAAGTGAATTTAAATTCTTAAGATCTGTGAAGCCATGTAAAACTCTATCTGTATTAATCATCTTTAATCTACAACCTCATATAAATTTTCTAAATAAGGAATATTTCTAAATGGTATATCTACTAACTCTGTATCAGCTAGAAAGTATCCAATAAAAAAAAAGAGTATCATGAAAATTAACTTGAGCATTCTTAAAAAAGGATAATATAGAAATCAAAAAAGGGTTAGAACAATTTGTCCTAACCCTTTTAGAAAGAAGTGGCCCACTAAGAAAAAAGCCGCTTCTATAAGGCTGTAAAAAGAGATTAATCTCTTAAAATCATTATAAATAGGCTCAAAAACAACATCAAGAAAATTGAAATAACCACAATATATAGAATAAATTAGATCTATATGCTACTAAACTTAGTTAAATCAAAAAATGAACTTCTTTAGATTCCCAGAAAGTATCCCCACTATTTTTTACACCATCATTTGGATATGCTTGTTAGCAGCAATCAGTTTAGGCACACCTTACTATTTTACTGATGATTTAAATTTATTAATTTCTTTAAAAAATAATAATTTAATTTCAAATTTTTCAGATTTTATAAATCCACATTTAATATTATTAAATCTTGCTGTCAAGATATCTAATGTATTTGCCTTAGATAATTACCTTCTATTAAGATTTCTAAATTTTATTTACTTAGGATTAGTAATTTTAGTCACCTATAAAATTATTAAATTAAAATTTTATGACCTTCATTATTTAATGCCACTTACTGCAGTATTATTGAGTGGTACGATTTTAATTTCAATAACAACCATTAATGGCCCTCTTCTTTCTGGATTAATTACTTTATTAATAATTTATTATTTAATAAGAATTTTTGATGAAGAAAAGATTTTAAATGTACTTTTTTTTATCCTTTTTAGTTTAATTGCATTAATTTTAAATAATTTCTTCTTTATTATTTTAATCTCATTTTTGACTATATTAAAATTATTTAATATAAAATTAGAAAAGAAAAAACGATTGAGCTTAATTTCTTATCTTTGCTCAATATATATAATAGCTTTAATATTTTTAATTATTCAGGGTATTGATGAAACAGATAACCTTTCTACCTTTAACTATGATTTATCTATTTTGATGCAGAGAATTATAGAGAGTATTATTTTTTTACTTCCCTTAATAAGTCTGTTGATTATTGCTATATTTTATAATGTTTTCAAAAGAGTTAATTGGAACAAGGATTTAATAACATTTTTTTCATTAATAATTATTTCTTGGTTTTTATTTATTTTTTCAAAGAAATTAAATTTATCAATACTGGTGTTTATGTTACCAATAATGTCCATTTACATTTTTAGAACATTAGAATTTGTAGAGTTAAAATGGTCAAAAATTTTTTTAATTAGTCTTATTTTAATACCAGCTATCATTATTTATTTTGATACATCTCTTTATCAAAATATGTCAGACATACCCCATATTAATTATCTCTTCTATAGTTCGATAATTTTAGCCTCACTAATTAATCCTATTTTTTCATTGCAGAAAAAATCTATAACTGCCGTATATAAAACTATCTCATTTTCCCTAATTTTAACTTTATTTTTTTCCATGATATTTTTTTATTCTCAATATATGTCAAAAACATTAAGTTTTGTCATACCTGATACTTTAGTAAATGAGCTTAATTGTGATATACAAAAATCTGAATTTATATTAGAAAAAGATCATCCATTGGACTTAATGTTATTTTTTAGTGATAAAATCGATCCAGATTACTTTTCTGATTGTCAAATAGTACTAACATTTAGCTCGATTGATAGCACTCCAATAGACGATAGGGATGCTATAAATAAAACTATATTAGATTTAACATCAAAATCTTATATTAATCTTAACTTTAAAAAATTATGACTTTTTTAAATCAATTAAATACTCAAGAAAAAAAAGTAAGTATTTATTTATTAATTGGTGCTCTTTTTTTCTTGTTATTCGATTACTCTATAGCTTCATTCTTTCATAGTTTAAACTATCAAACCAAGTCACTTTTCGGAACGCTTACTCATTTTGGAGACTCTTTATATTTTTTTATACCCACTATTTTAACATGGGCACTAGTTAAAATAATTAAAAGTAAAAATCAGATCATGAATACTATCAGTGAGATAAGTTTATTTATTTTTTTAAATATTTTATTAAGCGGTATAGTCACACAAATATTAAAACATATTATTGGAAGACCCAGACCAGTGTTGTTCAATGGTTTTGATTTAAAATCATTAGATATTATACACTTTGACTCGAAGTGGCATTCATTTCCATCAGGTCATTCGGCAACTATATTTGCATTTATCTTTTGTATGATATTTCTATTTCCCAAAATTAAGAATATTCTCATAACAATTGCGATTATAATTGCCTCCACAAGAGTGATTGTCGGTGCACATTTTATAAGTGATATTTTTGGAGGGGCACTAGTTGCATACCTTACCTCAATACTTATTTTAAAAAAATTAGCCAGCAAAAAAATATTGTTTATAGAAGAAAATGAAAAATTTTTCCCAAATTCGAATGTAAATATAATTTCAAGTTATATTGGCAATGTTTATAAAAATATTTTTTCTCTTTATTTGAATTTTAATTTTTACCTTAAAACCCTCACAATAACCCTATTGCTTTCTATTGCATTCTTCTTATTTCCTTCCTTGGACATAACGGTAAGCGGTTTATTCTTTGGCCAGGATGGTAAATTTATTGCTACCGAGTCCGATTGGTTTATTTACTTTATTCGAAAAATGCTACTACCACTTTTGGTATTACTTGTTTTCTTTGTTCCTATAGCTGCAGTTTTCAAACAAATTTATTTTAAAGAAAAAATTTTAAATATACATGTTAGGGAATGGGTTTACCTATTCTCTTGTCTTATCGCTGGAACAGGTGTTGTTGTCAATTCTATTTTTAAAAATTTATGGGGGCGAGCAAGACCTAATGACACAATCCAGTTTGGTGGCCAAGAACCATTTACGATACCATGGTTAAATGTAGATTACTGTAGCACTAATTGCAGTTTTGTATCAGGAGACGTTTCTTTCTTTACGCTATCATTAGCTGTATTAATCATTTTTAATAAGACCTCATGGAATACTTTTGCTTATGCCTCTATTTTTTTAATTTCACTATTAAGAATTATGGAGGGAGATCATTTTTTGAGTGATACTGTAATGAGTTTCATAATTACATACGTAATTATCATGGGTTTAAAAGACATTTTTAAAAATTTTCCTGAGGATTTGAATTTAAATCAATTAAAGAAATTTACTTGGCGGTCCCGCAAGGATTCGAACCCTGACTAAATGATCCGAAGTCATTTGTGCTATCCGTTACACCACGGAACCTTTATTTGATTTTATTTACTTTTTTTCCAATTAATACAATTTTTCAAATACCATCCGACAAACTTCCGACAATTATGACAATTTAACTATATGAAAACCCTCTTAGCCTTGGCCAAACATCCAAAAATCACATAATTTGTGTAAAGTACTGAAATATTTGTGTAATAAAATTATGTTATGTGTAACTTATGATTTACAAGTTAGTTTTTATATTTTTTTTTCTAAATTTTAATACCTTTGCGCACGATTATCCTCAATATCAAGCAATTGATGGATATAATTGCGATAGGGCATCTGATATAAACCTTACAAATCAATGTCGACAAAGTAGAAAATGGACTAAACCATACAATGGAATATTATACGATGGTCACATACACCCACAACACACCAAAAATATTGATAAATATACTGAGGAGTTGAGGGATAATAAATATGAGCTTATTGTAGTTATGGATACTCCTAATGGATACAAAAAATATCTCAAAGGAAAAAAAAAAGTTCAAAAAAAACTTAAAAAAATCACAACACTTTTTAATACAAAGGTTTTGTGTGGAAGTCATGTCCCGGGACTTATTCAAAAGGGTAAATTTGAACTTGCTCAAGATTATCTAGATAGAACTATTTCTCAGATAGAAACAGGAATATGCATAGGTTTTGGTGAGATTGGTATCCAACATTTTGATAAATCTTGCGGGAACGAAGAGATAATTAATACTGCCGGTAGACAGTCTGAGTTGATTTTGGATAAAAATAACGAGATATTTCTAAAAATGTATGATTATGCCAACAAAAATAGTCTTTTAATGGACATTCACTATGAACCTGCTAGATGTCAAGAAAGCCCAAACACTAATCAATCGGTAGATTACTTTAAAGATGTTTGTCGTAAATACCCAAATATTAAATTATCTCTTGCTCATACAGGTATGATTACTTCACAAAAACTTGAGGAACTTATTACCACGTGCCCAAATATATATTCATCTATAAAACCAATAATGAAGCCTTCTGGTTGGGTGAACTTAGAACCTCCAAATAACGTCTCTAACGAATTTTTCGAAGATTGGGCATTATTATTTGAAAAATATCCAAGTAGATTTTATTTAGGTTCTGATTGGAAAGAAAATCATAGGTATTATGATATCACTTTAACAGAACATACTGACAATCTTAGACACTTAATAGGGAGTTTAAACAAGGAAACACAAGAGTCTATTGCTTTCAATACAGCAAAAGAGTTATTTAACGTGCATTAAAAGATAAAGTTAATGTATTTTCAAAGATGTCAAATGATGAGCTTAGGAGAAAATATTTAAAGCCAGTATATACTCGAGGAATGAAAAATTGTTTAAATATGATTCCAGTGTCTTTTATAGCGAAAGCTATGATAAACCTTTTTAGTAGAAAATTAATTTAGAATTTTATTGCAAAACACAAATAAAACACACTCTTGCCGGATTCATGCTTTTTTAGTCACATAACTTTTAACTAATAAGTGATTTAGAACCAGGACTGCTGATCCGAAGTCATTTGTGCTATTCGTTACACCACGGAACCAATTATTGATTTTATTAATTTTTAAATCCTTTAAAATAGAATAATGACTACTTTATCTAGTTCTATTTTCTATATTCTAACAGGATGGACCTGTGCCATAAATATATATAAATTCTTTTACCAAAAAAAATTAAAGGACTTTTCCAATAATAAAGATCAGCAAAATGATGGCCAATTAAATGAAATGAATTCACATTTCAAAAAAGCAGATAAATTGGGTAAAATTTTTCTTACACTATGGTGTTTTTCTGCAGTGTGGTTTTTCTATAATTTAAATGCATAAGATTACAAAGAGATGATTAACCCAGTATTTGATAAAAAAAAACATATAAAGTGGGAGTATAGAATTTACACTCAATACCTAGACGATGAAGAATTAGAGTCAGAAAACGATTGGCTCAATAAAGGCGGAAAAGAAGGTTGGGAGTTAGTAAACGTCATAAAAGAAAAATCAGACGTCTCGTCAAAACATAAAATGATTTACTATTTTAAGAGAGAGAAGATTTCCTAATAATTTCCTAGATAATTAATTAAATGAATGAATATAGATATTTAATCTTTGGAATAGTTATAATTATAATTACTTATATATTGTATTTAGGCCTAACAACTTAATGTTTCAATACACTCTTAAAATATATTACGAAGACACAGACGCTGGTGGAGTAGTGTATTATGCAAATTATTTGAAATTTATTGAGAGAGCGCGCACCGAAATGATTAATAAATTAGGTTTCACACTCGCCACATTACTTAAAGAGTATGATCGACTTTTTTTAGTTAAAAAAATTGAATGTGATTATATTGAATCTTGTAAACTTGAGGACACACTAAACGTTCAAAGTAATATTTTGGTTCTTAAAAATGCCTCATTTGAACTTGAACAAAATCTCTTAAAACAAAATAAAATAATTTTTAGATCCAAAATTGTGATGGTTTGTGTTAACTCCCAAGGAGCTCCTAGTAAGATACCTAACGAGCTTCATAGTCTAATGAAAAATAAAGATGGATAAATT
>Ga0114932_10006222_pt1 | contig 10268 bp, 8 predicted proteins | sample 2SBtaG_2_FD_87286 | JGI IMG/M metagenome (GOLD analysis project Ga0114932, IMG submission 87286) | Deep subsurface microbial communities from Kolumbo volcano to uncover new lineages of life (NeLLi) - 2SBTROV12_ACTIVE470 metaG | ecosystem: Environmental > Aquatic > Marine > Volcanic ... | reverse complement strand
GGCGCCAAAAAGGCCAAGGCCGGCGTGACGCTGACCATGGAACCCCGCGACGGCGGCAAAAAGGAGACCATGAAGGCCGACGTGGTGCTGGTCGCCATTGGCCGGCGGCCTTACACGGACAAGCTGGGCCTGGACAAGGCCGGCGTCACCGTCGACGACCATGGGTTCATCCCCGTTGACGAAGATTTCCAGACCAACGTGCCCGGCATCTATGCCGTCGGCGACGTTATCGGCGGTGCCATGCTGGCCCACAAGGCCGAAGACGAAGCCGTCGTCTGTGCCGAAATCCTCGCCGGCGAAACCGGCCACATCGATTACGACTCAATCCCCGGCATCGTCTACACGCACCCGGAAGTGGCCGCATCCGGCAAGACGGAAGAGCAGTTGAAGGAAGCCGGCATCGAATATAACTCCGGAAAATTCCCTTTCTCCGCCAATTCCCGGGCCCGCTCCAACGCCGATTCGGACGGCTTCGTGAAAATTCTTTCCGACAAGGCGACGGACCGTGTTCTGGGCTGTCACATTATCGGCCCGCAGGCCGGCGATCTGATCCAGGAAGTGGTCAACGTGATGGAATTCGGCGGCTCGGCGGAAGACATCGCGCGCATCTGCCATGGCCATCCGGGCCTGCCGGAAGCCGTCAAGGAAGCGGCCCTGGCGGCTGGCGGGCGCGCCTTGCATATCTAGGACATCTTGCTTGGCCTAGGCCAATGAAGGAGTAATTAGACCGTCATTCCCGCGAAAGCGGGAATCCAGGATGGGACTCTCGGAGGTTGCGGCACTGGATTCCCGCGTTCGCGGGAATGACAGATGTGGCCAGTCCCTGCCGACAATATCGGAAACGGACTGCACACTTGGATATCGCCGGCACCCTAAATCAGGCCCTTCAAAGCCATCAGAACGGTGAACTGTCGGTTGCGCGGCGTGGCTATGAAAGCGTCCTCAAGCAACAGCCGGACAATCTGGACGCCTTGCATCTGCTCGGCGTCCTGGAGAACCAGTCGGGCAACGCCGATGCAGCGATTGCCCTGATCGGCCGGGCAATCGAAATTCAGCCGACATTCGCCGAGGCCCACAATTCGCTGGGCAACGTCTTTAAGGATTTGGAGAACTGGGACGAAGCCGCCGCGTGTTACGGCCAAGCGGTGAAAGCGGACCCAGCGTTCGCCGGTGCCCATCTCAACCTGGGCGTGGCGGTCCGCCAGCAAGGCGACTTGAATGCGGCATTAGCACACTGCGACCGTGCCATCGAAATTGATCCGGCACTTGCCGCCGGGCATTTCAATCGCGGCAACGCCTTGCGTGAATTGGGCCGCGCCGAGGAAGCCATGACAGCCTATCGGGACGCCCTCGGCCGAGACCCGGCATTTGCCGATGCCCGCGGCAGTCTTGGCGCCGTCCTGCAATACATCGGCAACGGCCACTTGCAAGCGGCCCGCTGGGCGGACGCCGCCCGGGACTTTCGCGAAGCGATTGAATTGGGCACCAGTGGTGCCGCGCTTCACAACAATTATGGCAATGCGCTGCGCAATTTGGGCGACACCACGGCGGCGATCGAACAGTTCGGGAAAGCCCTCACCGCGGACCCGAAGAACGCGGCGGCGCACAACAATCTGGGCAATGTGCTGGAGGACCTGGGTGAGCCGGCCCGCGCCATCGAGTATTACGAACGCGCCCTTGAGGCCAGGCCCGACTTTGCCGCCGCGTTGAATAATCTGGGCAATGCCCTGCGGGCCGTTGATCAAGCGGACAGGGCGAAGGAACGCTACCGCCAGGCTTTGGCCCTGGACCCGTCATTTTTGGACGCGCATTTCAACCTGGGCCATGCGTACAAGGAGACGGGCGACTTCGCCGATGCGCAAACAAGCTATGAGCAGGTCCTGAAAATCAACCCGGTGCATCCCGGCGCGTGGCGGCACCTGGCGTCCCTGGGTGCCCTGCCTGGCGACGACACGTCCTTAGCGCCCCTGGAAGCCGAGTTGGACCGCGACGGCCCGAGCGATCTTGAGCGCGCCGAGTTGGCCTTTGCGCTGGGTAAGATTCATGAGGACCGGGGTGATGTCGACAAGGCCTTTGCCATGTACCAACGCGGCAATGCGGCGAAACGCCGGACGATGAATTATGACGTCGCCGACGATGCCGCTTTCTTTCAACGCATCAAACAAACGTTCACGCCGGCAATCTTCGATATCCAAGGCCGACAGGGGCATGACGGCGCCGCGCCGATCTTTATTGTCGGCATGCCCAGGTCCGGCACCAGCCTGGCCGAACAAATCCTGGCCAGCCATCGGGATGTCTTCGGCGCCGGTGAGCTGATGTTTATCACCGACATTGCGGCCAAGGCGAATTATCCGGAAGGCCTCCAGGACATGGGCTCAGACGCGCGGCGGTTGGCCGGCGCCGATTACATGGACCAGGTGCGTGCCCGCGCCGGCGGCGCCGCCCGCATCACCGATAAGATGCCGCACAATTTCATTTACCTGGACCTGATCCGCCAGATTCTGCCGGGCGCCCGGATCGTCCATTGCACCCGGCAGCCGGAGGCCACGTGTCTGTCGCTTTACAAGACGCTGTTCACGGACCGCCTGGAATTCGCCTATGATCTGGCCGAGCTTGGCCAGTATTACGGCCTTTACGCGGACCTGATGGCGCATTGGCGCCGGGTGCTGCCGGGCGGCTTTTACGATATTTCCTACGAAGCCCTGGTCACCGATCAGGAAACCGAGACCCGGCGCCTCCTGGAATATCTGGATCTGCCTTGGGATGACGCCTGCCTGTCGTTCCATAAGACCCAGCGGCGCGTGACCACGGCCAGCAACGTGCAAATCCGGCGCGCCCTCTATTCGGACGCGCTCACCGCCTGGCGGCAGTTCGAACATCATTTGCGGCCGCTGTTTGACGCGCTGCCGGCAGGCCCGAACTAGAACCTCGTGCGGTATTTTCAAGCGCCGGACTTTCGGCTGAGTTTCATGAAGGTCGTCAAGGAAATCGATTTCAACGTCGCCACGGTGATGTCATCGATTTCGGTGAGCACCCGGTCCAAGGCCCGTCCGCCATCCGTATCAGCGCCCGGTTCCGGCGGCGCCCCCGCATCATCACCCAGTTCCTCGAACTTGCCGACGATGTCATAGAGGGTCAGCCGTTTCGGGTTTGCGGCCAGTGTGTAACCGCCACCGGCACCGCGCACGGACTGGATGATCCTGGCGCGGGTCAGTTCTCGCAGCACCTTGGCCAGGTGATTGACCGAAAGATCATAGGTTTCGGCAATGTCGGCGGCGGAAACCTGACGGCCCGGCACACGCGCCAATTCGAACACCGCAAACAACGCACAGCGGGTCGCCCGTTGCAGCTTCATGACGCCGCCTCCGCCTCGTCATCGCCGGGCCAGGCCTCATCGACGGACATCTCCAACTGCACGAAGGGTCCGGCCATCATGCCCTGGGAGCGGAAGAAGGACATGATCAGATCGTCGTCGCGGGCGATCATGGTTCTGAGCGTATCAACGCCGCGTCCGCGAAAGGCCTCGGCGATGGCCGCGAATAGACGGCTCGCAACCTTGCGTTGACGGGCGTCCGGGTCCGTGCCGATGGCGAACACCCAGCCCGAGGGCGGTGAGCCGAATTCCCAGGCCCGCACTTCACCGGCGATATAACCTTCTACCCGGCCGGCATTTTCGGATAACAGAAAATAACGGTCGGCCCGGTTGCCGAAGCGATCAAACATGTCACGCCAATAGGCGTCCTTCGCCGCCCCGGTGATCCGTGCATCAATGGCGCCGATGGCCGGCAGATCGGCCTCCGTTGCCGGTCTGATTTGATTGCCGTCTTGGTCCGCACTCATGGCCAATGTACCCCTGAAATACCATCAATTCGGAATTTTCTGGTCTGGCACCTTTATATACGTAATTCAGTACGGATTTAAGTGGTCATTTTTCCATACAGCTGAAATTGGCGGAAATCTAAGGATTAGCAGTTCCCGACCAGCGGACTCGGGTATTACCCTTAAATTTTCTATGGACATATAAATAAATTGGTATTACAGTACGTAATTATGAGTTAATGATGTGCGACGGAACCTAAAAACGGAGCGCGGCACCCATGAGAACCACCGATCAGATCATCGATTTTTGCCAGGAACTCTACGACGACATGGACTTCGCCGCCGCCAAAGCGTGGAAGGAGGCGGCGCCGGGCCGCAAGGTGATCGGCTACATGCCGGTCTACGTGCCGCGTGAGATCATCCACGCGGGCGGCATGTTGCCGCTGGGCATCCTCGGCGGTGGTGACAACCTGGAGGTCATCCACGGCGACGCCTATTATCAAAGCTATATCTGCCGAATTCCGCGCTCGACCATTGAACTGGCGATCACCGGGCGTCTGGATTTCGTCGACGGCATGCTGTTCCCCTCCATCTGTGACGTCATCCGCAATCTGTCCGGCATGTGGAAAATGATGAAGCCGGACGTTTACGTGCGCTATTTCGATGTGCCGCAAAACTATCTCGACGATGTCGGCGGCACCTACTACGCCGAGGAACTGCGCGAACTGAAGCGCGGTCTGGAAGCCCTGATCGGCCGCGAAATTACCGACGACGCCATTCGTCAGTCGATCACCCTGTACAACGACAACCGCGATCTGGTGAATGAGGTCTATGCACTGCGCGCCACCGAGCCGTGGAAGGCGCCGGCCAAGGAGGTCTATCTGTTGATGCGCGCCGGCATGGTCTTGCCGGTGGAGGACCACAGCGCATTGATACGCGAATACCTGGCCGCCGCCGCGGCCAACGACCGGCCCATGCGCGACAACTGCCGGATCATCCTGCAGGGTTCGTTTTGTGAGCAGCCGCCGCTCGGCCTGATCAAATCCATCGAACTGGCCGGCTGCTACATCGTCGATGACGACTATATGCTGGTCAACCGCTGGCTCACCGATGCCGTGCCGGCGGACGGCGATCCCATCGATAATCTGGCCGACGCCTTCATTAAGCATTCCACCGACACGGCCGCCAAGTACGAACCCGACGGCAGCCGCAAGGGCAAATACCTGGTCGAGGCGGTAAAGGACCGGGCCGCCGAGGGCGTCATCTTCGCGGCGCCCAGTTTCTGCGACCCGGCGCTTTTGGACCGGCCCATGCTGGCCAATGCCTTGAGCAAGGCCTCCGTACCCTACATTTCGTTCAAGTACGCCGAAAACTCCGGTCAAATGCAGCCGATCCGTGAACAAGCCGGCACCTTCGCCGACACCATCAAACTATGGGGGGAAGCATGAGCACCCAATCGCAAAACGTCACCTCTGACGACGGCGTCGTCAAAGAAGCCTCCATGCTGAAGCAGAAGGCGATGATTGCCGACAATTACGAAAAACTGACCAGCGCGCCGGAGACCGGCGCCAAGGTGGCGGCGACCTACGTTCCCGGCAATCTGAACGAGCTGATCATGTGTTTCGACATGCTCAATAACCTGCCGGAAATCAACGCCATTCAGAACGGCATGCGCAAGAAGTCCGGCGCGATGATCACCGACGCCGAAAAGATGGGCCATTCGGAAGACGTCTGCACCTACGTGAAAGCCGACATCGGCAACATGGCGAAGGGCTCCATTGCGCCGAACGGCAAGCCCCTGCCGGTGCCGGATCTGTTGCTGCTCAGTTACACGGGCTGCTTCACCTTCATGAAGTGGTTCGAACTGCTGCGCGATCAATACGGCTGCCGGACCACCATGCTGCACGTGCCCTACGCGGCCGACGGCAACACGACCCAGAACATGCGCGACTACGTGGTCAAGCAGTTGAAGGAAGACGTGATCCCGGCGCTGGAAGAGGTCTCGGGCGTGAAGTTCGACATCGACCGGCTGCGCGAACACCTCAGGCATTCCGCGGCGGCTGAAGATGACGTGGTTTGGGTGCTGGAAAGCGGCAAGAACCTGCCCAGCCCCATCGACGCCTATTTCGGCGGCGTCTACTACATCGGCCCGATCTTCACGGCCTTCCGCGGCACCGAAGCGGCCGTCGACTATTACCGCCTGCTGCGTGGCGAAATCGAAGACCGCATCGCCAAGGAATTGGGACCGGTCACCCCGGACGGCGAACCGGTGGAGGAAAAATACCGCCTGGTCGTCGAAGGCCCGCCCAATTGGACCTCGTTCCGGGATTTCTGGAAAATGTTTTCCGATGAAGGCGCGGTCGTCGTGGCCTCGACCTACACCAAGGTCGGCGGCGTCTATGACTACGACGGCTTCCGCCACGATCCCAACAATCCCCTGGAGAGCCTCGCCGACTATTGCCTGGGCTGTTACACCAACCGCAACCTGCCGACCCGGGTCGACATGATCGAAAAATACATGGATGACTTCCAGGCCGACGGCTTTTTGGTGAACTCCATCAAGAGCTGCAACAGCTTCTCCGCCGGCCAGCTGATGATGATGCGCGAGATCGAGACACGGACCGGCAAGCCGGCCGCCTTCATCGAAACGGACCTGGTCGACCCGCGCTATTTCTCGCCGGCCAACGTCAAGAACCGGCTGGAGAGTTATTTCCAGATGATCGAACAGAAACGCCGCGGCGGCGGTCCGGCGAAGGCCGCCTGAGGGAAGGAACGCGTCATGAAATGTTTTATCGGTATTGATCTGGGCTCCACCACCACCAAGGCGGTTCTGTTGGATGAGGCCGGCGACGTACTCGGGCGCGGCATCACGAACTCGCGCTCCAACTACGCCACGGCGACGGCGGTGGCCAAGCAGGAGGCCCGCACAGATGCGCGCCTGACCCTGTTCCGCCGCCATTTCGACGACGCCCTGGTCGCCGGCGATCCACAAGCCGTCATCAACGGCCTGGAACTGGCGATCAAACGCGAACACTTCGTCAAGCAATTGGCGGATCTGAAGGAAACCTGCATCTCCCATATCCCGGCAGACGCCGGCGGCGTGGCCGACGCTTTGGACGAAGTTTTCTCACGGCTCGGCGATGAGGCGGATGACCTGTTCGCGCCGGGCGCCGAACGCAAGTCGGATTTTTTCCGCGACCTGGCCGGCGCCAAGTTCATGCAGATCGGTGAACAGGTCACCAAGGACGCCGGACTTGGCTTCGACACCGTCCTCAACCTCTACGACAAGTCGATCATTGAAGTCGAGAACCGGCCCCCGGAAGGCGGTGTGCGGTCGTCGTTCACGGATGCCCTGGCGCACGTCCTGGAGAACGCGCCGGAGATCGAGGTGGACGAGACCAAGGTCGGCGATGCCGTCTCCGCCGCCGTCGATGTGGACCTGGAAGAGACCTATGTGGTCGGCACCGGCTACGGCCGGGTCACCCTGCCGTTCCCGAAGGAACATATCCGCTCGGAGATTCTCTGCCACGGGTTGGGTGCGCATGTCATGTATCCCGATACCCGCACGGTCCTCGACATCGGCGGCCAGGACACCAAGGCCATCCAGGTCGATCCCGACGGCGTTGTCGAAAACTTCCAGATGAACGACCGCTGTGCCGCCGGCTGCGGGCGCTATCTGGGCTATATCGCCGACGAGATGAACATGGGCCTGCACGAATTGGGGCCCATGGCCATGAAGGCGACCAAGTCGGTGCGCATCAATTCCACCTGCACGGTGTTCGCCGGGGCCGAGTTGCGTGACCGGCTGTCCCTGGGTGAGAAACGCGAAGACATCCTGGCCGGCCTGCACCGGGCGATCATTCTGCGCGCCATGTCGATCATCTCGCGTTCCGGCGGCATCACCGATCAGTTCACCTTCACCGGCGGCGTCGCCAATAACGGCGCGGCGGTCAAGGAGTTGGAAAAACTGATCGAGGAAAATTACGGCGAGGTCACCATCAACATCGACCCGGCGTCCATTTACACCGGCGCCTTGGGCGCCGCCACCTTCGCCAGCCGCGAAGTCATTCATTAAGGAGACAGGCCATGACCTTAAGCGCAGGCATCGATGTCGGCACCGGGGCGGTGAAAACCGTCATCATGGAAACCACGGAGGCGGGCGAGGTCAAATGGCTCGGCCGGCAGCTTGCCAAGGTGCGCCGCCGCGATCCGCTGAAGCTGGCGCGGTCTTCCTTCGACGACGCTTTGGACGAAGCCAGCGTCAGTGAAGACGACATCCATTACATTGCCACCACGGGCGAGGCGGAAAGCCTGACCTTCTCGACAGGACACTTCTACTCAATGACGACGCACGCCCGTGGCGGCATCTACCTGGAGCCGGACGCCCGCGCGATCCTGGACGTCGGCGCGCTGCACGGCCGGGCCATCACCATCGATGAGCGCGGCAAGGTGATCGATTACCGGATGACCTCGCAATGCGCGTCGGGGTCGGGTCAGTTCCTGGAAAACATCGCGCGCTATCTGGGCATCACCCAGGAGGAGATCGGCACGCTCTCGACCCAGGCCGACGACCCCGAAAACGTCTCGTCCATTTGCGCCGTGCTGGCGGAGACCGACGTCATCAACATGGTGTCGCGGCAGATTTCAGCGGCCAATATTCTGAAAGGCATTCACCTGTCCATGGCCGGGCGGCTGTTGAAACTGCTGCGCGCCATTCGGGTCATGGACGGCCGGGTGCTGTGCACCGGCGGCCTGGCGCTGGATGCGGGCCTGCTGGCGGCGCTCAACGAAGCCATGGCGGATCAGAAGCTCAAGGTGAACGTGGATATCGTCAGCCATCCGGACTCGATCTACGCCGGGGCGCTGGGGGCTGCCATCTGGGGTGGGTTTCGGCATAACAAGCTGGCGGAGATTGGGGCGTTACAAAAGGCATCGTGACGTCGCCGATCTTTCGACAAGCTCAAGATGAGGTTGTGCAGTGTTGCTGTGTCAGGATTTCGGAGAAATCCTCATGCTGAGCCTGTCGAAGCATGCGGCTGCGGGCACTGCGTTCCTTAGTCAGCGGTATAGTTCACCCAGGCACCCAATTTCGATTTGATCTGTATCAGCGTTGGCGAGACACATCGGTCCCGCCGAAGATCACGCATCAAAGATGCGCAATCTCCTCCCGGGGCCCTCGCGCCGTGACCGTGGCCCCGGTGGGGCCGCGTAAGCGCGGTGCGATCCCCCGGAGGGGCTTCCCGCTAGGAGCAACTCCATAAGGACGCATCGGTCTGGCCGACCCAGCCATCCCCAGACCTCACGCTTCTATTTGCCGAAATTTCCGTCAACCTCCCTTGACATTTCCATATTTCCAGTTATATAGAAATATAAGAATTGATCAGAGCAAGAGGACAGGGCCATGACACAGCTGGTAATGGCGGCATCGAATTGGGGCAAACGGCTCGGCGGCATCGACCGGGCCTGGCTGGCGACGGCGGTCATATTCGCCATCGTCGCCATATTCTCCCCGGCCCAAGCGCCGGCCAGCGCCCAGTTCACACTGGACGCCCTGGTCGGTATCGCGCCGTTCCTGTTGTTCGCCATCGCTGTCGCCGCCTATGCCAAGGCGACCGGCGCCGACGGCCTGATGGCCCGCGCCTTCCAAGGCCGCTTGTCCGTGATGATCGTCTTGGCCGCGGTGTTCGGAGGCTTGTCACCGTTCTGTTCGTGCGGCGTCATTCCGCTCATCGCGGCGCTGTTGGCCATGGGTGTACCGGTTCCGGCGGTGATGGCGTTCTGGCTCGCCTCGCCGCTCATGGATCCGTCGAAGTTCGTCTTGGCCACGGGAACACTCGGTTTCGATTTCGCCGTCGCGCTGACCTTGGCCGCGGTCGGCCTGGGTCTGGCCGGCGGCTTCGCAACGCGCCTGGTCATGGCGCGGGGCGCCTTCGCAAATCCGCTGCGCGACGGCGTCGGTGACGGCGGCTGCGGCGCCGGTTCCATCCGCACGGAAAAACCGGTCAACTGGGCCATGTGGACCGAGCCCGATCGCCGCCAGGCCTTCGCCAAGGAATCGATGACCACAACCTTATTCCTGTTGAAATGGCTGACCCTGGCGTTCCTGCTGGAAACCCTGATGATCGCCTACATCCCCGCCGACGCCATCGCCGAGATGCTGGGTGCGGGCAGCACCTGGGCGATACCGCTCGCGGTGATCGTCGGAGTGCCGGCCTACCTCAATGGCTTCGCCGCCCTGCCCCTGATCCAGGGTTTGATCGACATGGGCGTCATGCCCGGCGCCGGCATGGCCTTCCTGGTGGCCTGCGCGGTGACCAGCCTGCCGGCCGCCATCGCCGTCTTCGCTCTGGTCAAGCGGCCCCTGTTCATCTGGTACATCGCCATGGCGCTCTCCGGCGCCTTGATCTCCGGTTTGCTCTATCAGGTCTACGCGGGATAGACTCCGGGCG
>Ga0114932_10006221_pt1 | contig 10269 bp, 7 predicted proteins | sample 2SBtaG_2_FD_87286 | JGI IMG/M metagenome (GOLD analysis project Ga0114932, IMG submission 87286) | Deep subsurface microbial communities from Kolumbo volcano to uncover new lineages of life (NeLLi) - 2SBTROV12_ACTIVE470 metaG | ecosystem: Environmental > Aquatic > Marine > Volcanic ... | reverse complement strand
GGTTGCCTCCAAAGCCCGTGTTTCCGCTGCCACTCGTCGTTTGAGGCGGGCTGGTCGCCGCCTGAATCGCTGAGTTCAGGACTTCCGCCAGTTCGTCGGCGGTTGCGTGGTTCAGTTCGATCACTTCCACGCGGTGCACGGCACCCGGTTCGTCGCGGTCCAGCCCCAGTACCAGTCGTTCCACTTCTGCAAGATCTCGCGGGTGTCCCTGCACGATCACAGTATTCGTTCGCACATCGGGAACCGAACGAACACGCGTTGCCAGCCCCGGACGTTCGTCGTAGAAACTCTTCAATGCAGCATCAACCTGTGATGCAATTGCGTGTTGAAGTTCAAAGACTCGAAATTCTGAATCCGGGCTGAGTTCCGTATCCAGTTTTTCAGCCAGTTCCAGAATCGCCGGCAGTTCCAGTCTTGGTGCCAGGATCAGGACGGAGTTTGGCTGGACCACCGGGAAAAACGCCACAGATTGTTGATCGCTGTCTCCGCGTTGTCGGAGTTCGGCCAGGCGGTCATAGACGGTAGTCAACAATTCGGCAAAGGCTTCGCTGTTGACGTGTTGCAAATCCATCAGATGAATATCAGGTAATGACCCGATGCTCAATTCCTCCAGCCGCTCGATGATGGGTGCCAGGCGTTCCAGGTCTTCTTCGTTCCCTTCGATCAGCAAAACGCCAGTGCCCTGCATCGCCTGAATGTTGACGTCGCCCCGCAGGTTAAACGATGTTGTATCGGCCACGTCCGGTTCCGGCTGATGAATGCCGTCATCCGTCGTCGCCGCATTTTGTTGAACCTTCATCGCGACCAGACGCTTCAGTTGATTGTTGAGATCCTCAACAGCTTCCTCGCTGATTTCTTCGGTCGGAACGATCTGAGTAGCGGTTTGCTTCTGTTCCGCCGGTGATTTGTCCAGCCGTTGCAGGAGTTTCACAAGCTGATCAGCTCGTTTCACGCCGGCTTCCACGATGAGTGTGTTCTGTTTCTGATCGATCCCGATGCGGAACAGCGGGGTATCCTCTTTTGCAGTGTCATCCGTGTCGTAGACGATGAAGGTCGGTAATCCCTGAATACCTTCGGGAATCAGATTCGCTCTCCGTTCAAACACCAGGTAGACGGCTCGAGCGACTTCCGCCGCCGTTGCCTGCTGAATCTTCAGCCGGCGAACCACCGAGCCTGCCAGTCGGTCAGGATCAGCCACAGGCTCAATAACAGGGTTCTCTTTTTCCTGCGGCTCCTGAAAAGCAGTCGTGCGAATGGGAATCGTTGTGGTGGCGACCGGACGACGGATCCTGCTGTTGTCCTTTGCGTTCGGTTGTTCGGAATCCCAAAGGGCTGTCGGCTGGTCAACTCGTGCACCGATTGTCTGCACCGGGCGTCTGTTCCTGGATTCTCCTGGACGAGCTGCCGCAGATTCGACTGAAGGTACAACCGGTCGCGCATATCGGCTTCGAGCCTGGTCCAGGTGCAGCACAATCAGAAACCGGTCCTGCTTCAACAGTCGGAAACCCAGTCCTTCGAGTTCTCGATTCAGAATCCGAATGCAATCGTCGGCTGAATAACGAGTTCGGTCGCGCCGGGCAAAACGTCCTGCCGGAACTTTGTCCATCACCAACGTGAGATGTGCGTGTTTGGCGAAATCCCCCAACACCCGACTCCAGCGAGCATCGAAGTAATTCAGCCGCAGGCCATGCGGGTCTTCCGGTGCACGGATTTCTGCATCGGTCTGCGCATACGCTTCGCGATACGATGAGGTTTGTTCTTCGGAGGCATCCACCTCTTCAGAACGACTCAGAATCCACCCGGTTGCGGCGACGATCACTGCCAGCGCAACGGCCAAAAAGCCATGATGTCTCACTGTGGAGATCCTCATGCTTGAGCGTATTTGTTGCCCCCCCGTAACCGGAGTCTTTGCCGACACAGAGAACTGCAGGTTCCAATCGCGAGCGGTTCAGTCGTCCCCTGAGGCTAAGGGGACGTGGAACGACCAGGGCCGTTCCTCTGGGTGAGGATATACCGGTTATTCCGATCTATCGGCTTGTATGGATCGCGGGGATGAATCTTGTTTTGCCGGAAATGCCAGTTGTTCGAGGGTCGCGGCGGCCTTGCTGAGCAAGCGGTCTCCTGTTTTGGCCACAGAAACTTACCCAGCCTGGCTGACCGGAACAGGTTTCGAGTCGCCCGTTAGAGACTTCCTGAGTCTGTTGGCTGCATGACTGTTGTTCCCGGGTTTTGAACCTGCCATAGTTGCCGGTTTGTTCCGAGTTGTCATCGCTGATCTGCAGGAGTCATCGTGTTTCAGTTTCTGCGAACTTTATTGACTGGAAGTTCATCAACCGTCTCTGGCAACGCTGACGCCGTCGCGCAGTTTCAGCGATTTGAAAGGGACCTTCAGCAGGACTTCTTTGCGTTGGCAGCGCGGTCGGGAAAACCCCGAGGGCTTCGCTGGATCACCTGTGAATGGCCCGACGAGCTGTTGATTGTCTCGGACGAAAACAACGGCCTGATCAGCGCTTTCGCGTCCGTCAACATTGGCTTTGATGCGATCGAAGGTGGCGATATGGAGGACGTTGAAGCGGTGAGTACCATTCGCGACGGCAGCGCGGTCTTTCATTTTCAGAATGGCGGTTGGGGAAGTGCCGGTCGAGTTGTCTTCAATATGAATCCAAAGCAGGCTGTCCAGCATCTGGTACCAGCCGCCGATACTTTGTTTCAGCGAAACCCAATCACATCGTGATGTGTGTTCCGTCTGCTGGACACCTCCTCTGCAAGCGGACCGGTCGAATCGCGGAAGACACCAACGACATGACCCGGCATTGGTCGCTACAGTCGATCGACTGGGGAATGATTTGAGTGAGTCAGAGACGCGAATTCTGCGACCCGGATGTCAATGAACGCGTTTGAGCTTTGTCAGCAGGCGCGAGATTCCGGAACTTAGCAGTGGCAACTTTGCTGGCGAAGGTGATTTCAGCGTGCTTTCGGCGACCGGATTCGTCATGATTCCGGTTGTCTGAACGGTCGTTGAATACAGGCGACCCACCCAAAAAGAGTGCTGCGGCAGGAGAAGAGTCCCGTATGGCAGGTGGTTGAGCGCAGTGTTCGGTCGTCAGCCTGTGAATTCTCGAATCCGCCTGGAACAATGCTCTCCCGCGACAGACATGGATCGTGGACAATCGGGAGCCGGAACGAAGTTGTCTTTGTCGCAGGATTTGGCAGGGAACAAAGACTCAGATTTGAATGCCCGCGCAGAGTGTTCCCGCAACACTGACACCATGATGATCACGGACCAGTCAACGAGCCCCTTGCTGAACATCGGGCCGATCCAGCTCGATCTGCCTGTCATCCAGGCGGCACTCAGTGGTTACAGCGACTGGCCCATGCGTCACATCGCCCGACAGTTGGGTGCGCCGTATACGATCTGCGAAGTGATGCTGGATCATTTCGTCGCTTCATTTCGCGAACGAGAACGCACTCGACGATTTCTGATGATTACTGATGATGATCATCCGGCAGGCGCACAGTTGATGGGCGCTGATCCGGCGGGATTTCCGAATGCTGCGCGGAGGCTGGTGGAAGCGGGCTTCGACGTGATTGACATCAACTTTGGTTGTCCGGTAAAGAAGGCGCTTGGACGTTGTCGTGGTGGCTTTCATCTGGGGCAACCCAGGATCGCTTTGGAAATCGTGCGGCGGGTGAAAGATGCTGTGCCGACCGAAATCCCGGTGACCCTGAAGATGCGACGAGGTGTTGATGACAGCGAGGCCAGTCGTGATCACTTCTTTGAGATTCTGGAGGGTGCCTTCTGCAGTGGCGTCGCTGCGGTTGCTGTGCACGGCCGAACGGTTGTACAGCGCTACAACGGGCCCAGTGACTGGGCGTTTCTGAAAGAGATCTGCAGCATGTGGCCGGACCGCACCATTCTTGGCAGCGGTGATTTGTTTTGCGCAGATGATTGTGTGAGGATGATTGGCGAAACGGGAGTCCATGGAGTAACGGCGGCTCGAGGAGCGATCGGAAATCCGTGGATTTTCGAGCAGTGTCGAGAGTTGCTGGCAGGACGACCATTGCCGTCGGCACCCACGGTGCACGAGCAGCGAGACGTCATGTTGAGGCACTTTGAATGTGCCGACCAGGTCTATCCGGAAGGTCGAGCGTATCGTCAGATGAGAAAGTTTGGATTACGATACACCGACTGGCATCCCGACGGTGGTCACGTTCGATCGGACTTCATTAAAGTTCAGGACAACCAGTCCTGGCTGGCCGTGTTGGGCAAGTGGTATCAGCAGGATCGACCTGGTCAATACCCGGGGAATCCAGGTCGCCCCAAGCCACCAGACCAAACGAAATTGTAGTCTCGGTATTTCGAATACTCGATGGAGATCAGCGATGAGGGAAGTATTGGTCCGCCGATTGGTGGCAGCGGGAGCGGTGATTCTGTGTGTTGTGTTTCTGATTGCATCTCAGGGGTGTGAGCAATCCGATACGACCCGAAATGATGCTGGTTTCGAAACGGTCCAGGGCGATGCGGATACGGCAACCAGTTCGGATGATTCGGACACCGACCCCAGCATAGCCGATATTATCCAGGCCAATTCGAATACCATTGATGAGGTCGGAAGGGCGGCAGGTGTCATGATGGAATCATCCGACATCATCATGCGATACAGCCACTTCACGGACGGTCACACCACGCCGGTCCGGTTGTGTCCGGAATGCTGGCCCGAACCAGCCGAAGTCGATGATGCTGTGTATGAGGATCCGGAAGAAGACATCCCGGAAACGATGGCTCAACTATTGCGGGATTCCCGGGACCTGCGGCTTTCCGTTGCGAGACTCACCTCCAGCGCGTCGGCTCAGCAGGCCGCACTGCGGCATCACCTGGAAAAGCTCCGAGCGGTGTCTGACAAAGATTCACCAGCGAAAGACAAGGCAGGCGGGTCGGCAACAGAAGAATCGTCCGACGATATGCCATCAGTTGATGCTCAGGCCGAATGAGCAGGATGCAATCCACTCAAAAGGTGCAAGTTGATTCATGACATCTTTCCGCCTTTGCTGAAGCGGTCAGTCCGGAAGTGAGTGCACCAGTTGAACCGCTGTTTCCACCAGGACACGACCGGCCTCTGGAGCGACGCGGGCGACGGACGCTTCATAGCCGCCGGTTTGCTGGGCACGCGGTGTCACGATATAGCCAATGTACCCGTTCGCATATCCGACCAGGCAAAATGATTTGTCAACATCCTGAGCAATTCGTGAACGCAGCTCGAGCGCGTACTCAACGAAGATTTCGCCGGGGATCGACGCAAGCACCACATCGCCGATCTGCATAACCTGCACATCCGCCTGCTGTGTTTCCGGAGGCTTCGCTTCACCGTTCGCACGTTTTTGGGCAACCATTAAATTGATCGAATGAATCGGCAACTGTTTCTTCAATCGCCTGATCGCGGCGGCAGGCAGGTTGCGGGCTTCGGCGCCAGCGATCAGAGCATTGAGACGATCAACCTGCTGCTGCGCTTCTTTGACCGATGGGATCGGGCGTGCCGGAAGTTCCACTGAGGTCAAAGCGGCCGACAGTGACACGGATGTGTTTCCTTTGATGAAGCCGGCGGATTTGATCACTTCCGCGGCCACTGTTCGTCCCACACGTTCGATCTCTTCAAAAGGATCACCGCTACGATGGACGGTGACATCGCCGGCCGCTCCCTGAGTAAACAGGGCGATGCCTCCCAGCAGATTCTCCACAGCTTGGCACGCAGCACCAGGATACTCTCCCGACAGCAGCATATTGTTCGACCCCAGAATCACCGGGTGCCCGGTGAAGTTGAACAGGGTGGCGATCGTGTCGCGACTGTCCCTTTTCTGTACCAGCACCACTCCGACCTGAGGATCGATCAGATCATTCTCCTGCTGGCGATTGCGCGTCATCCCAAGAAGTTCGCCCGCATGGAACCCAAGGCGAGCAGGTTGTCGCGCCTTCCACGCATCAATGGCCGCTCCCGAAAACTGCTCGACGAAAAACTGTTCGACAGGTGATTGGGCTCGTTCCTGTTCACTGAGCTGATACAAGGACGGGGCGGAGTGATTGTGGGCGCATGACACCATCACATGCGCCGCAGGAATCTTCGTTTTTTCCTCAATTCGATTTCGAATCTTCGCCGTCAGCCCCGAGTCCAATGCCATCAGGTCTGAGCCGATGATGACGAGTTGCGTGTCACCGTTGTCCAGTACAAGTGCCCGAGCAAATACTTCATCGTGGACGCCTTCAAACATCGCTTTTCGATCATTGAACCCTCCCATCGGCGTCGGTGTGGGCGGCACAATGCTTCGCCGACCGGCTCCCGCTTGCAGATCGTCGGCTGACTGCAGGGGAGGCACGAGTACGAATGAGAGTATCAACAAGCTGCCGAACACAGTAACGTATGATCGTCGCATGGAAGCAGTTCTCCTGGAACGGATCCGCACAAGAACGTGAGGGGCCTGGAATCTGAGTCTAACAACTCCTTCGGCCTGACACACCAGATTCAATGGATATGCGAGTCGCCTGGTTCAGGCCGCATCTCAGTCCTGAAGAGATCCGTGGGCCCCACTACACCCTGCAATTTACCAGAAACCTGGCAGGAGTCGGTATCGAACTGTCCTGCAGTAAGCGGAGTAATTTGCGGACGCGTCTGCTCCCGTCATGTTGAGTACGCCTTCCTCAGTGCGAATTCGCACGACGACCGCGACGATGGTTACCACAAAGACCGCAATGGCAACGGGATCAACTCCTGCAATACAACAGGCCAGCACAAGGATCATTTCACCCAGATACGCCGGGTGCCGAACAAATCGGTAAACACCTTTCGCTGTCACGCCTCGAACCGCAGGCAACACTGCAAAGTTTCCAGCTAACGTCAGAAAGGCGACGGTTACCAGCGAGGTTCCCAGGAGGAGCAAGCCGGTCGCAAACCATGGCCATTCCCGGCACGGTGGTGCGTGACCAAACGCCAGGCCGCTCAGCACAACGGCCGGGACGGCCGATACCAGATCCTGTGGTCGACCACTTCGCACCAGCGGTCGGCGTATCAGGAACAGAACTCCGACAACGAGATGAATTTCCGAAATGCACAGCCGGACGACATGGAATCGTTCGTCCGGAGCGGACATCGTCAGGCCAAGCAGGGCCCACAGCCAGACGTTCAGGCCGAACACAATGTCCGCCGCGCGCTCAGGCCGTGGCGTTGTGGAGGAATGCGGCACAGTTCAATGCGTTCGACTTATGCTAATAGATCCAGAAACTCCAGTCGAATGCCCAGCTCAGGGCGTTGACCACCAACAGTGCGCCAATCCAGATCAGCCATCCCATGCCTCCTCCGCCTTCATCGTCACTCATCTGTCTTCCTCGCTCGAAGTGCGATCGATCAGGCCAAAATGGTAGCTTTATCGAAACGCAGCAGCCAGCCATACACAACCACGGGGCTGATCTCAGTGCCACGATGGATCCGGCATCTGGGTTTAACGGGTCGACGATCGCCGGTTGGCTCGTAATAATTGAAGTGTGCCTGTTGAGTACGTCATCCCGTTTCCTGTTGAATCCAGTGAGTTTTCCCAGTTATGTCATCGCCTTTTGTCGTGGATGCCCCGGACGACTACGAAGATCCGCTCGACCTCATGGACGAGATCGATCAGCTCAAGGCAGAAAAAGACGCCAGCGTGCTGGCACATTTCTACGTCGATGGCGAAATCCAGGACATCGCCGATTTCACGGGTGACAGCCTTAAGCTGGCTCGAGATGCCACTCAGGTCGAAACTTCTACCATCGTCTTCAGCGGTGTCCACTTTATGGGCGAATCCGCGAAGATCATGAATCCGGAAAAGACGGTCCTGATTCCCGACATGCAGGCGGGCTGTTCGCTGGCCGAAAGCTGTCCCGCCGATCAACTGGCCGCGTTTCAGGATCAGCTACGAAGAAGTGGCCGTGAGTTCGACACGGTAGCCTACATCAATACGTCGGCGGCCGTGAAGAGTCTGTGCGACTGGATTGTGACCAGTGGCAATGCCAAAGAAATCATCGATCGGGTTCCGGACGATCGAGAAATCCTGTTCGTCCCGGATCAGCATCTGGGACGCTATCTGCAGGAAGTCACTGGTCGGCAGATGATTCTGTGGCCGGGATCCTGCATGGTTCACGAAGTCTTCAGCATTCAGGATATGATTCGTGCTCGAAAGAACAATCCCGGCAGCCAGGTGATCGCTCATCCGGAATGCCCTCAGAACATCCTGGAACTCAGCGACTTCATCGGCGGCACGGAACGAATGAGGCAACATGTGATGGCGATCGAAGAACCATCGACATTTCTGGTCGCGACCGAAGCCACGATGATTCATGCGTTTCAAAAGTCGGCATCTCAACACACGTTCCTGCCGATTCCCGGAATCATGACCGCAACGGGCGAAACCTGCGCGTGCAATCGCTGTCCTCACATGGCACTCAACACGCTGCAAAAAGTTCGCAACTGCCTGCGAGACGGGACACCGGAAGTCGTCTGGCAGGACTACTTTGAAAAAGCGCGAGCCGTGCTTGAAAAGAGTCTGTTGGAATAGCTGGTGTATGTCGTCTGTTGTGCATCCATTGCGTTCCTGTTTTGTTCCCTTGTTCCGGGGAGTCCTGTTCTGTGAAAAGCTTCGTCCGATTCTGTCTGACTGCGATCTGCGTCCTGAACACTGTCGTCCTTCTGAATGCCGAAGATATGCCGCACCCCGTCCGTTCGCTCGAAGGAATCACCGAATATCAGTTGGACAACGGCCTGCAGATCCTGTTGCTGCCGGACGTGTCCCGCCCCACGGTTACGGTAAACCTCACTGTTTTGGTGGGTTCCCGTCACGAAGGTTACGGCGAAGCAGGGATGGCTCACCTGCTGGAACACATGCTGTTCCGCGGCACGCCGACTCATTCCGACATCCCGCGATTGCTGAAAGAACGTGGTGCCGAATACAACGGCACCACCTGGCTGGATCGCACAAACTACTATGAAACTCTTCCCGCCAGCGATGCGAATCTGAATTTCGCATTGAAACTTGAAGCCGACCGTATGATCAACAGCTCAATTCTGGCGGAAGACCTCGATTCCGAAATGACCGTTGTTCGCAATGAATTTGAACGAGGCGAAAACAGTCCGTTTCGAGTCATGATGCAGCGCATGATTGGCGCGGCCTTTGAATGGCACAACTACGGCAAGTCCACGATTGGAAATCGGGCGGATATTGAGCGTGTCCCCGTGGAAAACCTGCGTCAGTTCTATCGTCGATTTTATCAGCCGGACAATGCGGTACTGATCATCGCCGGGCAGTTCGATGCTGATCAGGCGCTCAAACTGGTCAATCAGTACTTTGGAGCGATCCCTCGTCCGGAACGGGAACTGAACCAGACGTGGACCGAAGAACCGGCTCAGGATGGCGAACGGCTGGTGACCATTCGTCGAGTGGGCGAAGTCGCCATGGCCGGGCTGGTGTATCACATCCCCGCCGGCAGCTATCCTGACTTTGCGGCGGTGGATGTCCTCACCACTGCCATGTCCAGTGAGCCGTCCGGGCGTTTGTACGAACGTTTGGTGAAACGAGGTCAGGCAGCCAGCGTCTACGGAACTCGATTTGCTCTGCACGATCCGGGGATGGCCATGTTTATTGCAGAAGCGGCTCAGGGAGTCGATGCAGCAGACCTGTTACAGGGGATGGCTGAAGCCGCTGAAACAGTAGTGGAACAGCCATTCACTGAAGAAGAAGTTGAACGAGCTCGCCAGGAACTGTTGAAACGTCGCGAACTGAGCGTTGCGAATTCTCAGGGAATCGCCGTTTCGCTGAGTGACTGGACAGCTCAGGGTGACTGGCGTCTGTTTTTGCTGCATCGAGACCGGCTGGAGAAAGTTACAGCAGGCGACGTGAATCGTGTGGCCGATGAGTTTCTGCAGCGGACAAACCGGACGGCCGGTTTGTTTGAACCGGCGGAGGCATCCGATCGCACGACGGTTCCGTTGAGTCCTGACATCTCGGAAATGATCGGTGACTACAAGGGGCGCGAACAGATCGCTCAGGGAGAGGCATTTGACCCCGCACCGCTGGCGATCGAGCAGCGGCTGAATCGATCGAAACTGAATGCTGACATTCGAGTCACTCTGTTGCCGAAGAAGACACGAGGTGAAACCGTTCATGTGCGGTTGACGCTGCGTTACGGTGACCTGGACAGTCTTCGAGGCAAAGCGACAGCCACCGAATTTCTACCAGCCCTGTTGCGGCGCG
>Ga0114932_10006216_pt1 | contig 10278 bp, 11 predicted proteins | sample 2SBtaG_2_FD_87286 | JGI IMG/M metagenome (GOLD analysis project Ga0114932, IMG submission 87286) | Deep subsurface microbial communities from Kolumbo volcano to uncover new lineages of life (NeLLi) - 2SBTROV12_ACTIVE470 metaG | ecosystem: Environmental > Aquatic > Marine > Volcanic ... | reverse complement strand
TACACTACCAACATATTCAGCATCCATATATTGAACCGAAACATTTTTTATTTTTTTAATCTTAGGTGCTTCTATTAGTAAATCTTTTAACTTTATCATTACTAACCTTTATACTTCCTTATATTACCGACTACGAAGTCTGTACCTGATGGACTAGTCATCTCTATAACTAGCTCATCGTTGTTTAATGAAAAAGCATCAGCTACTTTTGAGTTTTTCAAAGCTCTGAGAAGTTCTTTTTTATCACTAGGGTTGGAACGTTCATTCACCGATTCATTTGGATTCAAAATATAATCACGAGCTTTATTTAAATAATTCGCTGATAAGGTAATCTTATCACTCCACCAACTCGGAAGTGGTTGTTCGTCGGACATTGATTGTAACCTACCTATTATTTCGTTGGCATCCTCAATCGATGTTTTCAATTTTCTAATAGATGACGGTACATCGGTATGTCCATCCTCGTTTAATTCTTCTTGGATTTGTTTATCGGTCTTGAAAGGTGGTTTATCCTTATCGGTATAAAGTTTACCCAACTGATAATCCCTCATCACACCATCTAAGGTTGCTAAAGGCTCACCAAACTTTCTTTCAAGAGATTCTTTTAACAATTCTTTTAATTTTACCATCACTTATCCCTATAGTTATTCTTTAATAAATATCGTCAAACTTATTTTTTGGTACTACTTACTAGTTTATTGGATACCTGAGCACTCAAAACGGATTGTATTGTAAAATATAGAGATGGATTACGTTTCAATAACTCCTTGAACTCTCTTTGTTTCCAAACCAAACATTGAGCTTCATACTTTACTTTACAAGTCGCGGTTGCGACTTTCTCTGTTAAAAATGACATTTCACCAACGAATTCTCCATCTTTAAGTTGTGTTATATGTTCATTATCAATCTCAACATCGACAGTTCCGTTGTAAATAAGATACAAATCTGGTACTTGTATACCTTGTGTTATGATTCTTTGACCAGGTTTGAGTGTTTCCCATTTAGCTGCTCGACTAATTTTCAGATATTCTACTGGTGACATTTCTTTGAATAAAGTTTGATAGAGTTCCTCGTCTTTATCACCCATTTTAACTTCACGTTTTTCGTAGAGAATTACTCCGATATGATATAGATTTACTAAGATGAATATAAAATTCCAATTGATTGCTAACCACATTGGTTCTGTTGGTATCGTGTAATTGTAAAATACAGAAAATAAACTAGCCGCTATCGATAATAGTCTAAGCCAAAAAATATCTTTGACTAAAAATGAAAATGCAATTAATCCAAATGCAAGGTGTCCAGCTAATGTAGCGATGTTCATTGATTTAACCCATTTGGTGGAGCAAGATAATCTTGTTCAGTCTTACCCATTCTCTCTAAGTCTTCTTGTTCTTTCATGTATTTTGAGAACTTTTTAGTTATAACCTCGGATACAGTTTCTACAACATTTTTATCATCCCAATCAGCTTTTCTATGAGCGTATAGTATATCTTTTATTGTTCTTACTAAAGTCACCAAATGTTTTTTCTTCATTAGTCATCCGCATGTTCCAAGAGTTTGTTATCATTCTCTTGATTGTTAAACCAAAAATCAATAACCTTTGCAAACGAACCTACGAATCCACCTAACATAAGTAGGAGAATTTCTTTCCAACCCTCAGTAACATCTTTACCTTGGCCCATAAAAAATATCATAAGACCTAATATAAATGCAAACATACCAACCACAGCAATACTTACATACCACTTACGAGATTGTCTATATTCAATTAGGTCTACTAATTTGACATTTATAAAATGTTTTTGATTTTGTCTTGCATCTTTTGTTGTTAAATCTTTAGCATCCATTAGAAGACATCACCAGAATTAAAGTCATCTACCGCTCTTTTTATATCAGATACAGTACAATCGACTTCACCATCCATATCAGCTTTCCAAACATCTACCTTATCTCCATTATGAAATAAAGCAATAGATGGAAAATTTCTTATTCTTAGTTTCTTAATTACCTTCTTTGTGTCTCCAGATTTGACGGTTATAATTTTAGCACCCTCATACCCTTTTACACCATCTAATATCTTAGTATCCAATTCTTTTTCTTGCCATTCGGAAGTAAATACGATTACTGAAAAACCATCACTTATTTTGTCTTTGAAATTCTTATCTGTAACCTGAGCTACCATTGTAGATAAGAAAAATAATAATCCAATAAAATATCTCACTCTACTCTCCTACTTATCTCTCTTGTTAGCTACTTGAACTCGTAAATCTGTTACTAACTTTTTTAAATCTTTAACATCATCTTCTAACTCATCCAACCTATCAAATACAGTATCCATATCATCTTGTAAATCTCCAACCTGTTGGTTGTATTGTTCCTTAGACCTTGGCCAGTTATGCCCTTCAGGTCTTGATGGGTATTCATCCTTGTAGATTGCTTCTATATCAATCTTTGGAAGTTCTTTAGCTTCTTGTATTTCTTGTAGTAACATATAATAACCACCGACACCACTAGCTATTACCATAACCAATGCACCGATAGTTTGAACCGACATCGTGAATTTGGTGCCCATAACCTTTTCTTCACTTATTTCAACCGGCTCATTCTTATCCTTGGATTTTTTAGCTACCTTTTCTTTTTTGACCTCGTGTACAGGTTCATCCATTAATACACCAGTAATATCATCTAGGGTGCAGAATCCCTTATCAACAAGTATCTCACCCAAGGCTCTTTTATCACCTTTTATCTGAGCCTGAAGAGCTTGATTCAATTGTCTCTTGGTGATGATATCCTCATCACAAAGTAACTTACCTATTTTAATATCACCGTTCATTTACCATCCTACAAATTGATAGTTAGCACCTACTTTAAAATCATAAGCTGGTTTATTCCAATAGTAAAGATACTTTCCTTCAGCGAATATACCGAAGTTGTCTTTTACTTTAATACCGACGATAGCACCTACATCATAATCATCCCAACCTTTCCAACCTGATTCTCCGAATTTAAAAGTATGTGGTGGATTCTTATTTTCTTTGTGTTCCTCATAAGCAGCTGCGTTATGATACGAATAAACATCGTGACCATAATGATAAGGTATATAGTTACCCCAAGCATGTGCCCACCAATTCTCATCATAGTGATAAAAATCTAAACCAACTACAAATGATGTTTCTCTTTGGTATCCTAAATCTTTCTTTACTCTACTGATATAATTTTCTAACATTTCAGGAAAGTGATATAAGAAATATTCTCTATCTGTATAAGCAAAGATACGACCTTCAGTATCTCTCCACAACCAATCAACACCAACAAACCTACCATCGTCATTCCAAAATGGGCCTCCACCTTCGATGTGTCTGAGCTCACCTGTTATTGGGTCTATCTCGTATAATTGGATGTCTTGGTCAAGGTTACCGTCACCATTGTTGTAATATTCTTCAGTAAACCAAGCGTTATCATCTATACCGAATGCATCTTCAGCAAAGTTCCACCATTGTCCTCTATACCAAGTGGTGTCTAATATCACAGCATCGAATCCATATACAGGATGCTGTCTGTGTTTCAATCCAACACTCATATGAATAGGGCCTATTGATTTTTTTAATCTAGCATCACCTTGTGAATATAAAACGTCCTCTAAACCAAGTTCGGTGTAACCACCTTTAATCATAAACCAATCACCTACATATCGTAGCCAGTATTCTTGATTAACGTAATCATCACCCCATTGACGACCCTCAGTCCATTTGACTAAGTATTCCCAACCCTTTACAGGTCCGAATGTAGCCATCTCGTTAGCTGATTGTTCAGAACCATCATACCACATACCACCTTTACCGGCGTTCTTAACACCACGTTTAGGCTCGTATTTAAATCTACCTATCTTTCTCAAACCAAAAGATTTTTGGAAGTCTGCTTCGAGTTCTCTCTCATCCCTTTTGAATTCCAATACACCCGTAGACAAACCACCAACGATAGAAAACCTATCATCTTGGTGTCTCGGTGCGTTTAAACTAAAACTAGCGTAAGCTGTGGAATACTTAAAAAAGTTTAGTATAATCTCTTGGCTAAACAAAGATGAGGTTAACAATAGACCTATTATAATTTTCTTTAACATCTGTTTTCTCCTATTTTTAATTAACCTAATGTATCTCCGTGGTCATCAACGAAATGACTAGAACCACTTATTACAGGTGGTGTTGGTTCTACATAGAATTCTGAACCAGTTACGTGATTTATTAATTTATTTTTTACTTGAGTTAACGAAGCGTCTTCTGCTAATTCATGGTCTACGTACTGATGTATTTGTCCATCTGAACCCGATACTCTCAATACCCAATAAGCAAAGTTACCATCGGTAAACTCTTTATTGGCTGACTCTAATTTTGATGCTTGAGCTTGAGTTTCTGTAAAATGTGCCATTTTATTCTCCTTTAATATGTAACGTTACAACTATAAATATTAGTTTGTGTCAAATCTTACCACAAAACTTAGTGACATTTCTCTATCATTTTTTATAGGTTTAGCGGTTTTACCAATCGCAACCAATTCATTATTATCATTGTAAAGACCAATGGATGTCACATAAGTCGCGAAATCCGAATGAGTTGCTTCACCGATTAATTCCCTACCTATCTCGTATTGTTTATCTTGGAAAGAGTTTGTAGCAAATCCTGTTAATTCATATGGAAATTCGTCGCGGTAAGTTCCTACTAGATTAATTCCTTTATTATAATCAGTTCCGTGAAAAGCAATACTACTACTCTGTCCAACTTTTAAACTTCTGTTCGTCGTATGTAGAAAATCATCTTCGTCTATCCTACATATATATTCTCTTTCATAAATAGTCTGTGTGGAATCAAAAGTTAAATTAAAACTACCATCTCCCACACTTGAATAACTACCAGTATCGGTTACAACCAACACACCATCATCGTAAAAAATATTACCAACCACACTACCGCTATCGTTAGCAGCAAGTCTCCGTTCCGAATAACTTGCACTAAAAGCGATATCATACAGATTACCAAAACCATCATCTTGTAAAATTATTTGTGGACTTACACTATTATCTATTAATCTAATAGAATTTTTTTTGATTGTTTCACCGTATAACTCTTGAGGAATAGATATTACAGTCGCGTCATCATGTAGTTGTCTTGTTAACGGTCTACGTAAAACTTCTTTATGTGCTTCTGTCGGTCTATCGTATAAGTGTCTTGTTTTTACATACTCATCGACACCGGTTTTATCTATCGGTACACCATTTACATAATCCTTGATACCGCTCATCTGATTCAAATCACGATAATACATACTACTAATCACATAATAGTTAGGAACGTTGTAGAAAGCACTAGACGATATTGAGGTTGAGGATGCTGTTGTTGTGTCGAATCCGTAGAGATTTGAATCTGTACCTTTAGTGATTGAGAATCTATAGATTCCACTACCACTATCATGGTTAGTCACATTAAAAGTTTTATGAACTTCGAATGGAGATATTAAGACATCATCGGATTCAAGATTCTTGAATTTCATTTTGGAATCCTTTAGAAGTCAAGTTTTACTTTTATCAGTGCTTCTCTTGCTCTTGATTTTAAGATTGGTTTACTGAGTTTAGCGATTGCTAATAATTCGTTAGCATTGTTGTAAAGACCAACACTTGTGATATATGTTTTAGGGTCTGTCTTCATACCTGGTATGATTTCCTTAACACCTGCAACAGACTGTGTGTAATAAGATTCATTGGTCGTTGAATTAAAATTATTCGATGTCGCTCTAACAAAATAATGAACAGAAGTGATTTCTTCTTTTCGTCTCATTTGGAATTTAGCTCCAGCTACGACTGAATCAAAGAGTTTCCTATTATTCCTATTGTCAGCGTTTGAACCACTAAGTGTTGCCAACAGTAACGGTGCTCCACTAAGTCTTTCAGGATTTAAAAGTAAAACCCCTAGACTCGGATAAAAAGTTCCGTAAGAACCCATGATATCTGCTTCAGCAGATGCCGCTGTATTGATATCCGTACCACCAACCAATGTTCCACTAACGATGTTAAACTCTGGCGAGAAATTTCTTTCAAAATTATTACCACCTTTGTTCGTAGAAGAATCGTCGATTAATTTTATTTTATTTGCACCATTTTTTAAATGTAGTTCCCAACCACCTGGTTCAATCGCTTCTCTCATTCTTGCCCTATTGATTGACAAAGCATAGAATTGTTTGACATCTGTGTTACCTTGAAACGTAAAGTTCGTTGTTTCTGGTGGATTGATTAAATTATTGAATTGTCCGAATACCGCTGCCGTCGTTCTATCACCTGTCGCACCTTTGGTTCCAAGTGAACCACTACCCTCACGATGACCGTAAACTAATCCAAATTGTACCGAAGCTGATGCGTTTGTGGATGGGTCATACCTATACACGTCGATGTTGTAATCACCCGTGTTGGTGTACTGTGCTGATGAACTGAAGAAAGTTATGATGTTGGAAGCTCCATCCTGCCAAATACCTGACGTGACAATACCTGTGTCTTCACTAACATCCTCTCCTGTAAAATTTCTATATGCTGACATTATCTACCTCCGTATCCGCCACCACCGCGGCCACCACGATCTCGAGGACTTGATGAATTAACTACTCTATCTTCTCTTACTAGAGGTGGTCTAGTTTGTTTTTGCCTTGGGTCAACCACAGATGATACGTCAGGTTTAACGTTTACAGTTACAGTCTGTACAAGACCTGAGTTTACACCTTGAATCGTAACAGTAGTAGTACCAGCAGTATTGATTGATTGAGCCCTTAACACAACGGACTCAGCTGTCTTAGTTTTTACTGACCCTTCACCGCTAAATTTAACTATATTGGAATTTTCTATCTGAAATACATAGGATTCAGCCGGAGAACCAACTGTAGTTGGAGATATCGCGATGTCCGTATCTTTATCGACACCACTATAATTAGTCGTATCTACGTTTAGACTCGAACCAGCTTGTGACTCATTCACAAGAAAACTACGAAATGTAGTTCTAGCTGGTGTAGCCTCTAACAAAGACATATTTTCTATTACGCTTCCGTATGAATCTGTACCGTTAGGATGAGTGACATCATATAACGTGTAGTCTACCTCTTCATCACTCAAAGCAAATTTATTTATATTCAAATCACCGCCTGCGGCTAATATCTCGCGACCTCTTTTGGTCAAAATAGCATCTACGGTTATACTTGAATTGTCTAAAAATCCCATATTATTATCTCCAATGATTTTTGTTGTGTTGATATAACTTTTCTAAAAATAAATATCTAATATTTAATTTTTTAAACATTTTATCTTCTCGTACGTCTTCTAGGTTTTGGTTTCGGTTTTTTGACATCAGACTTTTGGTCGACCGTTAGTTTCGATATACCTTTCGTTGTTGGAACTGCGACTGTTGGTGCAGTTTGGGTCACTATGAATGGTAAATCTCCATCGATAGTAGTCTCCGATGTATTCTTCACACCTTTAAAAAACATTCTATCGAACGCCGTATTATGTTGATAAGATGTGTCAAGGTCACTTTCATGTAAAGACCTAGAACTATAAAAATTTTCAAATGGGTCAGAACTGTATTGTGAACTGACTGAATAACTTATCTCACTATCGTAAAAATATTTGTATTCCTGATTTCTTTCAGATAATCTTTGATTCATCACAATCGCACCTGTAGCCTCTTGGTATACAAAAGATGGGCCACCAAATTCGACCGCACCACTTATGTATGTGTTTCTATCATCGTAGTTATCATTTGTTGTAAATTTATACAAAGATGGTTTAAGAAAACTATCCGAAGAATCTATCTCACCCTCATAATTAGGATATTCTGTTTCTATTTTCAAAACAGAGTGACTAGCTTCTTGATATACACCATCGGTATCCGTGTTGTAATGAAAATTACTTAGGTTTATTTTCGAATCATAATTTATAAACTCAAACGATGGATGATTTCTCTGAATTGGATTTTTCGAACGTTCAAAAATATTAGGTTCAATGACCGTACCTAATGTTGGCTTAGCTCTCATCGGTATTAGTTTTTTGATATTCTTGAATACAGATTGGTCGTAGAATTTTATCAAATGCATATAATCCCAAAAATCATTATTATCGGTATATTTTTGAAAATATTTATTCGATGAGTCCTTTAACTCTCCGTATTGTAATTTAAAATTATCTCTTGGGTCACCTAATAATTGATTAAAATCTAAATTAGCAAAAGACGATATGATGTCATCATTTACCACATCAGTAGGTGAGAAAAATATGCCGACTTTAGCTGAATCCACAGGTGCGAAATCATTTGAACTAAAATCAAATCTTTCAGTAACACTTAGTGACGCACCACTACCGCTCAGAAAATTATCTTCAATTCTGATTTTGTCGGTACTTCTTCGGTTTGGCCCATAATTAGGAACAAAAGTTTTTGTTTGGTCTACCACAGATTCAAAGGTATTCAGGTTTAAAAAACCTTGTGCGTGACCAGGACTTGTGGTGGTTTGATTAGATGATACATCTCTGATGGTATCACCATTTGCTAATTGTGTATTATCATCAAAAGAGTATCTGACGGATAAATTTTCATAGGATGATGATGGAGTATTACCAACATATGACTTCGGGTCCGATACATGATTTTCGAAAATAGATTCACGTAACGGTTCAGACCATAGTCTGAATTCCATCAACGAACCTGTGAGTTGATTACCAAATACTGAACTAGGTTTACCACCTATGAAAAGGTCACCACTACCAGTCCAAGACGCATTATATGATGATGATACAGAACCTGTAATAAACAATGATGTATTGGATGATTGTACAATTCTATCCAATCCCTCGGAAAATTTCTTAACGAACAATTGATAAGAGAATCCGTCACCAATTTCATCCGTATTAGTTGGAGCTTTTTTCAACGACACATCATCCCAATAAATTGTTGACCCAGCTTTTCTATTTTCAAATCGGATACCTAATTTTGCCGCGTTTGGAAATCTTATTGTCTTTTTGACAGTAATTTTTTTCCATTCATCTTCAACAAGTCCAATCGGTTCTGACCTTTTTATACCACCCAATGATGTGATTGAGATTTGTGATGAATCAACATCATCTTCCCAATTTATAACGTTTTCATTCGAGTCTAATTCAAATACAGATAAACCACCAACTGAATCAACAGTGCTACCTGACGCCTTACCAAAGGCAGAGAATATATATGTCTCACCTTGACTGATAGAAGCTACCGATGCTGGTTGTGAACCAGATCTAAAATTTAAGGTATAGGATGTTTGTCCACTTCCTTTTTGATAAGTGTTCCTATGTTGTAATGCTTTTGTACCTGTTCTCGACACACCTGAACTACTAACAATCTCAATATTTCCACCGACTGCACTTGTCGAGCCTGATTCGAACGGTGGGTTGAACAAACTACTTGTTTCAAACGACGGATGTTTAAATAGCTCTATATCGACTTTTTCTTTTTTCAACATCAATGAGTAAAATTCACCATCATAAACAGGTAGTAGTGAAGAACTTACTTCTAAATTACCTGAAGAACCAGATAATACGAATGAAACAGTACCGAGATTATCCGTTGCTCCGTTATCTTTTAATTTTATTGCCCAATTATTATCTTTCTGAATAAGAACTTGGTCGGAACTATTGACGGACCTGAATCTTAATTCGACGGTCTCAGGTTTTCTACTTGTATCACTATCGTCAGCCCAACTACTTGTGACATGTTGCGTACCTCTAAAACCAAGTGCTATTGTAAATCTTCTTTTTGTTTCAAATGGTGCTCTCTGTACCTTGGCGTCAACACCACCGTACTCTCTGATTTGTAGTATCGTTGATGGTATACCGTAACAATTCAATATAGCTTTTATGGAAGCTTTCGTACCTTTGGTTTTGAGGATGAACGGCATACTAGCTATTAATCTTTTTACTATTTCTTTTGATACATCGGCTTCAATAGGTGAATCTAAAGAACCAGAAGTGTACAGAGAATACGAATCACCACTCAGTTTTCTACCGAATCCAAATCTACTTAAATCCAATAAATCCTTACCATCTTGTGTGTTCCAACCCAAAGACTTAGCGATATTGAATACTAAATCTTTTGAAAAACCATCACCTAAATCTAATCGTCTATCGGTAATATCAGATAGTGATTTTATATAAGACCAAAGTTCATCGAAATGTTGTCCGGCCATATCCATAAAATCTAAGAATTGTGTGTT
>Ga0114932_10006215_pt1 | contig 10278 bp, 10 predicted proteins | sample 2SBtaG_2_FD_87286 | JGI IMG/M metagenome (GOLD analysis project Ga0114932, IMG submission 87286) | Deep subsurface microbial communities from Kolumbo volcano to uncover new lineages of life (NeLLi) - 2SBTROV12_ACTIVE470 metaG | ecosystem: Environmental > Aquatic > Marine > Volcanic ... | reverse complement strand
CTGAAGAGCTTAATCAGGCTTGGATTTTACACAAACTTCTTTCTACTATGAATGTAGTAGAGGGTATGGAGTTCTTGATTGGTAAAATGAAAAAATATAAAACCAATGAAGAGTTTTTTGAAAGTGTGAAAAAAAGTTCAGGTGGTTCTGCAGACTAATTTTTTGAATATAAATTTAAAAGCACTTGTAGGGTTATTTTGCAAGTGCTTTTTTTCTGCGTTTTTTTGGAGTGTTTTTTTCTGACATACTTTCTTCAATCTCTTGAAAGATCCTGTTGTTTTTAGATTGATCTTTACTGTTATATTGTGATTCTACTTTATGGATTATTTTTTTGGTAACCTGCAACGTATTTTGAGGAGCTTGAAGGAGTGATATAAAGGTTAAATAAATGAATATCATAACAGCCTCCTTTTAGACGGATTTTTAATTGTGAAATTATAAACGGTTTTGCTGTAATGTCTAGATAATCTTTTTATAAATAATTATAAAATACTTAGATTTTGGTCTGAAAATTTTTGTTGTTGAGCTTTGTAATGGCCAACAAATGCTATCATGCCGGCATTGTCAGTGCATAGTTTTGGAGTAGGGTAAAATAAATCGATATTTTTTCTGTTGCATAGATTTTGCAATTCTTGTCTAAGGTATTTATTACAAGCAACCCCTCCAACAAAACATATAGCTTTAAGTTGAGGATGCTTTTTGAGGGCAGCTTTAATTTTTTGTTTAAAGATATCACCAATGCAAACAAGAAGAGAGCTTGAGACTTGTTGTTGAAATAATATATCATCTGGCTTTAGAAAGGTTTTATTTTGTAAATCATATGCATTGCGTTTGATCATATCATATAAAACAGCAGTTTTAAGTCCTGAAAAGCTAAAGTTTAAATTTTGTAAACTTCCACGAGGATATTGAAAAAAGTCTTGAAAGTTTTGTTCTTTTGCGAATTTTTCAATGATGGGTCCGCCTGGGTATCCAAGGTCCATTAATTTTGCAATTTTATCAAATGCTTCACCTGCAGCATCGTCTAACGTGTATCCAATGATTTCATAATTTCCAAAATCGTGTACAAGGTATAGAGCTGTGTGCCCTCCAGATACAGTTAATGATAAGAATGGAAAAGGAACTTTGTGTTCTATGCATGCTGAGTAAACATGTCCTTCTAAGTGGTCAATGCCAATTATATTTTTATTGCTTGCCCAGGCAATAGATTTTGCAAATGATACTCCGATCATGAGTGAGCCAGGTAAACCGGGCTTGCTTGTTACAGCTATGGTATTGATATCATTAAATGTTATATTTGCTTGCTGTAAAGCTTTATTTGTGACAACAATGATTTTTTCCATATGTTCACGTGAGGCGACTTCTGGAACAACGCCTCCATGTTTTGCGTGTTGTTGAATTTGTGAGTAAATTTCGTTTGATAGTAATCCTTGTGTTGTTGTATAAACAGCTGCAGAGGTTTCATCACAGGAGGTTTCAATACCTAAAATAATAGAATTTTTCATAAAATTATGAGCCTTGAGGTAGAACTTTAGAATGTAAAAGGTCTATATCAATCGCCGTAAGTCTAGCAATGGTCATGGTTCTTGTAAGATCTTTTGTTTGGATAGATTTAATGTTGATTGTGGGCAATACTCTGAGTGTATTGTCGCTGTTCCAAGTTTGTACCTGTAGACCATCAATGAATGTGGGGTTAAATAAAAATATAAATGTATTATCTGGAATGTTGTTATTTTCTAATGTGCATTTTTGTACACTCCAAGAGCATTCGGTGAAACCTTGTTCATTTTCTGTGCGTTGTGCTAGTAGTTTATAGCATTGATAATTATCGGCTGCTTGAAGACATTGAACAGTATTTGTTTGAGAGGTTTGATATGAGATATTATCGCAAACAAGTATGAACATTTCATGTGTATATTTTGATTCTAAAAAAGAAAATTGAGCTACAGTATTGTTACTGCTCCATTCGGGTTGTATTTTTTGACCTTTGTAATATAGGCAAAGATCGCCATGGATATGCTCTGGAAATTTAATACTTCCTAGAAATAGTTTTGTTGAATCAGACGTATGGCTTGGTAATGATAGGCTACAAAGCATTAAAAGATAAAATATTTTTTTCATACATTTCTCCATCAAGGCATGAAGATTAGGCTATTTTTTATTTATATAGTTATGATATACTAAGTTACAAGAATAGCTTAAAAAAACAAGATTTATAGAAACCTATGAAAATTATTATTCAAAATAAAAAAGCTTTATTTGATTATGATATCAACTTTAAAATTGAAGCTGGTATTGTTCTGGGCGGTGATGAGGTTAAGTCTCTTCGTGCAAAGCGTGGTTCTTTGAACGGATCATTTGCAACTGTCAAAAATGGAGAGCTGTTCTTAATTAATTGTAACATTCCTGTTTATTCTCATGCATATAGCAAAGATGAAGATGCTGCAACAAGATCAAGAAAGTTGCTTTTGCATCGTAAAGAACTCAACAAGCTGATTGGAGAGATTTCTCAAAAAGGCATGACGGTAATCCCTTTAAAAGTCTATTTTAACAACAAAAACCTAGCTAAAGTTGAACTTGGAGTAGGGCGCCATCGTAAAGCAACTGGCAAGAAGCAGCTTCTCAAAGAGCGTGATATCAAGCGTGAAACTCAACGAGAACTAAAAAAGCATCGCTAAAAAACATACTTAGCCTTTGTGTTAAGGGAGTGTGCTTTAAGGCATGTCCTTTTTAATTTACAAATCGATGGTTTTGAGTTATTCTTATCGTATAATTCTGTAAAAAATATCGTTATGATTTCTTAACAAAAAGGTGTTACTTTTATGTCAATTGATATGTTGTACATGTTACTTGCAGGGGCTGGTTTTTTAGGGCTGGCGGTTATGTTTCTATTGCAAAGTAAAATCTCATCAATTCAAGTTACTGATCAAAAAGCTGGTAAAATAGCTTCTCATATTAGACTTGGCGCTATGACGTTTTTGGCTGAAGAATATAAGATTATTATTGCGGTTGCTTGTGTAGTAGGAGCGGCTTTATGGTATTTCTCATCTAACACTGTTATCGCAGGAGCTTTTGTTTTGGGTGCTGTTCTTTCTATGATTACTGGTTTTTTAGGAATGCGTGCTGCAACTGATGCAAATGTGCGTACAACAATAGCTGCAAAAGATCAGGGTGAATATGCAGCTCTTTTAATTGCTTTTTTTGGTGGCGGCATTATGGGATTTGCTGTTGCAAGTTTTGGTTTAATTGGTCTGACAACATTATTTTATTTGTATAAAGGGCATGCAAGCTTTGTTCAAATAATTACAGCATTTGCAGCAGGTTCAAGCTTAGTAGCGTTCTTTGCTCGTGTTGGTGGTGGTATTTATACTAAGTCTGCTGATGTAGGAGCAGATCTTGTTGGAAAAGTTGAAGCTGGTATTCCAGAAGATGATCCTCGAAACCCTGCTGTAATTGCAGACAATGTAGGAGATTGCGTTGGTGATACTGCTGGTATGGGAGCTGACATTTATGAGTCATATGTTGGAGCGATGGTTTCAGCAGTAATCTTGGCTATAAGTTCTGGGTTGTCAGTGGAGTATGTAATGCTTCCTTTAGCTTTAGCGGGAATTGGTCTTGTTAGTTCTGTTTTTGGTATAGCGTTAGGCTTTATTGTTAAACAATCGCCGGCAGCTTTATTAAGAAATGCTACTTATGTAGCAATAGCAGTATTCTTGGCAGGTGCTTATAAATATATGTCATTAATGAATATTTCAACATCAGCCTTTATTGCGGCAGTTGTTGGGTGTATTTCAGGTGTTATTATTGGTGGTGTAACAGAGTATTATACAGGTGGTAAACCAGTTGAAGATATTGCTCAAAGTTCTCAGTCAGGTGCTGCAACAAATTTGATACAGGGCTTATCTGTTGGGATGGAGTCGACTGTTATTCCTGTTTTATTATTAAGCTTTGCTGTATTGATTGCATATCAATATGGAGGAGGTCTTTTTGGAATAGCGCTTGCTGCAGTTTCAATGCTTTCAACTGTGGGAATTACAATGACTGTAGATGCATATGGACCAATTGCAGATAATGCAGGTGGTATTGCAGAAATGTCTGGATTTGGTAAATCTGTGCGTGATATTACAGATGGCTTGGATGCGCTTGGTAATACAACAGCTGCAATCGGAAAAGGTTTTGCTATAGGTTCAGCTTTAATGACAGCGATTGCTTTATTTAGTGCTTTCTCAAAAGAAGCAAATCTTTCAGTGATTAATGTATTAGATCCATTTGTATTAACAGGTGTGTTTATCGGAGGAATTGTACCATTTTTGATTTCAGCATTGACAATGAGATCTGTAGGTGATGCAGCAATGCTTATGGTATTAGAAGTGCGTGATCAATTTAAAAATATTAAAGGTCTTATGGAAGGAAAAGCTGAGCCAGATTATGGGCGTTGTATCTCAATAGCAACTAAGGCTTCATTACAGCAAATGGTACTTCCAGGACTTATCGCTGTAACTGTTCCTGTGATTGTTTGGTATACATTAGGAGTTGAAGCTCTTGGAGGCATGCTTGTTGGATCAACGGTAGTTGGAGTGCTTCTTGCGCTTATGATGGCAAATGGTGGTGGTGCATGGGATAATGCTAAAAAACTTATTGAAACAGGTAAGTTTGGCGGTAAAGGATCCGAAGCACACAAGGCAGCTGTGATTGGTGATACAGTTGGAGATCCGTTTAAAGATACATCGGGACCAGCTTTAAATATTTTGATTAAATTAATGTCAATTATTTCATTATTGTTAGTATCTTAAAAGAATTATTTTGAACTATGCAAAGAGGTTGCTTTAAGCAACCTCTTTTATTTTATAAAGGGAAAATGTGAAAATTTTACTAAGTCTATTTTGGCTTGTTCGATGTTGTTTTGCTCTGAGGGATCCTGGCAGTCTGATACAGTCGTTCTAAATGGTAAGGCAAGAGAAGTTTTAAGAGGGAAAACAAAGCTTCATAGAGCTTTGGGTTTACAGAATCCAGTAGTATGTTTTCCTGCAAGTAGGGAGGTGTCGGTTGTAGATTGGACAGAAAGCTTAAGAGCTTCTTTAAGAATGTGTCCATCTGGGCCAGAGGGAGATGGTTTGAGAAGTGGTTATGAAGAAAAATTAAAAAACCCATTTCATGTAGGATTTGGAGAAAAAACAAAAGTATTTTCTTCAGAGGAGAAAGCATTGGTTTATGTTGATCAAGGGTTGAAATGCCGAAGTGACTTGAGGCATCAGTTAAATGGGTTTGCCTCGTTAAATAATGCTGTATTAAATGCTCAAAGAAGAGCAAGGTTGGGTATAGGGTAATTCAATTAATTTGGACTAAGTAAAAGGGCTTGCAACCTTACAAGCCCTTGTTTGTGGAGAATATGCTTTTAACTTTTTTTAAATTGTTTTAGGTGTTGCTCTAGTTTATCTTTGTCGCCGCCAATAAGGACATTAACAATTTTTCCATGGTTAATGAAAATAAAAGATGGGTATCCTGGGATAGTAAATTTGTTTTTGCTTTCACGAGCGACATGTTTATGTATTTTTAGTCCATGAGGTCCATGACCATTGGCTTTCATGAATGTGATGTGGTTATATTTTTTATCATGTGCCATTTTTTCAAATTCTGGAGCTATGGTGTTACAGTGATTGCAATGGTCCATAAATCCCATAATAACAGTAGGTTTATTATTCTCTAAAATAGTAAGGAGCTCATCTTCTGTGGCAATAGTAGTGAGTAACTCGGGTATAATATTTTCAGGAAATTCTTGGGGAATGCTTTTTGAGTATATGTTTGGTATGAAATTTAATATAAATATAAAATTTAGATACCATAAAGAACGATTTTTTAGTATCATAACAAAAACCTCCATTTTTAATGTTGTATAAACATTGTAACAATGTGGCTTTCTGATTGTCAATAATTCAAGAAGAAAAAACAAAAAACTGATTTCATTTGAAATTTAAATTTGAATAGAAATGAATATTCTTAATATTTAACTGATGTGAAAAGGTTTCTATTTGAAACAATTGCATTTGTTTTATTTTGAAAAAAGAACGACAGAATTTAAAAAGAAATCTTTGTTTTTTTTTCTTGATTATCCAATGAAATTTGATAATCTATCAAAACTAAAAAAGGGAAAAGTGTAGCTGGATAGACTTTTTGAGTTGTTCGCAGCGGGTTTGTTTAATTTTTCACAAAAGAAGGAGAAGAGTAGTATCAAGTTTATTATTATATTTCGTTTTTTCTATATGTAATTTTTGGAGTTTGATGGTGAATAATCAAAAAGTAAATGCATTTGAACATCGTCAGGATGAGCAGATAATATTTCAGTTTCTAGTACAAGATAAGTTTGGTAAAGAAGAAACCTATACTACTCATGATATTCGTAAAATGATCGAACCTGCAGTAGAAGGATATGAGTCAATTATTATAGTTGATAAAATTTTACAACAAGTTCAAAGCAATGCATTTGATGGCATATCTATAAGCGAGCTTGAGAAAAATATTATTTTAGCAACAGTTCAGTTTATTGAGTTGGACAATGCGTATAGTTTTGTTGCGGCTCGTTTGTTATTGCGTCATCTACATCATCAAATTGTAGGTTACTGGCCAGATACATTAAAAAAAGATGATTACAAAAAATCTTTTATTGAAGCCATTCAGTTTGGTGTAAAAATTGATCGCTTTGATAAGAGAATGCTAGATTTTGATTTAGAATATTTAGCTGATCATTTAGATTTATCTTATGATGATCACTTACAATACTTAGGACTGCAAACTTTATATACCCGTTATTTAAAAAAGCATGAGCAAACTATTTTTGAATTACCTCAAGCATTTTGGATGCGTGTGGCAATGGGACTTGCATTAAAAGAAAAAAATAAAAATGAAAAAGCTGTTGAATTTTATAAAGTTATAGCACAACTTTTATTTGTACCTTCAACTCCTACACTTTTACATGCTGGACTAAAAAGAGCTCAATTAAGTTCTTGTTACTTGACGTTTATTGATGATGATTTAATGCATATTTTCAAATGTATTGGTGATAATGCTCAAATGTCAAAATGGTCTGGCGGAGTGGCAAATGATTGGAGTTCGTTGCGTGCGACAGGAGCTCTTATTAAATCTATTAATATTCCAAGTCAAGGATCTGTTCCTTTTTTAAAAGTGGCAAATGATACAACAGCTGCTATTAATAGAAGTGGGAGTCGTCGTGGTGCTGTTGTGGCATACATGGAGTCTTGGCATTATGATTTTGAAGAGTTTTTAGATCTTAGACGAAATACTGGCGATGATAGACGGCGAACACATGATATGAATACAGCAGCATGGATACCAGACTTATTTATGAAGAGGGTTTTTTCTAATGAAGAGTGGACCTTGTTTTCTCCAGAGGAGGTTCCAGAATTACATGAAATATATGGTCAGGAGTTTGAAAAAAAATATGTTGAGTATGAACAAAAAGCTCGTGCTGGCAAAATTCGTTTATATAAATTTATTCCAGCAAAGCAGCTTTGGAGAAAGTTATTAACTCGATTATTTGAAACTGGCCATCCTTGGCCAACCTTTAAAGATTCTTGTAATGTTCGTTCACCTCAAGATCATGCAGGTGTTATTCACTCATCAAACTTATGTACAGAAATAACCCTTAATACAAGCAGAGAAGAAACTGCTGTTTGTAATTTAGGTTCGGTTAATTTATCAAAGTGTATTGAAAATAAGCAAATTAATGAGCAACTTCTTGCATCAACCGTTAAGACTGCAATTCGGATGTTAGATAATGTAATTGATTTGAATTTTTATCCTGTTAAAGAAGGTGAAGCTTCAAATCTAAGACATAGACCGATTGGTTTAGGGATGATGGGGTTACAGGATGCGTTATATAAGCTTGATGTTGCATTTGACTCTCAAGAGGCACTGGGGTATTCAGATCAATTAACGGAAAATATTGCCTATCATGCAATATTGGCTTCATCAGAACTTGCCAAAGAGCGTGGAGCGTATTCTTCTTTTAAAGGATCAAAGTGGGATAGAGATATTTTACCAATGGATACATTAGATCTGTTAGAAAAAGAAAGAGGTGTTGAGGTTGAGCGATTTGGTAAGGTAACAAAAGATTGGTCAGTTGTTAGAAGTAGTATAAAAAAATATGGTATGCGTAATTCTAATACTATGGCAGTTGCTCCAACTGCAACGATATCTAATATTTCAGGTTGTCTTCCTTGTATTGAGCCTATTTATAAAAATTTATATGCTAAATCGAATTCAAGTGGAGATTTTACCATTATTAATCCATATTTATTGGAAGATTTAAAACAGCTTGGTTTGTGGAATGAACATATGAGAGATCAGTTAAAGTATCATGATGGTAGCATTCAGGCTATTGATGAAATTCCAGAACACGTAAAACATAAATATAAAACTGCGTTTGAATTAAATCCTTTTACATTGGTTGCTATGACAGCTTCACGAGGCAAATGGATTGATCAAAGCCAGTCTCATAATGTATTTTTACAAGGAACATCTGGCAAATTATTGCATGAACTATATAGTTATGCATGGAAGTGTGGAATGAAAACAATGTATTATCTACGTTCTCTTGGTGCTAGTCAAATTGAAAAATCTACACTAGATGCTACAAAGTATGGATTTACGCAGGTGCGATTGTATGATCAAGCGGCAGAGGTAAAAAATAGTCCAGGGGAAGATGGTAGTTTTGAAGAAGAAAATAATGAGATTAAAACTAAAGCTTGTGCTATTCTAGACCCAGATTGTGAGTCTTGTCAGTAAAGGAATGTGCTATGTCAATTATTAGAGATAACAAAACAGATCCAAATAAAATTTTGCCAATGACATATTTATGGGCACGAGAGTATTACAAAAGTGGTGTCGCAAATAACTGGACTCCTGAAGAGGTCTCAATGCAACGAGATGTGGAGCAATGGAAGACTCCAGGAGATTTGAGTGAATATGAAAGAAAATTGATTTTATTGAATTTAGGTTTTTTTTCAACAGCTGAATCGTTAACAGCAAATAATATTGTGTTAGCAATTTATCGACATGTAACGAATCCTGAGTGTCGTCAGTATTTATTGCGTCAGGCATTTGAAGAGGCTATTCATACAGATACTTTTATTTATTGTTGTGATTCTTTGGGCCTAGATCCTGATGAAATTTATACAATGTATGAAAGTGTTAAAATTATAAAAGATAAAGATGATTTTGTAGTAGATTTAACAAAGTCTATTTTTAACCCTCAATTTGAAATTGTAGATGATCAAACAACTCAGCAATTTATCAAAGACTTGATTGGTTATTATGTAATTATGGAAGGTATTTTCTTTTACGCCGGTTTTGCGATGATGCTTTCTTTAAAAAGACATAAAAAGATGGTTGGAATTGGAGAGCAGTTTGAGTATATTATGCGTGATGAAAGCTTACACTTAGCATTTGGCTGTGATTTGATTAATACTATTATTAAGGAAAATCCTCAGATTTGGACAGAAGAGTTTAAGCAAGAAGTTGTTGGATTAATCAAAAAAGCTGTTGAATTAGAAATGGCATATGCTATTGAAGCTTGTCCAGATGGCCTTTTGGGTATTACGAGTAAGCAGTTTTGTGATTATGTACAACACATTGCCGATAGACGTTTGCAACGTTTAAATCTTGAAAAAGTTTATAACAAGGAAAATCCATTCTTATGGATGTCAGAAGCAACTGATTTAAGCAAAGAGAAAAACTTTTTTGAGACTAGAGTGACTGAATATCAATCTGGTGGCTCATTAGACTGGGATTAAATAATTTTAGGCCTCTTATAACGATAGGGTTGTGAACATTCTTTATAAGAGGCTTATATTATAAAATGAGAGTCATGATAAAAATAATACAATTGCTTGTCGTTATTCCGGGTCTATATTTTTTGTTCTCTATTTGTATAGGTATTATCCCTATTTTATATACAAAATCATTGTGGCTGAAAAAAAGGTTAAAACTATCTTTAGTAGATGCTAAAAAAATATCAGGCAAGTTAGAAAAAAATAAATGTATAGGCGTAATATTGTTTTGTCCATTCTTATTTTTTTTATTTGCATGTGAAGAGATCATGTTAATACTTGGTAAACAATATCCTTTTGTTTTGCAATATGCTTCTTATTTTATATTACAATTAACCTTTATTTTATGGCGTTTTATAGTAGTTTTTTACAATGGTTTTACTTGGTAACTTGGTTTACAGTGGGTAGCGATAGTAAGTATTTTATTTTTTAT
>Ga0114932_10006209_pt1 | contig 10283 bp, 9 predicted proteins | sample 2SBtaG_2_FD_87286 | JGI IMG/M metagenome (GOLD analysis project Ga0114932, IMG submission 87286) | Deep subsurface microbial communities from Kolumbo volcano to uncover new lineages of life (NeLLi) - 2SBTROV12_ACTIVE470 metaG | ecosystem: Environmental > Aquatic > Marine > Volcanic ... | reverse complement strand
GGCGGGCGTGATGTCGTATTTCTCCTCTACACTTATAGTCCACACTTTGCCACCGCCGTGTCCCACCGATTTAACCGGACGGACGTTGGTATTTGCCTTACCCGCTTCTTCAAGGGCAGACATTCCGCGACGAACAAACTCAAGGTTATTTGACATCCCCACGTTACGCCCGTTGTTGAAGTCGTGGAGAGTCACTTGGAACTCAGTTAAGGTCCCTTCCCAGCTCTTCATTGCATCGTTCATCCCCCTGCACTTCTTGGCAAAAAATTCTACCAGCTCTGCAACTGCCGAGCGCGATGAATTGTCGTAAGCCGCAGACGCTACTGAGATGTCTATAAAGCTGACCACCCCGAATCGGCCATATGACTCGATCTCCTGTGGAACGGTCCAGTCCAGAAGCCATTTGGCGAAGTAAGGGAGTTCTGACTTAATCGTCGCCTCCAGCATTTTGTTCGGTGGGAAGTTACTTGTAGCCGAATCACTCACTTTTAAGGCCATGAGCTTGTCACGGTTGCTACTGTCAAGGGCGGGTATCACGGATAAGCTGTTGGCGTCCATGTTCAAGGACATGATTACACGCCCTGCCCACGGGATTGAAATAGAATCAGCATATTTAGCCATATACTCAATGCGAGGGTTGGCAACCGCCCGCTTGATTAGCTCGGTGGCTTTACGCTGATCCTGAAACGAACTGGCACTGGTTGTGTCATCAATAACCCATGCCGCCACGCGCCCCAAATCTTTGTTGAACTTGGTGTGGCCCGACAAGTAATCGGAAGCATCGGAGAATCCACCGACTAGCCCCGAGATAACTCTGTTAGATAGTAGGCTCTTTCCTTTGTTAGTCGGCCCGACAAGAATCAACGCTTGCCCCTGCCGTGTCTCCCTCTCAAAGACTGCTTCGTAGAATCTCTTCATCCATGCGAAGAAGTATTCCACGGTGGGGCGGGATGTGGAGTTTTCAAATAGCTGGGAGAGCCATGCGTGTAGGAACGGCCAGTTCTTTGGGTCACCGTCATCCGCAGGCTCCACTGGCTCCACTGTTGCCGTATTAAGAATACGGTTGCCACTTTCTTCGACCACTCGATTCTTTGAGAAGACTACCGGAGCGATTTCCGTGATCCTGTTTTGATTGCTGATGACGAGTATTGCCGCCTCTACTTCTGATAAAGGCTTACCCTTTTTCTGTTTCGGGCAGAACCCCATTTGTCTGAGTTCAAGCACCAGTTGGTCCCTTGGTATTTCAACCGCGATTTCATTCAATAACTTAAAGAACCTTTTCCCGTTAAACCAATATTCGTCTAACAGACAACCCAGTTTCTTTTGCTCGTAGTCTTCGACAAAAGACGGCCCGAAGATGTCTCTCCAAGACATAAACCCTCTACCCGCTCTGTCTGAATAACAGATTATCCCATCCTCGACTACCTGACATCCTTCTCGGTCAATGCCGTCGTCGATCCAAAACAAAGGCCCCCTGCTACCTATTTCAAATACGCCAGCCCATCTATGGCCATAGTCCGATTTAACTTTCTCCCCTACTACATCAATAGGGATCGCAGTATCTCCCGATTGGGGCGGGTTAGATTCCGCCGCTTTGAGTAACGCCGTGTGGAAAGTAGCCTTGGGCAGGGGCGACCCTATCTTTTTCCAGTTAGACCCTAACTCAAAATACTGTGATGGGTTTAAGGAAGTCTCGTCGAAGCCAGCAAAAATCTTGTTCAGCTTCAGTATCCTTTTCATCTCTTTGGCAAACGGCGAAAACATGTCTGGGGAAATAGGAACCCCTTGCTCAAATTCCCAGATCAGTCGGATATACCCGCTGTGTGTTTTGGTTTGCCATGTTGGGAGATTGTTAGCACATATAGTTTGAATCTTTCCGTCTACTAAACTCCAGTTAACGGGAGCGTCGTAGTCGGCCACAATCCCGTAAACTTTGTTTGTCGGGTTGTCCGTGGACACTCTCTTTGACGGGGCGCGTCCTTCTACTGTTGAGTAAAATACGTGTTTAGTTTTGGCGTCAGCGCACCATGCACGATACTCTGCTTTCGTAGAAAACTTAGGGATAGACGGGGCTAACTTTGACAAGTCAGATGACTTCCTTGCCGTAGAGCTTCGTAGATTTTCAATATATCGGTAGGTCACTTTGTGTATCGCGTTAGAATTGAACCCTCGGCGTCGAGGGGGATATCGGGTATCCATTCCGGTGGGGTAGACATTATTTTAATTATGTCTTCAAGATCCGCGTCTGCTGTATCGGCGTCTGCTTCAACAACAATTTCGTCGTGAACATGCATAATGACGTTATGGCCCGCCGCGTTAATCCTGACAAGCATGTCCGAAAAAATGTCTCTGGCCAGAGCTTGCGAAGCGTTCTCGGCAATAAACCCACCCCACAATTTAACGGGCACCATTTTAACCCCCTTAGGAAAATACGACGTATATTCAAGTCTGCCTTTTGAAACCTTAGTCGCAGTTAGCGATCCATAGTTGAGGGTTCGTCCGCTTGGTAAGTCCACTGTAAACGTAGTAGGTATTTTATCAGATAAGTTGTAGGCCCCCGCGATGTCCTCATTGTAATCCCTCCACAACCGCGTAACGCTTCGCATTGAGTCGCGATACATATCCACGGCTGCGTTAGCTTCGCGTTGTTCCATGCCTGACATTTCCGCAAATCTCTTCTTACCCGCTCCGTAGCCACAACCAAGAACCATAGCTTTGACTCTATGGCGTAGCTTAGGGTCTTGTTTGAGCGACCCCTTTTCTTTGCTCCATGACCCGAATCGAATCGCGAACGCTTCGTAGATATCGTCCGACTCCTCAATCTCCTTCATCATGTCCTTGTCCCCCGCGAGCCAGCAAAGTGTTCGCACTTCTATCTGACTCAAGTCCGCCACGACTAACCTCTTATTTTCTTTTGTTGCTATGAGGTTGCGGAGGTTAATCCCAAACATCTCGTCTCGCGGCAAATTCTGAAGGTTAAGATTACCGCCGCTCCCACTGAACCGCCCCGTGTGCGCCCCGAAATACATAAAGCCGCCGTAGTATCTGCCGTCTGGCATCGTGGCTACGTCGAAGCTCTCGACCTTTTTCTTTAGCGCATTTATTCTCCGCCAGTTCTGAGTAGCTTCAATCCAATCGTGTTTTTTACTATTGTATTCGATCCATTTTCTACTCTCAGGGTCTGTCTTCGCCAGACTAGCTGGAGGCTCCAACCCTACTTTTTGACACTCCTCGTCAAAAGCAGCGCGGCTAAGGAGCGGTTTACTGCCTAACCACGGGATGTTAGACTCGGCCTCAAACAACTTCTCGTTGATGGTCTCCAGTTGTTTCTTCAAGAGGTCCGTGTCGATCGGGATTCCTCCCTGACAGATCCTCCGGTTCAGGGTGCTAATAACCCGTTCCTCCTCTGGCCAGCGGTCGCTGAACTCTTCCCATAGCCGTAAACAAAGCTCCGCATCCTTGATCGCATACGCGCTAACTTCTTCGCGGAACTCATCGGTCATCGACTCCCACCGCTTCCCGCTCATGTTGTCGCGGGTGGACTTGTCAATTTCTAATCCAAAAGCTGCATGAGACGCTCCTTTAAGCGACCGAGGAAGGCGGCAATACGCCGCAAGGTCCGCCGTGCAATGCCACTCGGCTGGTTGGACTTCTGGCCACCACGCTTTGGTAGTGCCATATAAATATAAGGTTTCATCGAAAGCTGCGTTGTGGCTCAGTGCCGTATTACCATTAAGTAAATCCCAGTTAAAATCCTTGGGGTGCCCGACGAACTCAGTTCCATCGGTTCCTTTTACGGTCAGCATGTAGGCATCAAAGTCAGGGTGAGAAAAGTATCCCAACGGGCCGAGCGTCTTGATGCTGCACCGTTTGTCGTAGTAGGTCTCGTAATCGAGCGCGTAGATTTTCATAGCTAAAGAAAACCCCCCACCGGAAACTGAAAAACCAGTGAGGGGTTTTAAGTGTAGTGGCTTTTATGCGGTTACCACCAAGGCGACAATATAACCAGAGGGATCGTTAAAGCCCCCCGCCGCAATACCTGATCTTATTAGTCCCCCTCCGATATAACCTCAACTTCTTCCCCGTCTGCGACGAGGCTAAAGTCCAGTTGATTTTCGTCTTCAGCCGGAAGCTCCTTGCCAATAGACTTAATCAACGCGGCACGGATGGTGGAGAGCTTGTCTTTATTCTCCTCTGCAGTTTGGATCGAGGTATCAATCTCCACGAGCATTCCGGTGAGCATCGCGATCTCTTCCTCTATTACTTGTTCGTCGAGCATACTCATTATCTTCCGAAGTTAGCTGCGAATTTCTGAATATCCTCGGGGGTCTCCACCCCAGTAGCCTCGGACTCGGCGTCCTCGGCGTCCTCGTCGGGAGCGGTAAACGACAAAGATGGTGCATACCACGAATACTTTCCCCTAGAGATAAGCGTGGACACGAAGTCCCAGTATCTGGTAAAGGGGGCAGTCTCGGGGTTAAACATTGTGAACGTAGCCAGCCGTTTGAACGTCTGGCGATATGCGTCCTTCGCCACGTTAATGCGGCCAAGCGCATAAAACTTACCCCCGATTGGGAACGGAAATGCCGCCGCCGCGTTTGTTTTCTCTGGCTTCTCAATCGCCAACGTGATGTCCGCAAATTCCAAAATAGGGTATTCCGAAGTCTTTGCGATTTCATCCCGCTCCTCCTGAGAGTTAGCGATACGAGGAATCTCGTCGTCATCATAAGGGATGTCTTCACGCCACCCCTTTGTTACTGAAACCGGAACCGCCAAAATAACCGTCTCCGGTTCAGCGATCACGAATTGTTTGTCGATCACGATACTCCCAAAAGGAGCGTCAATGTCTGATGTCTTCTGGACGATGTTGATTCGTGGAATCTCGATGTCCGTTGGTTCAATGTTCATGCTCGCAGGAGACATGATTTCCGTCGGTGCGGCCTTAGTTATACTCGCCATAGTTTCTCTGTTTCTCTGTTTCTCTGTTTAGGAGAGGGTGTGCCTCGCCTGATTGGCAGTGACAATACCTTGCTCGACGCATGCGTCAACAAATTCTTGAGAAATTTTTTTCCGATCTTCTTTTGGCACTTTGTCGCCCACTACTTTCGCCAGTTTTGCAAGGGGGAGGTTAGCCGTTTCCAACACTTCGTCCTTATCCAACCCAAACTGTTCGGCAAGTTCTACCAACCCGATATTGTCTTCTACTTTCTTCGTGGCCCCCATGTTACGGAGACGTAAAGTTGGAAACTCTATTCCGTTTTTAGCCATATTGACGGCCCGTTTCTTCAGACGGTCAGCCCAGTTAGAGACCATTTTCGCAATGACCCATAATTGTTCTACGACCTCTGGGTCGTCTGTTTCGTCGAGGTCAACGTCGGGCAGTTCCGTGTTTATCTTCTTGGCAACTGAGACGACCAAACCACCTAACGCAGGGCAAGCATCTTCGTGGCGGCAGAATCGGCAGTTTACCGTGGGAGTTAGGTCAGATAGCTCCGGTGTGCCGTCGGTCCATTTAGGCCGGACTTGTTCGGCTTTCTTAATTGTCTCCGATAGCTTTCTAACAATAGCAGGCAGATCATCCCGAGTGAACGTGTAAAACAAAGTTTCGTTTCTTACAGGGACATAGAACACAAACGTAATTTCTTTCAGCTCAGGGAACTTCTGAAAGCTGCCGACGGTGTAGGCTTGGGCCTGCCAGTTTTTTTCCGGTGGATCAATCATGGAGATCCCCGTTTTGTAATCAGCCTGAACCGCCGTGTTGTCGTCGAAGACAGTAAGGCGGTCGCATGTCCCCCAAGTTTCTGTCCCCTCCAGTTCAACGGTCAACTGGATCTCTTTGAAGTCCTCTTGCAGCAGCCTTCCGCTCTGGGCGTAGTTAGCAAGGAACGCCTTTTCTTCCTCCATGATTTGCTCATAGATAGAAATTTCTTCTTCGCTCTGAAGGTTGGATGTGTTCTCAACTTCCAACGCCTCATGTATCCTTGTGCCTTTTTCTGCAGCGGCATTCGTCCCACTTCTTCCGTGGAACCCAGAACAGCCCGCAATATACTTCAGGGCAGAGGGCGAAAATTCGGCATGGTCTCGATCAGAATGGCTATCTGGCATGGGCCGGACTATATCTGCTTCTGTCGCCCTGTCAAAATATATTGAGCAATTAAAAATGCGTCGATCATTCCGTCGTGAGGAGTTCGACATCGTTTGTTTTTTAACCAGTTTTCTTCTGGAGCAAGCTGCTCGGCTGTAGCAAGGGCTGCTTTTTTAGACATTCCCTTTGGGATGTTACCAAGTATTTGTTTTTGCCACTTATGAACAGAGACGCGCATCAAGTCGTAGCTTTTGACTTCGGCCATCCCGACGATCTTCCCGAAGCTCAACGCCATCGAACGGACTGCCTGCGAACTCTTTGCGTGGGCCAGCGGTTCCTCTACTGCCAGCGTGAACGGCGTGTTCAGGTTGACTAGCCATTCGTTTATCTTGGCGGTGGCCACTTCCCGCTTCTTGCTTCGCTGCATCGTGGGCATTGCGATTTTATCGATTATGCTCCCGTCAAACGCAGAGATAGCGCAAAGCCCCCCGTCTAGCCCATTGTCGATGCCAACAATCATTCCTGTATTCCTTTTAAACAAGAAGGAGAGATTATCAACCCGTTGCCTGTTTCAGGGGTAAACACGTTTGAGTTTTTTATAAGGCCCTGAATAAAGAAGACTTCTTTCCCTGTTCTAGGTATTACCCTGAAAAATGTCCCTACTAATTTTTTGCGGATAAAAAAGAAATCATTTTTTAACGGGTGGTCTTTCTTTACCAAGACCGTGGGGTTTGTTTCAACCCTTCGTTCTTTGAACAATGTTTTCATTACCCTAAAGTATCTGAATCAAGAAAGCACGGGGTGTTTGGCCCAAGATCACACGACTTTAATTGGTCGAGGGCCAGCTTAATTTCTTTTTCGTTTAACCCGTGTTTTTCTTTGAGAATAATTTTAGTCCCCGCTATTGAGTAGCAAGCAACTGGAGGGTTACGGGGGTGTTCAACAACACCAATGTAAGCATCTTTTAGTTCACTAAACATCATCACCCCGTTTTTCTTTTTGCCTTCGGGAGATTCCGAAAACCCTTCATAACAAGTCGGATCAACTTGTCGGTCGAAATAAGGGTCGTCGGACGGCTCATAGTGTGCCCCGTTAAACTCAGGTGCCCCAGAGTCAAAGTCGTAAATCATCAGTCTAAGTCAATAATCGGTTTAACCGCCCCGTCACCTCGATCTGCTTTCGTGTTGTTGAGGATAGAAATGTCGATTTGCATTTTTCCGCTGCCCCCTGATTTGGCGTTCAATCCGAGGTTTCTGCGGATAAACTGGTCAAGCTCTGACAACTCGCGGACTGTCTTGGCGGGGCGCAAGTTCTTAACGCTGTCCCGCATGAGCTTTATCCCCGTTGCCGCAGCATAGTGTTGGTATTTATCAGCGGGACTCGATTGCCTTTCTGCAATTTCAAGGATTGCCTCATCTTCCTCTTGCCGAGCGTCGTGGCTTGCGCGACGAATTGCTTCGTCGGTAGTAGACTCCAGTTGCTGGTCGATTGCGTCTGCTAGATCGTCAGAGGGTTTTTCCTCGGGAACGTCTACATGTGGTTGTAGCCCGTTCTTTTTTGCTGGAATCCCCATCTTTTTGAACCACCGACGCACTGTGCCGGGGTGAACTCCCAACTCTTTAGCTATGGAAACTGTTTTCCAGTCTGCTTTATACATAGTCAAAGCTCGCTGCTGGAGGCTGTCTTTAGGTTTGTCAGGCACTTTGTTAAGAAGTAATCTGTGTGTTTGATTATGGCGGTAAGCAATTCTTCCATCAAGCAGATACTTGAACCGAGAATCGACGGGAAAACAAAACGCATGGACGTAGGGGGGCTTTTGATTCCCCCCACCAGTCTAATCACCGCTTTGTTGTATGGGTTCGCTAACCACGAACATCTACGAGCAAAGGAGTATTACTTCTGGCGGATCTGTGACGAGCTGTGGAACCATGAAGATCTTCCTGAAAAGTTGATGATTCGCCACCCGTGGGCCGAGCAAATGATTTGGGCTGCCTTGAATAATAAATATTTAGCTATCGGTGGTTCTGCGTCGTCGGGTAAATCCCATACGATGGCCGCGTGGGGTATTATCAACTGGTTGTCCAAGCCCAAGGACACACTTGTATTGATGACCTCGACCACACTGCGCGAAGCCCGCAAGCGTATCTGGGGTTCAGTCATGTCTCTGTTATCCGTTATCGATGGTGCCCCGATTAAGATTCGGGATTCGATCGGTAACGCAGCCTATGTAGACGAGAAGGGCATCCTTATTGAACGGGCGGGCATTTCTCTAATCGCAGCAGAAAAAAGCAAAACGCGAGAAGCGGTAGGAAAGTTTATCGGGATTAAACAAAAACGAGTTATCTTGATCGGGGATGAGCTTTCTGAATTGTCAGAAGCTATTTTGCAAGCGGGCTTATCTAACTTGTCTAAAAACCCCGAGTTCCAACTTATTGGAATGTCGAACCCCAACAGCCGATTTGATGCTTTTGGTATATGGTCAGAGCCAATCAACGGCTGGGACTCGGTGGACACGAACATGGAAGATGGGTGGCCGACGAAATGGGGTGGTGACTATATCCGGTTGGATGGGGAACGATCCCCTAACATAATAGCTGGGGAAGTCCTCTACCCTTGGCTCCCCACTCAGGAAAAGATTGACGAGGATAAGGGGCTGCTTGGGCCAGAGTCCCGTGGATACATGCGAATGGTTCGCGCTATCTTCTTCGACTCGGACGAGACGACGGGGATCTACGGGGAAAATGAGCTGGCCATGTCGAAGGCCATGAACAAGGTCGAGTGGGAGGGAGTCCCCCTCCATGTAGCCGGAATCGACCCCGCTTTTACTAACGGAGGCGACCGGACAATTCTCTACACGGCCTCGGTGGGGTATGACAGATCAGGGCAATACGTCATTGAGTTTGGGGATGCTGTTCATTTGAACGACGACGCCACCAACAAGTCGGTCCCTCGGACCTACCAGATTGTCAAACAGATCAAGGAACACTGCGAGAAGCGAAACATCCCCCCTGAGAATGTAGCAGTTGACGCGACGGGCGCAGGAGCACCTTTCTGCGATGTCCTCTCTGGCGAGTGGGGCAGCGGGTTCCTGCGGGTTGGGTTCGGTGGGAAGGCTAGCGACAAACGAGTCAGCGCCAATAGCCGCTCTGTAGGGACAGAGCTATATGTAAACAGAGTCTCCGAGCTTTGGTTCGTCGGGAAAGAATTGATGCGGACTCGTCAAGTTTTTGGAGTCAGCACCGATCTGGCTCAAGAGATAACCAGCCGGAATTACGACATGGTGAAAAGCGGCACCCTGCGGGTTAAAATAGAATCCAAACCTGAATTTAAGGCCCGCTTCGGACGCAGCCCCGACCTTGCTGATGCGGCGTTTCTGGCATTGGATTGCGCCCGTCAGCGGCTTGGCCTCGTAGCGGTTGACCCGCCCGAGGAAGGGAAGGACGGACGCCCGCACCGCCGGACCACGATCAAGCAGTTGGGGCAGGCGTTACAGAACCAAAATGCGGTTTTGCTGGATTGACAGTTTAGCCCTTAACTCTTATTCTTAACACGCATTTTAGTCGTTCGGGATGTCTAGTTTTAGGTTTTTTCAACCCCCAAAAGGAAGCCCGCCTTCTGTTTTGACAAGTAGTGCTCAGTCTCTCGCGGGATATAACACCCCTTCCGCACCGTCAGGGCCAGAAGTTTCAATTCCTTTAGACCCCAAAAAACAGCGGACAAAAGAACGTCGGAAACTATTTGACCTTGTAATGGGTAAGGCCAAAGAAGGTGACCTTTCTTTTGGGGAGTATCGTGATCTCCAAGGCCGTGAGGATGGGGCAGTAGGACTTTCCCCCGAGCAATTTGATAAGACTTTTGTAGACGCGGGGTTAGTCATAGATGACAAGAGTTTAACCTCACTAAAGGAAGGGCAAGATGAGTATGATGTCCCAATGGTTTTTAAAGACCCTACTGAACAAGCGCGTAATGATGCGTTAAAAACAGCAGCGGACAAAACAAAACCACCTGAAGACACGGGACTCGAAACTGGCGGACTTGACTCTGCTCAAGGGCTTGGCACTGGTGCAGCCGGAACAGGGCTTCAAACTTATGGGCGAGGCGGGGTAGTTAGTTCTGACAAAGGGTTTGGGAACCGCAGACCAGTAGGTAGCCGCCGCCGATCTAAAGTCCCTAAAAATAAAAAAGAATACGAGGCATG
>Ga0114932_10006208_pt1 | contig 10284 bp, 7 predicted proteins | sample 2SBtaG_2_FD_87286 | JGI IMG/M metagenome (GOLD analysis project Ga0114932, IMG submission 87286) | Deep subsurface microbial communities from Kolumbo volcano to uncover new lineages of life (NeLLi) - 2SBTROV12_ACTIVE470 metaG | ecosystem: Environmental > Aquatic > Marine > Volcanic ... | reverse complement strand
CACCACCTGAACGCCGAAACCAAGAAGACGCTGACCAAGGGCGAGGTCGAGGACAAGGCCAGCTGGGAAGGAACAGTGTCCGAGATTTTCCGCCAGCATCCCGAGAATATGTTGTTGGAGTTTACCGCAACCGTGGACCTGAGCCATGAGGCGGTCCGGGCGAAGTATGCCGACAAGATACTGTATGACTATTCCCTGCGGCAGTTTCGAGAAGACGGCTATTCCAAGGACATCGAGTTGCGGCAGGCCGACTTGCCGCCCGAGGCCCGGATGATGCAGGCAATGGTATTGAGCCAATACCGCCGCAAAGTGGCCGAGGCGCACGGGCTGCATTGCAAGCCGGTGATCCTGATGAAGTCCAAGACGATCAAGGACAGCGCCGAAAATGAGGCCGCGTTCACGGCGATGGTGGCGGGGCTGACGGGTGAGGCCCTGGACACGCTAAGGGCGGCTTCTGAGAGCGATGAGACCCTTTCGCGGGCCTTCGCCTTCATCATGGACGAACGGGCCATGAGCGGCGCGGATTTTGCCCGTGAGCTACAAGGCGATTTTGCGCCCGAGAAGGTGGTGAACGTCAACAACCCCAAGGATTTGGAAAACAGACAGATACAGTTGAACGCGCTTGAGGATCGGGACAACGAGATACGGGTGATCTTTGCCGTCGATAAGCTGAACGAAGGCTGGGACGTGCTGAACCTGTTCGACATCGTGCGGCTTTATGACACCCGCGACGGCAAGGCCAACAAAGTGGGCAAGACCACGATGGCAGAGGCGCAGTTGATCGGTCGTGGGGCGCGGTACTTCCCCTTCATTGCCCCAGACCAGCCCGACGCGGCACGGGAAAAGCGCAAGTATGACAGCGCAGTGGACACGCCCCTGCGCATCTTGGAGGAACTGCACTACCACTGTTCTCACAACCCCAAGTACATCCAAGACATCCGCAATGCCTTGCGCGAAACCGGGATGCTGGACGAAACGGCCCGGACTGTAAGGCTGCGGCTCAAGGAGAGTTTCAAGCAGACCTCCCTATATGTGAGGGAATACGTCTGGACGAATGACCGGGTGAAGAACCCGCGCCACGGTGTGGCAGGGCTGGATGCTTACAAGATCGAAGGCCCGTTTACCTACCCCAGCTTGATGACAGGCCGGGTAACGGAAGCCTCTGCCTTTGGCGGTGGGAAGTTGACGTTGAAACCGTCGAGCAAGGAACCCGTGTCCCGCAACTTTAAGCTGGCTGACTTTGGCAGGACCATTCTGGGCTTTGCGATGGACGCCAATGAATTCTTCCACTTTGCCAACTTGCAGACCTACTTCCCGCAACTCGCCAGTGCATCGCAGTTTTCCACCTCTGACGCCTATCTGGGCGGCGTGACGGCGAGTGTGCGCGGTTTGCCAGATCACTTGGACAACCTGACCGCTCGGCAAAAGTTGAACATTGCGCAAAACGTCTTGCACCAGATCGAGAGCGGTGTGAAACGCGAAAGTGTCGAATATGTCGGCACTAAGGACTTCAAGCCTTATCCCATCAAGGACCGCTTCGTCGACAAGACGCTGAAATTGCGGATCGAGGGAGAGACAGGGCTAAGCTGGACCGAAAGCAACGTGCCGGGACTGGATCAGATAGACCTGAGCGGCAAGGACTGGCACGCCTATGATGACAGTTACGGCACCGATCAGGAAAAGCACTTCATCAAATACATGCACGATCAGGAAGCCCGGTTGCGCTGTGTATATGACGACTTCCACCTGCTGAGGAACGAGAAAGCGGTAAAGCTGTTCGACTTCGACACCGGACGCGCCTTTGAACCAGACTTCGTTCTGTTTCTGAGGAAGAAGGGGCAAGAGGCCAGCACGATCCTGCAGCTATTCATCGAACCCAAGGGCGACCAGTTGCGCCCGCAAGACGACTGGAAGCAAGACTTCCTCGCGCAGGTGAACGCCAAGGCCAGACTTGAAACAGACTTTCAGGGCCGGGACTATGCGATTCTCGGGTTACCGTTCTTCAATGAGAGTGGACAAACAATCGCTGAATTTCGGACAGCGTTTGAAGACTTGATCGACTGAGCAGCGTATCAGAGCAATTCACGCTCAGCGCCATTGCAACGACACCAACCGGCATCAAATCGTTGCGTGTCCGCACACGCATTGAAGTGAATACCCGCGAACACTATATTTGCCCCACTATTTCCCTGAAGGCGCGACATATGGCTTCACTTAGTGGTTTTTTTCGGAAGGCACCGCCCGACCGATTGAAGCAATTCTTTCTTACGCGCGGTGTGGAGACGCCGCACGATTTCGACTGGACCAGCGACGGACGCGGAAAAAAATTTGTGCAATCCATCAAAAGCTTGGTATCCGGTTTGCCTGACCGATTGCAGGACAGGCTGCGCGCCGAACTCGATCACCTGACGACCCTTGCCGATAGCAACGGAATGAAAGGCGCCGAGGAAGTCTGCGCCGGCCAGGGTATCAACCTAGACGGGTTGCAGGGCAACGAGGACGTATTGTTGATGCTGGCGGTTGATCACCCTCAGATCATTGATCGCGTGTCGGCGCAGACGTCTCTGATCCGGCAAACCGGCGGCAGGAATTGGGCAGGGTTCCTGTTCGAGGATGATGGGTGGTCATGGGCGCTCGATGACGAGGTAGCGCGCGACGCGTTCTTGCAAGATACGATAAGAATCCTGAAGTTGCCCGAGCACCGTAGGCGCGAGGCCGACTGGTATCAATCTGTCCGAATGCATCCCGTCACCGGCGAGAAAACCACGATCGCTCAAGCCACGATCTATGTTGAGGAACGCGCGGCCAGCGAACTTGCCTTCGAGTCGGGCAATACGGTCGAAAGGCAGGTGGTGCCCAAGGTGCTGGAGGTCGGACTGGCCTGCGATCCGCAGAACCGCATGATCGAGATTTGCGCCAAAGGCGGCAAACGCGTGCGCGATCAATACGCCGAAGCATTCACCCTGCGTTTCGCGCCCCACGCAACGCCACCGGTCGAGATGCCGCGCCGCAATGTGATGCTGGACACTCTGCGCCAGCCTCCCGCGTTCGAGATCGACCCGGCCGATGAGATCGAGGATATCGAGGTTTCGTCACTAGAGTTCTTTTCGACGGCTGGTGGAACCGCGCGGTTTGAACGGCGCGGCGAGGAAGAGACCATTTATGAGTTTCTTGGACGACGGTTTGGGCCGCATTCCCCGCTGCGCGCGCATGGCTGGACGATCTACTCAGCCACGCTGCGGATCAGGCGCGCGGCACGCAATGGCATGCTGGCGAAGACCCTAACCATCACTCTGCGTGCACCCAACACGACCACCTTGCGGGACATGACCGAGTTCGACCGACAATATGCCTTGAACCTTTTAGAACGGTGGGATCTGATCGCTGCCCTGCCACCGGAATTCAACGTGACCGAGGAATTCTGAGATGTCGCCGGTCGCGCTCTTGTGCGCAATTATCTCCCAATCCGGAAAAGTGGCTGCAACTACTTATCGAACCTATGATGCGTATGGCTACCTTGTGACCGCGGCGCTGGTGCGGCGAGAGGGGCTGGTCCAGTCGATGCAGTGCGATGCCTGCGACATTGGGCACGACGCCGCCATCGTGTTCGAGGACGGGTGCTATGGCCACGTCTGCCCTGAAGCCGGGTTTGTGCCCATCGAGCGGGCCGACTTGATTGCCATCGCACCTGATTACGAGGCGCTGGCCAAGCAGGTCGCTGCGGTCCTTGGGTGCCGGGCGGGCGGGCCGCGGCGCCTTGCCGACCAGACATGGTACATTGGGACGGTGAGGACTGACGCCGCCGACATCGCGGTGTATTTCCATGCCCGTCTGCAAACGGCGCAAGACTTGCAGTCGCTGGAAACCGCGCTGCGCGGCCTGGTGCGCACGCGATTCGGGCTGGCGCTGACGGCCCGCGGCACCCTGCCGGTACCGGGCCTGAGCACCGCGCCGCTCGATCAGGTGTTGGGGTTTGACCCGGCGCAAGGCGGGCTGGTGGCCGCATCCGATCTATCCGTTCTTGTCGGTGCCCCGGTCAAGCCTAAGGGCGGACGCCCCAACCAGTATGCTGAAAGAATCAAGGAGATCATCGCGGATCGCGCCACGAACGGGCGCGCAGAAGCCGGCAAAAACGCGGAGATTCGTGCGATCCAGGCAGAATATACTGCGCGTTTTGTCGATCATTCCCGACCATCGCGCTCGACAATCGGGCGTCACTTGGCCGATGTGCAGGGTGGTCCATAACTGGTCCGAAACCTAGCCGCTGTTTTGAACCAGCCGCGGTTCGCCATCGTACGCCCATACCCAAGCAAAGGAGTATGGGCCATGACGGACACCCCCGAATTGATTTCGCAAGCTATGCAAGTGCTGGCAGTTTCCCCCAACGAGGCGGCGCGATTGTGCGGCATCGGGCGCACGTCGCTTTATGCCGCCATCGCCAAAAGCGAGTTGAAAAGCCTCAAATTCGGCACCCGCCGCCTGATCACCATCGACGCCCTGCGCGACTGGCTGCACAGGCTCGAGCAGGCGACGGACGAGTGAGGGTACGATATGCCCAAGAACGCGCGCCTGACAGGCATCAAGGCATTGCGCTGCTACCGGGTAGAAGAGGCGGCGGAGGTTTCCGGCGTCTCGCCCCGCACGATCCGCAATTGGATTGCAAACGGGCTGCCGATTTTTGACAGCGACCGCCCGCTCCTGATCCGTGGCGACGATCTGCGTGACTACATCAAGGGCACCCGTGCCAGCCGCAAAGTCAAAACGGCTCTGGACGAGTTCTATTGCCTTGCCTGCCGGAAAGCGCGCAAACCCGCCGGCGGTTTTGCAGACTGCAACGTCAAGGATGGCCGCGCGATTCTGACCGCCCTTTGCGCGGTCTGCGAAATCGTAGTCTACAAGCCAGTTTCTATGGCCCAACTTCCCCAAATCGAACGGCTTCTGGACCTCGCAATCACGAAGCATCCGACGCTTAGCGCATCCGCGCGAAAGGAAGCGTGAAAGCACATTAAGGAGGCGGGCAGGCGACCCCGTGTTTTTCCACTTCTAGACACCACCGCCCGGCACGAATTTGGGCACCCAAAATCAAGCGTAATAGGAGGTCAAGATGCGCACGCGCCCCAATGAGAAGAACGAACGTATCAAGCACCGTTTCATGGAATACCGCAAACATGCGCGGCAGTTGTCGGATAAGTCTCTGGACAAGGAACTGGCGGCGCTGGAACGGTTCGATGTCTGGAATCGGCGCAAGGATTTCGCGCGGTTCCATATCGAATGGGCAATGGGGTTTCGCGCCCATCTCGAACAGGCGAAGGCCGGCAACGGCTCGCCGCTTGGCAAATCAACCACCCGAGCGATCATTGCCACGCTAAGAGAGTTCACGCTTTGGCTGTCGCAGCAGGATGGCTACCGCAGCCGGATAAAACCCGGCGACGCCGAATATTTCCGCCTTTCCCGCCGCGATGAAGCCGAAGCCCGCGCGGCCCCTGAGCGACCAGCGCCGAGCGTGCGGCAGGTCAAGAGTACCCTCGCAAAGTTGCCCGCCACAACCCCGCGCGAATTGCGCGACCGCGCGGTGTTCGCCATGTTATGCCTAACCGGCATACGGGTGTCGGCACTGGTGTCGCTGCGCATCAAGCATGTCGATCTGGCCGAGAAATCCGTGATCCAGAACCCGCGCGAGGTGGCGACAAAGTTCGGCAAACGCATTGAAACCTTCTTTGCCAAGGGGTTCGACGAGGCAGAGGCCGCACTGGCCGCATGGATGACGCATCTGGACGAGGTCGCACTTTACGGCCCGAACGACCCGCTGTTCCCCGCCACCGCTATCGTGCCGCGCGCCAATGTCGGGTTCGAGGCCAGCGGCTTCGACCGCCGCCGGTGGAAGAGCACGGGACCCGTGCGCCAGATCGTCCGCTCAGCGTTCGAAACCGCGGGCCTACCCAATTACGGGCCGCACGCATTTCGCCACATGCTCGCCCGCCATGCAGCCAAACACTGCAAATCCGTCGCCGAATTGGTCGCCACTTCTCAAAACCTCGGCCATACTGATGTGCTGACCACCCTGCGCAGCTACGGACAGATCGACCGCGCGCGCCAACGTACCCTGATCACCGGCCTGAGCGACGAGGACATCGCTGAATGACCAAAGCCCGCAAATGCAACGGGCGCACAACGTGGGAACAAGTGTGGGAATGCCTCGCTAGTTTGGCATAATTATCATTGCTTACTAACGGTTTATCAAAATATTGTGGCGGAGGAGGAGTCCGTATAACTATCGTTCCTCTCCGTTCAGATTGGGCCATTGTAGATCACAACCATGTAAGTAAAACAACGCATTGCATTCATTCCGTGCCGTTGTAGTTCGTACGAGTCCACGTTAAACCAAAAGAATATGTGGGAACAAATGTGGGAACGGCATGGCCCTCAGCGTGCAAAAGGTAAAGTCCGCCGGCCCCGGTCGGCACGGCGATAGACGTGGCCTCTTTCTCTATGTCAAACCGACAGGCGCGCGGTCATGGGTGTTGCGCTACCAGATGCAGGGCCGGCGAAGGGACCTCGGTCTTGGGGCCTATCCTGGCGTGACGCTTGCCATGGCCCGTGATCGTGCCGCCGAGGCGCGGCGCCTGATCGCCGACGGGCAAGACCCAATCGCCGAGAAACAACAGGCAAAGCCCAAGACCTTCAAGCAAGCGGCGCTGGAACTGGTCGAGCGCAAGCGCCCCGGCTGGAAGAGCACCAAGCACGCGGCACAATGGACGGCAACGCTCGGCACCTACGTTTTTCCCAAGATCGGGCCAATGCAGGTGGGGCACGTCGAAACGGCGGACGTGATCGCCGTGCTGACACCGATCTGGGCCAATAAACCCGAAACCGCCAACCGCGTACGCCAACGGATCGAGGCTGTGCTGGACTACACAACCGCCCTTGGTATCCGCAAAGGCGACAATCCTGCGCGCTGGCGCGGACATCTCGACCACCTCCTGCCCAAGCCGACCAAGGTGCGCGCGGTTAAACACCATCCCGCCCTGCCGCACGGACAGATTGCCGATTTCATGGTTGATCTGGCCGGGCGAGGTGGCGTCGCGGCACGGGCGCTTGCGTTTACGATTCTTACCGCTGCCCGGTCGGGCGAAACGCGCGGCTTGACATGGGCAGAGATCGATATGGACGCGTGCATTTGGACCATCCCCGCCGAACGCATGAAAGCAGGCAAGGAACACCGTGTGCCGCTCAGCGACGCGGCCATCACCCTGCTTGGGCACCGGCGCGGCGACTCGGCGCTGGTGTTCGAAAGCGAAACCAAACCCGGCAAGCCCATTTCCAACATGAGCATGACTGCGGTTCTGCGCCGCATGAGCCGCGACGGGATCACGGTGCACGGGTTCCGCTCGACCTTCCGCGATTGGGCGGGCGAAACCACGGGTTTCCCACGCGAGGTGATCGAGGCCGCGCTGGCCCATGGCATCAAGGACAAGGCAGAAGCGGCTTATGCCCGGTCGGACCTGTTCGACAAGCGCCGCGATCTGATGGACGCATGGGCGGCCGTCGCCACCGCGCGTGATCTTGGGCACAACGTCTTCGTACTTGGCAGATAGCCGACCATCCTTGCCCGCGCGCTGCGCTCCGCGTGCAGTCATCCCCGTGCCGTTGATCGAACCGTTGCCGCTGGATAGTTGCTGTCCTGTCAGGCACAAACAGCGAAGATACCGACACGGGGCGACCTTCCATGCAGAACCTACTGGATGACTTGACGCAGCTTCTTCAAGCCGAACAGGGGTTCATCTCGGGTGGGGCGATCCTCAAGAACGCGGTGATCGAGGCGGCGCTGAACATGGATGCGCGCCTGCTGGAACTGTTGATTCAGTCCGAAACGATCAAGGGGCATTTCTTCACCGAAGTTGCGGGCGCACTGGTCTTCGACAAAGTGAAGTTTCAGGACTTCGTGTCCAACAAAGCCTTCCTGCCCGACAGTTACACGGCCTTCAAGAACCGGATCGGCCTGACGGACGGGCGGGGCGATTACCTGAGCCAGTCGCGCGACGTGGTGCTGGCGTGGCCCTACAAGGATTGCGTGCTGGAGGGCGGCATGACGAAAGAGGACCGGGGCCGGAACGAGGTGTTCTGGAACACGGTGCTGGCCCCGGACGACGTGACGCGGCTGTTCGAACCCAAGGTGCTGACCGGCTGGGAACGCTGGGATGCGGAGGCCGTGGCAGAGGGCAAGGCCAAGCCCGTGGGCGAGGTGTCGGAGGACGACAACCTGCTTATCAAAGGCAACAACCTGCTGGCGCTGCATTCGCTGAAAGCGCGCTACGCGGGCAAGGTGAAGCTGATCTATATCGACCCGCCCTATAACACCGGCAATGACGGGTTTCGGTATAATGACCGGTTCAACCATTCGGCTTGGCTGACATTCATGCGGAACCGGCTAGAGGTGGCGAAAGAGTTGCTTAGTCGCGATGGGGCAATCTTTGTCAACTTGGATGACGGCGAAGCACACTATTGCAAAGTGCTAATGGACGAAGTGTTCGGGCGAGACAACTTCGTTGCCAACTTCGTCTGGCAAAAAAGGTATTCCAGAGAAAACCGCGAAGCCTTCGGTGATGCACACGACCACATTCTTTGCTTCGAGAGAGTTGTGGGGCAGTTTCGTAGAACACGCAATCTACTTCCATTAGGTGACAAGCAGAAAGCCTACTACAAGAACCCAGACAATGACCCGCGTGGACCGTGGCAAAGCGTTTCTCTAACTGCGCAAGGCTACCGGCCCAACCAGATGTATGAAATCGTCGCGCCAAATGGAAATGTACACACGCCCCCAGACGGAAGCTGTTGGAAAGTTGTCGCATCCGAACTCAAAAAGCTGAAGGATGAAGAACGACTTTACTTTGGGGCTGATGGGAATGGCGTGCCACGCAGAAAAGAGTTTTTGTCCAAGTCGCCCGGCTTGGTGCCTTGGACTTGGTGGCCGCAAGATGAAGCGGGCCACAACGATGAAGCCAAAAAAGACCTGATAAGACTGATTGGGGGCGATGCCGCTTCGGTTTTCACGCCAAAGCCAGAGCGACTGCTTGAGAGGGTCATCCAAATCGGCACCAACCCAGGCGACATAGTGATGGACTTTCATGTCGGTTCGGGGACCACACCAGCCGTTGCGAACAAGATGGGCCGTCGATGGATCGCAGTTGAGCAGATGGGCTACATCCAAGACTTGACCGCCAAGCGCCTCAAGAAAGTCATCGAAGGCGAAAAGGGCGGCATTTCCAAAGCTGTCGAGTGGCAAGGCGGCGGGTCGTTTGTCTATGCCGAACTCGCGGCCTCCAACTCTGCTTTTGCGGACCGCATCGACGCGGCCCCGGACATGGTCACGCTGCAAACCATCCATGCCAACATCCTTGCCACCGGCTATCTGCGCTATGACGTGGACCTGAGCGCCTTTGATACCGATGACTTCGCAGCCCTCCCGCTGGAAGACGCCAAGCGCGTGCTGATGGACTGCCTTGATGCCAACCACCTCTATGTCAATCTCGGCTCCCTTGGCGATGCAGACTTTGACATCTCTGACGAAGACGCCCGCGCGACCCGCTCTTTCTATGGGATCACGGAATGACCCAGAGCCTCGCCCAAGAGTTTGACGCACTAACCAAGTATGGCGCGCTCAAGTCGGACATCCCCGATGACATCACCGGCAACCTAGCGCCCAAGATCACCCTGCGCCCTTATCAGCGTACTGCGCTGGAACGCTGGCTGTTCTATATCGACAAGTATGAGGGACGCCCCAAGGCCCCGCACCTGCTGTTCCACATGGCCACGGGCAGCGGCAAGACGGTGTTGATGGCGGCGCTGATCCTGGACCTTTACCGGCGCGGCTATCGCAACTTTCTGTTCTTCGTGAACTCCGCCCAGATCATCGAGAAGACCAAGGAAAACTTCCTCAACCCCGCGTCGGCCAAGCACATTTTCGCGCCCACGGTGCGCATTGACGACAAGCCCGTGGACATCCGCGCGGTGGACACCTTCGATGCGGTGTCGGGCGATGCAATCAACATCCACTTCACCACTATCCAAGGGCTACATCGCCGGATGACGGAGCCGAAAGAGAACTCTGTCACCATTGAAGATTTCCGCGACTACAAAGTGGTCATGATCTCGGACGAAGCGCACCACCTGAACGCCGAAACCAAGAAGACGCTGACCAAGGGCGAGGTCGAGGACAAGGCCAGCTGGGAAGGAACAGTGTCCGAGATTTTCCGCCAGCATCCCGAGAATATGTTGTTGGAGTTT
>Ga0114932_10006206_pt1 | contig 10285 bp, 8 predicted proteins | sample 2SBtaG_2_FD_87286 | JGI IMG/M metagenome (GOLD analysis project Ga0114932, IMG submission 87286) | Deep subsurface microbial communities from Kolumbo volcano to uncover new lineages of life (NeLLi) - 2SBTROV12_ACTIVE470 metaG | ecosystem: Environmental > Aquatic > Marine > Volcanic ... | reverse complement strand
TGCGCCATTCGCACGATCGTATCGTAGACGGCAGAGTCTCCGTGAGGATGGTATTTACCAATCACATCACCCACCACACGCGCTGATTTTTTATACGGGCGGTTCCACTCGTTACCAAGCACCCTCATCGCATACAACACCCTTCGGTGCACGGGCTTGAGGCCATCTCGAACATCTGGCAACGCGCGCCCCACAATCACGCTCATCGCGTAATCCAGGTAGGATTTGCGCATTTCCTGCTCTAAATTAGCAGGCACTGTTTCTCTAGCAATATCGTTCACTTGAGCGCTGAAATCGGGTGTGAAGCGTGGCGGAAGAGTCATCAAAAAAACCACCTGATGACAGTGCAATTCAAGTGAATTGCAGTAACAAAAATACTCCGATTTACAGGTGATATTTTACCACAAGCAGGCTTCTTAGATCGGCCTAAAACACCCCTGCTGCGTTAATTTTTTAGGGGAGAAATCGCCCCCACCTAGGGGCATCAGATAAGGACTCCATCACCCAATAGCCGAGCGCACTACGTCTTGGCACAGATCAGCCAACAGCCCCAGCCACGGCATAACCAACACCATGGCCAATGCATTGACAGATAAGATCACTGGTACGGCTTTGTCGACATTTAGCATCGGAGAAGTATCCGTCGGCGCATCAAAATACATCAGCTTTACAATGCGCAGGTAGTAGAACGCTCCGATCACAGCAAACAAAACTGCGCTAACAGCCACCCACACTAGACCCACGTCAATCACGGCTTGCAACACCACCAGTTTGGCAAAAAACCCCAGAGTCGGCGGAATCCCCGCAAGCGAAACCATCAACAACAACATGAGAAAGGCGAGCCAAGGATGAACCCGCCCCAACCCTTTGTAGTCGCTCAAGTGTTCGGCATCGCGATTTGGGCCAGAAAGGCTCAAAACAACCGCAAATGTCGCCACCGTAATAAGCGCATAAATCAATATATAGGCCAAACTCGCTGCATACCCATCTGCCGTACCACTTAAGATGCCCAGCAAGAAAAATCCCATATGGGAAATCCCCGAATACGCCAACATACGCTTGATGTTTTGTTGCGCGATCGCAACTACATTTCCAAGGCCAATTGACAACAAGGCCACCAAGGTCAGTATGTCCTGCCATACAATTCCCAGATCACCCATGGTCTCAATCAGGAGACGGAAAATAATGGCGAATCCAGCAATTTTCGGCGCGCTCGCCAAGTAAATCGTGGTCGATGTCGGCGCTCCTTCATAAACATCTGGCACCCACATGTGAAACGGCACCGCACCGATTTTGAACATCAAACCAGCAATAACAAGCACCACTGCCACCGCTAACGTTTTGTCATTAGATGGAAGTTCCGTCATCGCGGCCCTCACCTCTGAAATCTGCAACGATCCGGTCAATCCATAGACGAGAGACAGCCCATATAACAACACGCCAGAAGCCAGGGCTCCGAGGATAAAAAACTTCATCGCCGCCTCGGTCGCAGGCAAGGAGTCGCGACGAAATGCCACCATGCCATAAAGACATAAAGAGAGAAGCTCTAAACCGACATACAGCGTAACCAGGTGCGCCGCAGACACCATAACCATCATTCCCACAGTGCCAAACAATCCTAAAACAAGATATTCACTTCGAAGCAACTGTCGGTCTGCTGCATAACGACGGCTGTAACAGAATGTCAGCAGCACTAATCCACACACTGCAGTTTTCATGACATCACCAATCCCGTCATCAACTACGAGACCGTTCATGGCGAACTCACTGGACAGGTCATAGCCCTCCACACATGCAACGATCGCCGCAACCAAGCCACCGACAGACAAAAGGAATGACACCCTTCCCCGCAGCGCCGAGGGCAAGTAGAGGTCAGCCAGCAGGACAACACAAGCCACAAAGGAAAGAATGATTTCTGGGGCGACGGAACCCAAACTTAAGGAGAGCAAAGTCATCAGAGCTTCATCAACCTGGCCTGGTCCAGCAACTGATCCACCGATGCGTGCATCAGCTCCAGCAATGGGAAAGGCCATAATCCGACCAACAGAACGGATGCGCCAAGCAACGCCAGCATACACGTTTCGCGGGGATTGATATCCGATAGCGCTGCTACCTGGTCATTAGCAACAGGCCCAAACACCACACGTTTAACCATCCAAAGCGTATAGGCAGCGCCCAGCACCAATGTCGTTGCGGCAATCGCGGCAATCCAGCCGTTCACGGCATAGGTGCCTAGGATGACCAGAAATTCACCGACAAAGCCCGAAGTCCCCGGCAACCCCACGTTGGCCATTGCGAAAAACACAAAGAAAAATGCGAAGGACGGCATGCTATTAACCACACCTCCATAACTAGATATTTCTCGTGAATGCATGCGGTCGTAAAGGACACCAACACAAAGAAACAAAGCTGCAGATATAAAGCCATGTGAAACCATCTGAGCAATGGCACCTTCCATAGCCTGTGTGTTGAACATAAAGAATCCGAGTGTCACAAGTCCCATATGCGATATCGATGAATAAGCAATTAACTTTTTCATGTCACGCTGGACTAATGCTACAAAGGCGATATAAACGATCGCCACAAGAGACAGCGCAATCATTAGCCAAGCCAACTCACGTGCCGCATCCGGCGCAATGGGAATACTAAAACGCAGAAACCCATATGCACCCATCTTCAACAAAACGGCGGCAAGAATAACTGAACCACCCGTTGGCGCCTCGACATGCGCGTCCGGCAACCAAGTATGCACAGGCACCATAGGAACCTTAACGGAAAATGCAGCCAGAAATGCCAGAAATATCAGTATCTGTGGCGTCATGCCAAGCGGAGCTTTGTGAAACTCAAGCACACTGAAGGAGCCGGACTGGACGTAAAGATAAATAATTGCCACCAACATCAACAATGACCCGAGCAACGTATAAAGAAAAAACTTGATCGCCGCGTAAACCCGGTTCTGTCCACCCCACACCCCAATAATCAGAAACATTGGGATCAACATTGCTTCCCAGAATAGATAAAAAAGGACGCCATCAAGAGCACTAAAAACCCCCACCATAAACCCTTCCATAAAAAGAAACGCAGCAAAATACTGTGCCGTACGCTCTTGAACCACTTCCCAGCCCGCAACAACAACAATCACCGTCAGAAAAGTGGTTAGGAGAATCAGTGGGACCGAGATGCCGTCAACGCCAAGGAAATACTGAATATCAAAGATATTGATCCAGGACATTTTTTCAACAAACTGCATGTCCGCAGTCGTTAGGTCAAAATTTCTGTAAAGGGAGAGGCTCAGCAAGAACGTGGCAACAGCAAATCCAAAACCTATCTTCCGCGCCATAGCCGCGTTCTGATCACCACCAGTCGCTAACACCAGAATGCCGCCAAGAATTGGCAACCAGATAAGAATACTTAACAAATGGCTATCGAGAAAAGGCATTCGCTGACACCTATACCCACAGATGCCAAGACATCGCCACTACCAAACCAATAATCATCGCAAACGCATAGTGATAGATGTATCCGGACTGGAGGTGTCGAATAATCTCCGCCAGTCGCCCCACAAGATTAGCGGTGCCGTTGACCATCATTCCATCGATCCATTTGACATCGCCTGTATGCCATAAGTGTTCGCCGAGATGACGGCTACCCCACATAAAAACACACTGGTAGAGCTCGTCGAAACCATATTTCTTTTGGAGGACTCCGTAAATTGGCGCAAATCTGCTCGCAATTTCTGACGGCCACCTAGGTTTCGCGCAATACAGCACCCAGGCTGCAACAACGCCGGCTATCGCCAGCCAGAAAGGCCATGCACCGAACCCATGGAGCATCATACTTACGGCCGTCGTATGACTCCCTGCGGCGACCGCGGGTTCTGTGATCGCATTAGCAAAAAGACGTCCAGAGAGCACCGGCTCTACCAGTATCACGCCCGCGACTACGGAGGGTATTGCTAAAGCAATGAGCGGAAACGTAACCACCCAACCGGGTTCGCTCACGCTATGGGCTTCATCCATGTCCGTCGCGCGTTCCCCATGAAAGACCATAAAAATCAGCCGAAACGAGTACAACGCCGTGACGAAAACACCGATCAAGACAGCAACATAAGTCAATCCCGCCCCCGGAATCGTCGCATGGCCTACAGCTTCGATAATCGCATCCTTGGAAAAGAATCCGGCAAAAGGTGGAACGCCCGCCAAGGCCAAACTGCCAATAATGCAGGTGCCATAGGTTATTGGTAACGCGCGCCGCAATCCGCCCATCTTCCTCATATCCTGTTCGTGATGAAGCGCAATAATGACGGCCCCCGCACCGAGGAATAACAATGCCTTAAAAAACGCGTGTGTTGTCAGGTGAAAAATCGCAACCGAGTAGGCGGAGGCACCGAGTGCCACCGTCATATAGCCAAGCTGCGACAGAGTCGAATAAGCAACCACACGCTTAATATCAGTCTGGACCAGACCAACCAATGCCATCAAAAGAGCCGTTAAAGCGCCGATCACCAAGACAACTGAACGCGCGCTCTCGGAAAGCTCAAACAACGGCGACATTCGGGCAACCATAAAGATTCCCGCAGTCACCATAGTCGCTGCGTGAATCAGAGCAGAAATGGGCGTTGGTCCCTCCATCGAATCAGGTAGCCAGACATGTAGCGGCACCTGAGCTGATTTCCCCATCGCTCCTACGAAAAGCAGCAAGCAAATCAGCGTAATCCACTGCCACTCATGCCCCATTGGTGACAGCACCGTGACCGATTGTTTTTCGGGTGCTGCCGCAAACACGGTGGCGTAATCCAGGCTACCAAACAAAAAGAGCACGGCCGCAATGCCGAGGAGAAAGCCGAGATCACCTACTCGATTCACAAGAAACGCCTTGAGGTTCGCAAAAATGGCAGATTCCCGCTGGTACCAAAATCCAATCAATAAGTAGGAAACAAGACCGACCGCTTCCCAGCCAAAGAATAACTGCAGGAAATTATTTGCCATCACAAGCATCAACATGGCAAAAGTAAAGAGTCCAATATAACTGAAGAATCGTGTGTAACCTGGATCCTCGGCCATGTAACCAATGGTGTAAACATGCACCATGAGTGAAACAAAAGTGACCACGACCATCATGACGGCAGTCAACTCATCTATCAAAAACCCCACCGTAAATACAACGCCTCCACTTTGCCCCCAGGTATAAAGAGCACCATTAAAGTGATGTCCCTGAGACACATCTACCGCGACGATGATCGACAACAAAAATGAAATGGCTACGCCCGCAATTGCTATGGTGTGAGTGGCCACGCGGCCGACAACACTACCGAGGAAGCCAACCGTGACAGCAGCGCCCAGGCAGGCGAGTGGGATTAAAAGATAAACAAGTTCCATATCGATCGATCTTAGCCGCGCAAACTGCCTAAATCCTGAACATTGATGCTTTGTCGGTTCCTGAAGACAATAATGAGAATCGCCAGTCCAATCGACGCCTCGGCCGCGGCCACGGTGAGAATAAAAAAGACGAATACTTGCCCAGACATATCCCCGAGGTAGTGGGAAAACGCCACAAAGTTTATATTCGCTGACAGCAGCAACAATTCAATTGCCATCAACAAAATGACTATATTTTTCCGATTCAGAAAAATCCCGACCACGCTCAACGCGAACAGAATGCCACTCAGCACGAGATAATGGGATAGAGGAATCACGGGCTTTTTCCCCCATCAGTTCTTTCGCTGGTCATTTTTACGATCCGCAGTCGATCCGCCTTAGTTACCTGTAATTGATCTGAAATCACCTGTACGTTGGTGCCTCCACGCCGCCTAAAAGTGAGTGAAATCGCTGCGATAATTGCAACCAAAAGAATCAGAGCTGCAATTTCGAACGCGTAAACATAATCGGTGTAAAGCACCAACCCCAACTCACGTGTATTGCTGTAGTCGACCCCTCGCCCGACGGGCCGGGGTATAGCATCAAGACCAAAGCGACCCGACAACATAACCACCGCAAGTTCAGCAACCATCACACCCGCAATCACTAAACCAGCCGGCAGATATTGCGTGAATCCTTCTCTCAAACGCGCAACATCAATATCCAACATCATGACCACGAACAGAAACAATACCATCACGGCTCCGACATAAACCAACACCAATACGATGGCCAGAAACTCCGCTTCTAGCGTCAACCAAATACACGCCGCGCTGAAAAATGCCAACACGAGATACAACGCGGCCTTTACTGGGTTTCGCACAGTAACCACCAGGGACGCCGCCACAACCAAGATGGCTGAGAAAAGATAGAAACTGAATTGCAAGAAATTCATGGGACGACTCGTCCTGAACGACTATCGGTACGGCGCATCGTGTTCCCTCGCTGCTGCAATGCTTGACTCGTATCGATCACCAATCGCGAGTAACCCCGCCTTATCAATTACTGTTCCTTCGCGTCCTTCAAAATGAAATTCATGTATATCGGTTAGAACAATCGAATCGACCGGACACGCCTCTTCACAGAAGCCACAGTAGACACACTTAAACAAATCAACATCGTATCGCGTCGTCCGTCGAGTACCGTCCTCTCTTTCTTCCGACTCGATGGTGATGGCTAAAGCCGGGCAAACCGCTTCGCAAAGTTTGCAAGCAATGCAGCGTTCCTCTCCGTTAGGATACCGTCGAAGCGCATGCAGCCCCCGAAACCGGGGTGATTTCGGCGTTTTTTCATCTGGGTACTGAACTGTAAACTTGCGCCGAAACAATCGACTCCCAGTTAGTGCAAGACCACGCAATAACTCCCAGAGGAAGTACGTCTTGATGAACCGTATGAGAGTCCTTAGCACGGTAATTCCCTAGCTGAACAGAAAACCAAACGGAGTGAAGAATTTGGCCACACCAATCACTCCTATCCACACGAGGGTTACCGGTATAAATACCTTCCACCCCAAGCGCATAATCTGGTCATAACGATAGCGTGGAAATGTCGCCCGAAACCAAAGAAAAACAAAGGCGACTAAGGCCAGTTTTCCAAAAAACCAAGCAATACCCGGCACCCACGTAAACGGCGCCATATCCAATGGAGGTTGCCACCCACCCAGGAACATAATGACCGTTAGGGCTGAAATCAGAATCATGTTGGCGTACTCCGCAAGAAAAAATACGGCAAACGCCATGCCGGAATATTCGACGTGGAATCCCGCAACAATCTCAGATTCACCTTCCGCGACATCGAACGGAGCGCGATTGGTCTCGGCCACTCCTGACACCAGATACACCACGAAAAGCGGAAATAACGGAATTAAATACCATTGGAAAAAACCACCTGCCTGAGCCAAAACGATCTCACGCAAGTTCAAACTACCAGCTGCCATCAATACACCAACCAGTGCAAAACCCATGGCTATTTCATAAGCAACAATCTGAGCAGCCGAACGCATAGCGCCAAGAAATGCATACTTCGAATTGGACGCCCAACCCGCGATGATTACACCATAAACACCCAATGATGTTAGCGCCAGCACAAACAATAGACTGGCATCAATGTCCGCGAGTACTAACGTATCTGTGAAAGGGACCACGGCCCATGCCGCTACCGCCGGCGCGAGAGCAAGCACCGGAGCAATCAAGAACAATTGCCGTTCCGCATTGGTCGGAATGATGATTTCTTTAAACATCAATTTGACCGCATCAGCGATGGGCTGCAACCAACCTCGTGGACCCACCCGATTCGGTCCGACCCGCAACTGAATATACCCAATGACCTTTCTTTCCGCGAACGTGTAATACGCTACCATGCCGAGCAGAGGGAAAAGAATGGCTGCAATTTTGAACCCAACCTGTAATACCAATGGCAGGGAATGCCACATTTCGACAAAGACCTGCAACATCACTGCATCACCTTAAGTTCGATGCAATCAGCCCCGCCAAGTGGCGCAGTGGCCACGCTGCCCATGGGAATGTAAACGCACCCATCAAGCACTCGATCATCCACCGTAATCGTGAGTTTTACTTCATCACTATCAGCGACCACCCGAACATAATCACCCGTCTTGACGTTAAGTGCGCGCAACTGTTCTGTATTCATATGAACAGCAGCCAACACGTGATCCTGGGTTCGTTGTAGCGATGATGAACGCCTAACGATAGGATCGACGTCATAGATGGGTACGTCTACTACTCGCTCAAACTGTTGACTCTCAGTAGACCACGGACCGCTCTTCGACGCCGCTGCGGGCAACGGACACCCTTCTTTTAGGCGACAAACAACCTCGGGCAATGACAGACTCACCCGTGACCTAACGTCATCAGCGGTAACATAATCAAACTCCGGCAGGGCAAGATAATTCCCTAGTACTCGAAGAATTTTCCAGCCTGGTCGGGCCATTCCCCGCGGGTCCATAGCCGCTTCGACCGACTGTGTCCGTCCGTCGCAATTGACATAAGTGCCAGCACTTTCGGTAAACGGTGCTAATGGAAATACCACATCGGCCTGCGCGGGGATTGCTGAACGAAAAGCGGAGAAACTCAACACAAACGCTGCATCCGACAACACAGAAACAAGACTCCCGGTCGCAGCCAGATCCATGGCTGGCTCGAGCCCAAAAAGCAGGTAGGCACTCAATTGACCGGACAGCATCTGACTGACATTCAGCCCAGGTTCTTGCACTTCCACACCATTCGCCTGTCTATGGGGGATGCACCCTGCGATCCAGGCGGCGGCGCCGTTTGCTTCAGGCAGGAAAGCCAGTCTGATACCCGTTTGCTGCGCGAGCCAACTCGCTATAGTTCTGAGCACCGACGCTTCACGATGCTGGGCTGCAATCTGCCCCAAAACCACCACCACTTCCCCTTCCACCTCGCTTAACATCTTTGCTGTACGTGCGAAATCCTCACTGTCCGGAATCAATTCAGCCCATTGCCTTAACTCCTCCGGCACTTCCACCTGACCAACACAAGCAATGGCAATACGCGCTAGCGCTGCCGGCAATGTACTCGGTGCAACGACCAACGATTCAGTCAATGGAAAATTCTGCTCGTAATCCATCGAGTTCAACGCCGCAACTTGACCACCCATGCGGCACAATTCACGCACTCGAAGCGCGACCAGCGGAAGCTCTTTTCTTAGATGACAACCAACCAACAGCACACTGGCGGCGCTCTGAATCCGGTCAACTGGCAATTCAGTGCCCGGGAAAAAAGCCGCGAAAGAATCATCTCGAAAATCTCTTTGACGTAGTCGGTGATCAACGTTGTCCGATCCAAGGCCACGCATCAATTGCTGTAGCAGGAAAAATTCTTCCAACGTTGCCGTGGGCGATGCCAGCGCACCAATCGCTGCCGGTCCCTCTACCTTGCTGATATCAGACAACGCCGACGCTGCCCGTTGGAGCGCCACCTCCCAGGCAACTTCCTCGAATCGATCTCCTACTCGGACCAATGGCTGAAGTAATCGATCTGGTGAATTAACACCTTCGTAACTGAAACGATCTCGATCCGAAAGCCAACATTCGTTTACGTGCTCATTTGTCCTCGGTAGGACCCGTTTAACTGCATCGTGTGCTGTCTGAATATTCAGATTGGAGCCCAAACAATCGTGGGGGCTAATTGCGTCATGCGAGGCCAGTTCCCACGCTCTTGCCGAAAATCGGTAAGGTTTGGAGGTCAGTGCTCCAACAGGACACAGATCAATGACATTTCCAGAAACCTCGCTGTCGACTGTCTGCCCAATAACGGTCGCAATCTTCATGTCTTCGCCTCGACCGATGGCGCCTAATTCCATGATGCCAGCAACTTCCTGACCAAATCGAACACAGCGTGTGCAATGAATACAGCGTGTCATTTCGGTTTCAATCAGTGGGCCAATATCGGGATCATCTACCACCCGTTTACCTTCGCTGAAACGAGACACATCACCGCCATATCCCAATGCCTGGTCTTGTAACGGGCATTCACCCCCTTGATCACAAATCGGACAATCCAACGGATGATTGATCAACAAAAATTCCATGGTTCCTTGCTGCGCTTCCACCGCCTGTTGTGAAGCCGTATGTATCACCATGCCATCCGTAATTGGGGTGGCACAGGCGGGCAAGGGCTTTGGCGCCTTCTCGACTTCTACAAGACACATGCGACAATTTGCAGCGATGGAGAGCTTCTCGTGGTAACAAAATCGGGGGATATAGATGTCAGCCTTATCAGCAGCCTGAATAATCATCGATCCCGCTTCGGCTTCGATCTCTTGCCCGTCGATGATGATCATTGCCATAATAAATTTCTCCGAACGCTAGGCGGCGTCGCCAACCT
>Ga0114932_10006202_pt1 | contig 10288 bp, 13 predicted proteins | sample 2SBtaG_2_FD_87286 | JGI IMG/M metagenome (GOLD analysis project Ga0114932, IMG submission 87286) | Deep subsurface microbial communities from Kolumbo volcano to uncover new lineages of life (NeLLi) - 2SBTROV12_ACTIVE470 metaG | ecosystem: Environmental > Aquatic > Marine > Volcanic ... | reverse complement strand
GGATTTTATAAATTTGAGAAGGTTGGAAATGAATAGAAGAGGGCAGGTTGTAGATGAGACTGTTAAGTGGATTATTTATTTAGCAATTTTGGTTGCTGTAGGGCTGGCAGTTAGAATGATAATTGGAAGGTTTGCTTGATTCTTGATTGCAAGGTTATAATGGTTCGTAAGTTTTATTAACTTTGTTTGGATAGGTATTTTATGAGGTCGAAAAGAGGGGGAATTATGAATCAGATGATTGTCCAAATAATTTTGGTTGGTTTAATCCTTGCAATTTTTGTTTTTGCTACTTCTGGAAAGATAAATGCTCGAGGAGTTCGACAACAAGTTTTAGAAAAGCAGACAGCCCTTTTGATTGATTCTGCAGTTCCTGGAATGGATTTTGAAATAGCTCGCCAGAATCTTAATGGGGTGGTTCAATCTATGGAACTGAAAGAAGGAAAAGTTTTTGTTGGAGTTGATGGGCTCGGCTCTGTAAACGGATACCCTTACTTTACAAAATATTCAGTTCAGGTTTTTGAAAGAGAAGATAAATTTGTGGTGAGTGTGAGATGATTTTTGGAAAGAAAGCGGTTATTGGAGAAGGGATAATAATGATTTACAGATTACTCTTAATTTCTTTTATAGCGTTTATAATCCTTGGAGTCTCCTCTATTTTTTATTCACACTATATAGATGTTAGAGATGTTGAGGCACAAATTATGGCGAGAGAAGTAGTAGATTGCATTTCTCCTAAAGGGACTGTAGATTTAGATTCTTTTCCTGAAGAGTTTGAAAAAAATTTATTAATTTTTTGTGGGTTTGAAGATTTTGAGGTCTATAGGTTTTATGTTCGGGCCAAGATTTTGAGGGGAGATTCTGGAGAGGCTGTTGAGACATTGACTTATGGTGATTCCGGAGTTCAATGGGTTAAATCTATTTTTGAAAAAAATATTAAAGCAGTAGAAAAATTGAGAAAGTATGAACCAGGGATTTTTCGAGAATCTTATCCTACTTTTGTTAATGACTCTGGAGATAAATTTGAAGGAGTAATAGGTTTGGAGGTATTGGTGAACAATGAATTCTAAAGGGATTATTGGAAGTTTGACCACTTTGTTTTGGTCGACTATTGCAATAGTGATTATTTTATTGTTGTTCGTTTTTGGATCTACTATTGTTAAGGCATTTGACAATGCTGCAGGAAATGTTCGAATTTATGAGCCTTCAGAGGTGGGGCTAGAAGGGGGTCCCTCTTCTGGCTATTTTTTGGAAGGAGAGGGATATTTTCAATTGACTAATTTTAGATTTTATTTAGCTAGGGGAATTTCTTCTGAAGAAGCTATTTTGGAAGTAAATAAAGGTGTTCCAAATGAATAATCGGCGTGCACAGTTTATGGGGCTTGGAATTTTGTTTATAACTATATTTCTTTGTACAGTTTCCATAGCTCTTTATTTTGTCCAACAGGATAATTCCTATAATTCTCTTATTTCCCCTCGAGAAGTTCTTGCTGTTCAAATGGATTTAGAGGTTTTTGAGGCTTTAGAGATGGAGATTATTAAAGAATCCTTGTTAGAGGGTGATGGCAAATTTGGAAGTGAAGAATTTGTTGAAAATTTTAGGGATAGTTTATTGTCAAATAAAAATCTTGAAGATAATCTTAAGGAGATTCTATTTGAAGATTTAGTTGTAGAGGCAGGAAAAAGTTTACCTATCCCAAATAATTTTATAAGTGAAGGGCTATATCCTAGAAAGAATTTTAAGAATTCCACAGAGGGATTAGTTTTGATTAGAGGAGATGCTGTAAAAGAATTTAGATTGAAGGTAGAAAGAGAAGGAGGACCTAAAATTAATTTTCCTGTCAATTTTGTTTATGAGTTTGGAAGAGAATATTTAATAAATATTGAAAATGGAGAATATACTGTGGAGAAAAGATAATGGATTTTGGTGGAAATGAACGACGGAAAACTAAAAAGGACTTGAAACGGAAAAGGCTTGCTAGAGGATACAAGCGTGGAGGGAAGTTTAGGACTGCAGAGGTTAAAGAGGAATCTGAGAATTCTGGAGCAAATAAGAAAAAATCTAAATCTGGGAAGAAAAGATAATGTTTGGTTTTTTGTTTTGGTTATTTCTTATAGGTATTATAGTTGCTAGTATTCAAGATTTGAAAAGGCAAGAAGTAGATAATTGGCTCAACTTATTTTTGCTTGTCATTAGTTTTTCACTCCTCTTTTTTAAATCTGTTTTTGAAAATGAAAGTTCTTTGTTTCTTCAGGCAGGATTTTTTTTATTTATGATGTATTTTTTGGCTAACTTATTTTATCATGGGAGAGTTTTTGCAGGAGGGGATGCAAAATTGCTCGTTGCCATGACAGCCCTATTTATTACAGGGAGCTTTGGGAGTACGATGGGAAACATAGTTACTTTTGTTTTCTTTCTGATGGTCTCCGGATCAGTTTATGGGTTTATTTATTCTCTTATTTTATATTTCAAAAATTTTAAAAAAGTAAATGTTGAAATAAAAAAAGAGATTCGAAATCCTTTATTCATCTATGCATTAATGGCTGGAATTTCTCTTATGATCATGGGCTTTGTTCAATGGGTGTTTATTCCAATCTCCATATTATTCCTTTTCTTCCCCTTGCTTTATGTTTTCGCTAAAGGTCTAGAAAGAGTTTCTATGGTGAGGACAGTCTCAGGTAAAGATCTTCGTGAAGGTGATTGGCTTGTTAAGGATGTAGCTGTTGGGAGGAAAGTAGTTAGGGTAGATTGGGACGGACTTTCATTAGAGGATTTAGAGTTAATGAAGAATTTAAAGAAGGTCAAGATTAAAGGAGGATTGCCTTTTGTTCCGGCATTTTTAATAGCGTTTTTTCTTTATACTTTTTGGAGGGTAAAATTTTTAGAGTTCCTTTTTAATATTTTTTAAGGGATTCTTGATTTAATCTTTGGAGCTTCTATTATTGAAGGTTCTTCTTCTGGCTCTTCTATTGTTTCTTCTATTTTAAGAATTTCTTCTTGAATGTTTTTTAATTCTATCTCTGAAGCTTGACTTCTTTCGGTCTCATCTCCATAAATTGGAACAATCTCTAATAATTTATGTTCCATAATCTCTATTTCGTTTATTTTTATTTCCTTCGGGTTGAATTTTTCTTCAAGCTTTTCTGAGATTTTTTTTGCGAAGAGGGTTGTATGTGTTGAGATTTCTTTTGAGTGTTCTTTTGGGACTGCCAACGTATGCCCTTTGCTTAAGGGGTTTAATTCTAAGATTGCAATATTTTTTTCATCCTCTGCGATTTGAAAAGAATTTGTTTGCCCCCCCACGATTGAACAAAAAATACAAGAACTTCCAAGATGGCCTAAATTATTTTGATTAACAAAAGTTTCTACTTGTTCAGGATTCATAGACTCTATTTGTTTTTTTATTTCCTTTCTTTTATCTTCGGGGAAGTTAGATAGCTGTTTTAATAAATGTTCTTTTATTTTATTAGAATCTTCATCTGTTAGTGCCATTAAAGAAACTAAGTTTTTTGTAATTATAAATCTACTGAATTAACCAACGGCCCTTCGATAGTCTATTAATTCTACTGAAGAAACTCCTTCAATTTCTTCAATTTTCTTTTCAACTGCATCTACTTCTTCATCCTCAGAGAGTGCAAAAGTTACAATAAGTGCCTTTAATCCGAAAGCTATGGGTTCTTCCTTAGACTCATTAAAAACTCCTGATTCGAATGAAGCTATACTCTCCTCTATTTTTTCTGACAATTCATTTAAATTAACTTCGATTCCTTCAGGCATTATCTTGAATTGAACTCCTGCGGTTGCCATTAAAGATGTCTCCTTGAAGTCAATGAAAATCCTTTAAACGACATTTTAAGGCCCCTTATGATCGCAATTACTACATTTATACTCTATAGATAAACTTCTGCACTTATTGCAACGCTTTAAATCTTTCTTGCATTTAGGACAAGGAAACTTGACACTTTGAGAAGATTCTTTCTTACAGCTTATACATTCCATGAATGTTCTTCTTGATTTTAGTTTATAAAACTTTTGGAGTAAATCTTTAGACTAAAGTCCAACAATACTTAAATAGTCTATAGATTTTTTGAAGATATGCAAAATTATGATTTAATTTTAGAAAGAATTGCCAAATCTGCGAATCTTGATAAAGTAGAGGTTGAAAGAAAAGTTGAAGCTAAAAAGGCAAAACTTTCAGGACTTATTTCAAAAGAAGGGGCAGCACAAATAATTGCTGCAGAATTAGGGATTAATTTTGAAGATCAAGATCTAAAGATTAGTGAGTTAATGTCTGGAATGAAGAAAGTTAATGTTTCCGGGAAAATTATAAATTTGTTTCCTGTGAGAGAATTTGATAAAAATGGGCGTTCAGGAAAGGTTGCAAATCTTATTATTGCGGATGAAACGGGGAATATTAAAATTGTGCTATGGGACGTTAATCACATCTCCCTAATTGAAAATGAAGATTTGAAGAAAGGAGATTCTTTAGAAATTAGGAATGGTTCTATGAGGGAAAATGAGATTCACCTATCCGGTTTTTCTGAATTAAAGAAGAGTGAAAATATCTTTGAAAATGTTAAAACCGAAGCTCTAGTTCTTGAGAAATCTTTAGGAGAAATTCAACAAGGACAAAATGTTAAGGTAAGGGGGATTGTTGTTCAAATTTTTCAGCCAAGATTTTATTCTGTTTGCCCAGAATGTAATAAAAAGGCTCTTCAAGATGGAGAAAATTTTAGTTGTGCAGAACATGGGAGTGTGAATCCGAAAAGTAGAGCCATATTAAATTTTGTTTTAGATGATGGAACTGAGACTATGAGGGTAGTTATGTTCTCTGATCAAATAAATACCCTCCTTCCTGAAGAAGATTTAAAAGACTCAGAAAAATCTTTAGCGTTTAGGGATGATTTTATTGGGAAGGAAATTTTCTTATCTGGAAATGTAAAACGAAACCAACTTTTCAACAATCTTGAGATTGTTGCCAATAATATTGAAAAAGTAGATGTTGAGAAATTGATTGAAGTTTTGGAATCTGGGGCTTGAAGTTTTGAAAATAGTTTAGAAGGAGAGTTATAACACATAAAGTTTTTTAAGTGGCTTTAAATAAGTATTATTGGAGGTATATCATGGGGAAAAAAGGATGGAATAACGTTTGGATTTTTCTAGTTAGCTTTCTGACCCTATTCCTTCTTATGAATTTTTATCTTCCTATTGGTTCTAGTTTTTTCGAGAGAATCTCTGCTCCTGAAAAAATTTCTTTAGTCTCCGAAAATTTTGATAGACTTATTTTTATTGAAGATGCAAATCATCTTGATAATCAAGGAAATTTAATTGGGAACCTTCATGACGAAGTTAGTGAAAGGGACAATGTGTGGTCGAATAAAATTTCAGGAGGAGAATCTATTCGGGTGAAATTTGAAGAACCTCTAGATAAGTTTAAGGATATTACAATTTATGCTCGTAGTTTTGGAGAATCTGGAGTGGAAGTTTATGAAAAAGGAGGAAGTGAAATCATTGCGGAGTTTGAAGGGATTTTTGATGGGAGTAAAAAGAAGGTTTTTTTAGAGGGGTTGGAAGGGCTCCAAAATACTTTTGATTTAAAAGTTATTGGTGGGCCGATAGAATTTGATTTTATTGTGGATCCTGCTTCATTGAATGGGACTGGGTCTACAAATAATGCCCAACTTAATTTTACAATAACTGAAGTGAACACCTCTAAAACATTTTTATTGGGCCAGCATAAGAATTCTTTAGATACTCTCCCTAGTAAACTTTGGTTTACTCCCGTGTTAGAGAATGGGACAACTATCTCTTTTACAAGATATTCTGCAGGGAATACTACTGAGTTGAAGTATAAAACTATTGAGAGCTCTAATCTGACAGTCCAGAGAGGCGTTGAAAGTGTGTCCAATGGAACTTATGAAGTTAATGTTACTCTAAATTCTGTAAACCTTACAGAAACTTTTGTGATGGTTTCTGGAAGATGCAACTCTACCGATGATAATCTTCACCATGACGGATTTTTTAGTGCAACATTACCTGAAAGCACGAGATTATTTTTAAAGAGAAGTAGCTCTGAAAATGATTGTGATGCTTTAGTTAGTTGGCAAGTAATAGAATATGCTGGAGCAGAGGTTCAAAGCGGGTCAGAGAGTTTTGGGAGTGGAGAGACCGTGATATTAGATGCAATTAGTGAAGTGAACTTAACAGAATCTTTTTTAGTATTTAATTGGCGTGCCTCTGGTTCAGACCCTACTCTAGGATCTAATATGATCAGTGGAAATTTTTCAAATTCTTCAGGAGTATCTTTTCAGAGGCATGCGGACAATGGGGGAGCTAATAATCGAGTAGTATCTTGGTATGTAGTGTCAATTTCTAATGCAAATGTCCAAACGGGAGGGGGAACCCCTGCTACGTCCACTTCCAATTTAGATAAGAGTATATCTCCGGTGAATGGTTCGAAGTCATTTGTTTTGAATTCTCATTATGACACCGGCGCAGGGAGGCAGTATGACGACCAGGAAGCTTTTGTATACCTGCTTAATTCAACCACTGTCAGGATAGAGAAAGCAAATGGAGATAGGGTCTCTGTGATTAACTGGCAAGTAATTGAACTTCCTGATGAAAATGATATTGACGCTCCTGCACTTAGTTTTGTTTCACCTACAGAAACTAATGCTTCTACGATTACTCGTTCAAATATTGTCGTGAATATTACTGCTTCAGATATAAATCCTTTAAGCATTTTAGAGGTGAAACTTTTTAATTCTTCAAGAATAGAAATTAATTCTTCGAATTCTACTTCTTCTCCCCTTTTTATTAATTTTACTGGACTTGCAGATGGGCTTTATTATTTTAATGCTACTGCAAACGATTCTATCGGCAATTTGAATTCTAGTGAGACTCGTGAGGTGACTATTGATACCACTGTTACTTCTAGTCCAACTACTACTCCTTCTCCAGAGAGTGATGGACAGAGTTCAAATTCTCCTTGGAGTAGAACTCATGTTGAAAGGGAGAAAACAGTTAATGATGAAGGAGGGGTTCAAATAACTTTAAGATTAAGAGAGCGTATAAGGATAAATGTTAGCGGGCAAAATCACCATGTAGGTTTAGAAGATATGACAGAAACTTCTGCAATTATTAGTATAGCTTCCTCTCCAGTTAATGAAACTTTTTTGATTGGGGAGAGCAAATTTTTTGAGTTAAATGGGGACGAATATTATGATTTAAAGGTTACTCTTGATTCAATAGAAGGTAATTTGGTAAATGTCACCATGATTTCAGTTAATGTTCTCATTGGAGGTTTAGATAATCAGATTTTTGAGAAGATGAAATCTGTAGGAAGACTTATTGAAGAGAACCCTATTTGTTTAGAGTTAGAGGTTTCCATAGAAGATGCACAGACACTTTTAGATTCTGGAGATTCTGATGGTGCAGTTTCCCTTTTAAAGTCCTTGGAGGAAGAGTGTATATCTATTTCTTCTTCCGAAGGGTCTATATTGGATTTTTCTCTAGAAAAACTTTCAATTAAAAATTTTGGAGCAAAAACACAATTTTTCATTCTTTTCATTCTAATATTATTTTTAATTTTGGTGAAGTTAAAATTTGGTAAAGACAAAAAGTCGAAGAGAAATTCTTCAATGAAAAAAGGGAAAAAATAAATGGCCTTTGAGATAGTTTTAGCTGGAATTGTTTTTTTGATAGGTCTTGTTATTGCTTATCGTCTTGGGGATCGTGGAGGTAGCTTTAGGAGAGATAAATACTGGGAATCTGAACTTCCTAATCATCGCAAGGATGCGGTAATGAGGTCTCGTGCAGTTTTATCTGGACAATTTTCTGAACAGTTGGCACCTTACCTTCCAGACTTTAAATTTAATCCCACTGATTGCAAATTTTTAGGAAAGCCAATAGATTTCATAGCTTTTAGAGGGTCTTCTAAAGGGGAGATAGAGGAAGTCGTTTTTGTTGAAGTGAAGAGTGGAAATTCAAAACTTTCTAAAGGGGAGAAAAATCTTCGAGACGTTATTCAGAGAGGAAATGTTCGGTTCGAAGAGTATCGAGTTCCAAAAGAGTTGACAAGGAAGAAGGATTTTGAGTGAGGGGACTTATTTATAGAATTTTATCGTCGATTTTGAATCATTTATTTTGAACCATATAAATCCTTATAAAGACAGAGTGTTTTTTTGAAACATGGTTGTTAAATCTAAAACTCCCGAAGAAATCAGCGAGAGTGTTGAAGAAGTGGTTGAAGAATCGAAGAAGACGAAGAAGGTTTCTAAAAAAACTTTAAAAGAGAATGAGCCCGGGTTAATCGATATCCCTGGCGTTGGTCCAGGTGCTGTTGCAAAATTAGAAGCTGCAGGAATTTATGATTTGATGGGGTTGGCTGTGTTAACACCTCCTCAGTTAGCAGAGACTGCAGGTATGGGAGAAGCTGCTGCAAGGAAGGCTATTCAAGCAGCCCGCCAAATGATGGATTTGGGCTTTAGTGACGGACTTGTTCATGAAGAAAAGAGGAAAGATTTGGGCCATATTACTACGGGTTCTAAAAATTTAGATAATCTTCTGGGAGGAAAAGGGATACAGACTAAGTCTATTACTGAGGCTTTTGGGGCTTTTGGTTCTGGAAAGACTCAGTTGGCTTTGTCTTTAGCTGTAGGGGTCCAGTTACCTGAAGAGCAAGGAGGAGCTAATGGTAAGGCTGTTTATATTGATACTGAAGGTACTTTTAGGCCAGAGAGAGTTCGACAATTTGCAGAAGGGATAGGTGCTAACCCTGAAAAAGTTTTAAAGAATATCTTGGTTGCAAGAGCCTTTAATTCTGACCATCAGATGCTTTTGCTGGATAAGGTTGCAGAATTAATTAAAGATGGTGAACCAATTAAGCTTATGATAATCGATTCCTTAACTGCTCATTTTAGGGCAGAGTTTGCTGGTAGGGGGCAGTTGGCCGACCGACAACAAAGGTTGAATAGATATTTGCATAATCTTATGAAGATTGCAGAGATGAATAATCTGGCGGTTTATGTTACTAACCAAGTAATGTCAGACCCTGCACAATTATTTGGAGATCCAACAAAAGCGATTGGAGGAAACATTGTTGGGCACGCATGTACATACAGGATGTATCTTCGACGAGGGAAGAAAGATTCACGTGTTTGCAAATTAATTGATAGCCCAGATTTGCCAGATGACGAAACTGTTTTTATGATTGAGGCGGGTGGATTACGCGATATAGAATTTTAATTTTTGTCTTTGACGGTTTACAACTATCGTTGAAAGAGCACTTGCGTATGAAAATACGCCACGTACTTTTCCGCCTTGCCTGAACCTGCCAAAAACTAAAATTGTTGGAGGGTTTGTGACAAAATATTTAAGTAATTCTTTTGAGAGTTATTTGAATGGAGTCGAATAAAGATAATCATGAATTTGATTTTCCTGAGGCTTTGTTGGTGAAGGAGACTGAACTTTTTAGAGATTGTACAAATATTGTAGTTGGGAAAGGGAATGCTTCGGCGGACATACTTTTTGTTGGAGAGGCTCCTGGTAGGAATGAAGATTTGGAAGGATTGCCCTTTGTTGGAGCTGCAGGGAAGAATTTAGACAAGCTTTTGGAGAAGGTTGGCTTGAGTCTTGAAGATATCTATGTTGCGAATATTTTGAAATGTAGGCCTCCAGAGAATAGAGACCCTACTCCTGAAGAAATTAAGGCCCATACCCCTTGGTTATTGAAACAGATAAAGGAAATGAAACCAAAAGTCGTTTGTTCTCTTGGAAATTATTCTACTAAGTTTTTTTTAGCAGGAGGAGATGTGGGGCTAATGAATGAACAGCCAGGGATTACTTCTATTCATGGGAAGGCTCGAGAGATTGAGATTAAAGGAGTTTCTTTTAAGTTGATTCCTTTGTTTCATCCTGCTGCTATAATTTATAATCGTACTAAGTTGACTCCGCTTTGGGAAGAGGATATGGAGATTGTCAAGAGAGTAATTAGTCAGGAGAAACTTTTTTAGAATTTATTTTTTGAAAGGGATTCTTCTTGAAGGAGCATTAGGAATTTTGGAGAATTTGTGGTTTGCATCAGAGGTTTTAGAGTTGCATTTTTTGCAAGAATCTCTTAGGGTGTAGTCTTTGCATTTTGGGCATTTTTTTAGGAGGTTCATTTTTTGTTTTTTCGGCAATTGCCGAAGATATGCGAATCTTTGATTCACCGATTTATTGGTCGACTTTCTCACGATTCACTCTTGAGGATATTTAATTTGTTCAAGAGCAAATCGCTCGGTCTCCCAG
>Ga0114932_10006201_pt1 | contig 10289 bp, 7 predicted proteins | sample 2SBtaG_2_FD_87286 | JGI IMG/M metagenome (GOLD analysis project Ga0114932, IMG submission 87286) | Deep subsurface microbial communities from Kolumbo volcano to uncover new lineages of life (NeLLi) - 2SBTROV12_ACTIVE470 metaG | ecosystem: Environmental > Aquatic > Marine > Volcanic ... | reverse complement strand
CCGCTTCAATGGGGCCGTGGTCTCTCGACCACGGAGGGCTCTGGGAGGCTGGACGGTCATTGCCAAACGTGCCGGGCTTCAATGGGGCCGTGGTCTCTCGACCACGGAGGGAGGCGGCGGCAGATCAGAGCGCGAGACCCGCACCCGCTTCAATGGGGCCGTGGTCTCTCGACCACGGAGGGGGCAGGCATCCTAAGTCCTTGGCCTGCATGCTCATAGCCGCTCATTCGCGAGTGCTGAGCTGATCTTCTCTGAACGAGGAGCGCTCGCGGGTATGCGCTGTCACAAACTATTGTTATCAAGGAACTTGGGGCTGCGAGAGCTGGCCGGGGATCAAGGCAGCACTGGAGCGCTCGCAGCCAACCCATCGGTGCTCGTAGCGGAAAGGTGATCAGCATGATCCAGTGACTAGATGACGACGGGCCCGGCGTCAGGCGGCAACTCTTGGTTGCCAAGAACCTGGATCGCACGGCTTCCACATCCTTGCTGGGGCCCGAGATCCACGATCAGGATCCTATCTTCTTTGTGGTGGATGATCTCGGACAACTCGCCGAGCAACAGTTCTTTCTCGCTGGCGCTCATGGCGCACTGGAAGACTGAGAACTGGAGTGCATCGCCATAGTCACCGAGTGTCTTGTGGGTTCGGCGCAGGCGTTTGGAGTCGCGGACGTCGTAGGCCACGAGGAAGACGTTGCGCCCGCTCATCGGGTCCGGAAGCCGTCGTAGGATGGAAGCTCGCCGGCAAGATGTCGGGCGAGCAGGCGAGCCTGAACCTCGAGAAGGCGTCGGTAGCTCACCTTGTATCCGAAGATTGGGTGGCGGACTTCGTGGGCCATACGGCGCTCATACGCCAGGAAGAAGCTCTTCCGGCCTCGGTCGGTGAGCGAGACCGCTGAGCCGCGGCGAATGAAGTCGCGTTTTCTGACTTCTCCGTTGTTCACGAGTTGGAGAACGACCGAATCGGCGATCAGCGGTCGGAACTCCTCCATGAGGTCGAGGGCTAGGGCGGCACGGCCGTGACGGGGTTGGTGGTAGAAGCCCAGGAAGGGGTCGAGTCCAACAGACAGCAGAGCTACGGTCCAGTCGCGCGAGAGGACCGAGTAGGCCAGTGAGAGCAATGCGTTCACAGGGTCTCGAGGGGGGCGGCGGTTTCTGCACTCGAACTCGAACGGGTCTATGGAATCGCCCTTGAGCATGGATGGGAAGGCTCCGAAGTAAGTACGAGCGCCAGCGCCCTCGATGCCCAGGAGGGTCTCAGGGTTTGCTGCCTTACATGCGGAGGTGGCGAAACGCTTGAGCGACTTGAGCACGGTTGAGTCGACGTTGGCTCCATTGCGCCGGAGGAGCGTCCTGCAGTTCATGATCTTCCGCTCGACGAAGCCCGAGGCCAAGTCCAGCCGATGATCTTCATCCGCTGCGGCATGGTACTGGTGGAGTCGTGCGCGGCAGTTGGCTGGGCCAACCGTGTGGGTGATGCCTTGAAACCAGCCGCCGTAGCTGAAGTGGCACAGAGGGATCTCCTGGCGTAGCAGCGCTCCGATGGCGGCCGAGGTGATCTGCACGCTCCCGAACAGCGCCACCTGGCTGGTATCCAGAAGTCTGACGCGATGCTTGGCGCCGTCTCGCTCAACGATCTCGAGTTGCTCGCCCTTCTTGCCGATGCGGGCTCCATAGGCCTGGATGTAGAGTGGCAGGGCGTCGTCTCGGGAGGCGTAAAGTCGTCGAACTTTGGTCTTCTCTTCTGGCTCCGTGAGGCGATTGCTCTCGTCCGGCAAGCAAATTCCTACCAGTGAGCATCCCGGGCACTTGGGGCTGTCTCTGAGCGGTGGCGGCATCTGAGGATCATTGGCGACGACTCGGGCCTGCTGGGCGATTTGGCGGACCTCGTTCAGCAGGGTTTCGTCGATGACCATGGGGACCCGACGACGGGAAGAGACGTAGTAGATGATGGCCTCTTCGCAGCGGTAGCCGTTCTCGATGAGAGTCAGAGCCTGGGCCCCGAGTTGGATGCGATCCGCGTCCCAGATGCCGTCAGCACCCTCGGGGGCAGTGCCGTGCTTGTAGTCGACGGGGACTACGGCGCCATCGGCCAATTCAGCGACGTCTAGCTTGGCGATCACACCGGCCTCTGGGGCAGAGAGGGTGATTGATCTGGCTTCGGCCCGTTGGCCCGCCAACTCGCCGGGCTTCGGGAGATCGCCGGTCTCCTTGTCAACTCGGTGGTGTTCGCGGGATCCAGCCAGGGTGTCGGCGCTTGCCGCCCACTCTTTCTGCACCCACTCAAGATGGAAGAGCCGGGGGCAATAGACGAACTCATTGAGCATCCGCGCAAGGATGAGTTCAGGATCGTTGTTCTGATCGACGTGAGACGTGGTCATGGCCTGTCCTCCCAGAGTTGTCTATCGGCAGGGGGAGCGAGAGGCTTGTGGGGAATGGGCGGGATACTGACCTGAACGGATGAGTACCGAAACCCGGGGTAGACGCCCTGTGTCCACCCGACCGTGGGAAGGTGGTCTGAGCGCACCGCGACCAAAGGGCGATCACGAGAGGGGTGCGCTTTTCGTGTTGAGCTGCTTTGGATCGGCGGCTTGATCCCATACTCTACGAGGCTGCATTTGCGGAGTGATGCCGGGGTTTACTGCGCTAGCTCCATAGCACTTGCGAGGAGGGACTATGGTTGGTGCCGGCAAACTCAAGGCAGCGTGCGCGACCGGTGGACGGCCCCTGCCGACTTCGGGTCGACTGCGCTGCAGTCTGGCGGAGATGTATCGCTGGCGGCCATTCGGCGCCTTCTACGCGGATTCTGGGGAAACGAGCTGATGCGGAGTTACAGCGAGTTCTTTGAAAAGGCCACTGGCTTCGCTCCATACCCTTACCAGAGCCGTCTGGCGGCTGATGCTGACCTGCCTTCCCTTCTCTCTATTCCTACAGGTCTGGGCAAGACTGCCGCCACGGTGCTGGCTTGGCTTTGGAGGCGGCGATTCGCCGACGACAGCGTGCGAAAGGTGACGCCTCGGAGATTGGTGTATTGCCTGCCCATGCGCGTGCTCGTCGAGCAGACTGTGGGCGAGGTTGATCGATGGTTGAAGAAACTTGGTCTGGATGACGTGGAGCTTCACATGCTCCTTGGAGGGGCCGTCGCCAAGGACTGGGATCTGCACCCAGAGCGGGACGCCGTCATCGTGGGAACGCAGGACATGATCTTGTCCCGGGCCTTGAACCGCGGCTACGCCATGAGCCGATTTCGGTGGCCTGTCCAGTTCGGCTTGCTCAACAATGACGCGCTGTGGGTCATGGACGAGGTCCAGTTGATGGGCAGCGGCTTGGCTACTACAGCCCAACTGCAGGCCTTTCGGCGAAAGCTAGGCACCGTGCTCCCTTGCTTGTCTATTTGGATGAGCGCCACGATGCGACGAGAGTGGCTGACTACAGTTGACTTTGCTGAAACCAATGGAGGACTGGGTGAGCTGGCCATCAATCAGGACGACCGTGAATTTGGGGCCGTCCAGGCACGACTGACGGCAGCCAAGCAGCTTGAGATGGCCCCTCTCCCGGCCTCGGCAGGCGGCAAGGCTGAGGCTGCGCTGATCATCAAGGCCCATCGTCCGGGAGATCGGACCTTGGTCGTGGTCAACACCGTGAAGCGCGCGACAGCGATCTTCGTTGCCCTGCAGAAGACCAAGGGCATCGAGGCGGATGTGATCCTCCTGCACTCCCGGTTCAGACCGGGGGATCGTCGATCTGCGTTGAGCCGACTCCTTGAGGCTCCAGGCACCGCAGGGTCGATCACGGTGTCCACGCAGGTGGTCGAGGCCGGCGTCGATGTGTCTGCCCGAACGCTGTTTACTGACCTCGCACCTTGGCCGTCGCTTGCTCAGCGCTTCGGGCGCTGCAATCGCGCGGGTGAATTCGATGACGCCGCGGTCGTTTGGTTCGACAAGGAGTTGGACGGCAAGGGGAAGGCCGCTGCCCCGTATTCAAACGAGGAACTCGATCACGCACGGGAAAAGCTGCTGAACCTACAGGATGCGGCTCCTGCCACGTTGCCAGTGGTTGACACTGAGATCCTCCCCAACCATGTCATCCGTCTGCGCGACATCATCGAACTCTTCGACACGACCCCCGATCTTGCCGGTGCTGACATTGACGTATCCCGGTTCATCAGAGAGGCGGATGAGTACAGCGCTCAGGTCTTCTGGCGGACCTTCGGCGGCGACAAACCGATGCCCAATGAGCCGGCGCCGGACCAGGAAGAACTCTGTTCAGCCCCCCTGGGTGAGATCAGGGAGTTCCTGAAGAAGCACCCGCGTGCATGGCGCTGGGATCACCTGGAGAAGGTCTGGATGAGTCTCCGCTCTCCAGGCCCTGGACAGGTCATCATGCTGAAGGCGGACGACGGAGGTTACGTCGAGAGCACCGGTTGGACCCCGTCGAGTCCACGGCCAGTGGGCATGGTCGAAGCAGTCCCCGATGCGGAAGCGTCTGGCTATGACGATGACTTTCGGGCGAAGAGATCCTGGAAGACGCTGGCCGAGCACACGGACGCAGTGGTCGAGGCCATGGAGCAAGTGTTGGACGGTCTCCCTGGCCTCTGCGACGAGAGCCGGCAGAGCCTGCGCCTGGCCGCGCGCTGGCACGATGCGGGAAAGACCCACCCCGTGTTCCAAGGAGCCATGATCCCTGACGAGGATGGTGGGGGGCCGGACCAGCTGTGGGCCAAGGCGCCGAAGTGGAGGCGCTACACGCGGCCAGGGTTTCGGCATGAGTTCGCCTCAGCCCTGGCCATGCTGGCCCACGGACTGCCTGACCTCGCCGCCTATCTGGCAGCTGCACATCACGGCAAGGTGAGGGTCTCGGTGCGGTCACTCCCGCACGAGAAGCCACCTGGAGATTCCCAGCGCCGGTTTGCGCGTGGGGTCTGGGATGGTGACACGCTTCCAGCAGCTGACCTGGGTGGTGGTGTCGCGCTCTCGCAGACCCACCTGGATCTCAGCTGCTTGGAGTTGGGCGATGGCCCAAGCGGACCGAGCTGGTTGGCGAGGTCTCTCGCTCTCCGCGACGAGCCGGAGCTAGGTCCGTTTCGGCTAGCGTATCTGGAGGCGCTGCTCCGGGTCGCTGACTGGCGCGCCAGCGAGCCGGTGGAGGTGCAGCATGCATGAGATCCGGTTGGAAGGTTGCCGAGCCACCCCGTTGGCTGGCTACCTCAAGGGCTTGGCGGTTCTACGACTCGTGGCGGAGCAAGGAGACCCCAAGGCCAAGGGGGCATGGAAGGGCGATGTGCTTCACCTCTACAGCAGCCTGTCGGAGGAAGAACTTGTCGATTTCTTCATGGAACGATACGCGCCAACGCCGATCGTCGCTCCGTGGAATGGGGGCAGCGGGTTCACTGCCGGGGATCCGTCGGAGGGGATTGACGCGATCACCAACAGCACCGACGAGCGGTTCGTGGCCTACCGCAGTGTCATCGAGCAGATTCAGAAGTGGCCGGAAATGCGGCAGCCCTTCGAGACGGTGGGGGATGTTGTAGATGCCCTGCAGGTGACGGTAGCTAAGACAGCCCCGGGCAAGAAGAGAACGGATTGGGAGGCACTGCTGAGTTCAGAGGCAGCCGCACGCCAAGCACTTGCCGAGGAACTACCGGAACAGGCTGTGCTCTCGACGCGGCTGGTTGAGTTGGAGAGCGCCTCAAAGAAGAGCAGCGGTGCGGCGAGGCAACTCGCCGCCGCTTGGTGGAAGGCCGCCAAGAAGATTCGGACAAGCTGCGCAACTCTCGAGCGGAGCGACGGCAAAGAGGCGCTTCTAACTGCTTGCCGTACTCGCCTGCCGGAGGACTGCCTCTCTTGGCTGGACGCAGCGTTCGCGATTCGGGTCGATGGGACGCCATCCTACAGCCCATTGCTTGGCACCGGAGGCAACGACGGGAAGCTGGACTTTGCGAACAACTTCATGCAGCGGATCACCACGCTGCTTCTTGGTGGCGAATCGGACAAGTCGCGTGAACTGCTACGGGCGAGTGTCCAGACTGTGCCGGTCAAGGGTCTGTCCAAAGCAAAAATTGGTCAGTTCGACCCGGGGCGTGCGGGCGGATTCAATCAAGGGACAGAGGTCGAGACCAAGGACTTCAAGATCAACGCGTGGGACTTCGTGTTGATGCTTGAGGGTGCCTGTGTCCTGGGTGGCTCGGTGTGCAAGCGCAGCGCGGCGGGCGCTGGCGGCTACGCGGCGATTCCCTTCACAGTGAGCTTCTCCGGTGTCGGGTTTTCATCCAGTGAACAGAGCGAGAGTGGCCGGGCCGAGTCCTGGTTGCCGCTGTGGGGCAACCCCACGGGGTATGGAGAGGTCCGCCATCTGTTCGGCGAGGGGAGGTGCTCGATCGGCAGGCGCTCTGCCCGGTCAGGCCTGGATTTTTCCCGAGCGGTGGGCTCGTTGGGAGTGGCTCGAGGCATCGACGAGTTTGTCAGGTATGCCTTCGTGGAGCGACGGGGCAAGAGTTACGTGGCGTTGCCTGCAGGCCGGATGCCAGTGAGTTTCAAGCCCGCCCTGAGTTCACTTGTGGATGTCGACAGGATTCTGGACAGGGCGGACGGGTTTCTGCGCGCCTTCCCGACCATGCCAGCGAAGTTTGAATCAGTGCGCCGGCGAATCGACGAGGCGATCCATGAGGTCTCTCTTGACCCTACGCATGAGCGGTTCGCAATCCTGGTTCGTGGTCTTGGGCGCATGGAATACCTCATCGCACAACGGAGCAGGTCAAAGAGCCCCAGCCTGAATCGACCGCTCCACGGCTTGCGGCCCGAGTGGGTGCTGAAATGTGACGATGGCGGGACCGAAGTCCGCATCGCGGCTGCGCTGGCGTCGATCCGCTCTGCCGGGAGGGTGGGGCCCATAAGGTCCAACTTGGCTGGTGTTGACGCGGCGAGGCCTTCGGCTTGGGCGGCAGGAAGTGGTCAGCAGCACTGGTATGGCAACACCTTGCCTGACCGCCTGTCTGGGGTGCTCGCCAAACGCATGATGGATGCGGACCGTCTCTCGGCCCCGTCGACCCCAGTGCAGGCAGCTGTCGAACTCTCGATGGCTGATGTCATCCCGTTCCTCTACGGCGAGACAGACGATCAAAGGATCGAGGAGTTGCTCTGGGGTTTCAGCTTGGTGGATTGGTCGCAACAGGTGGGCCTGAAGTCGCTTCGCGAGGAGTGGGCCGAGGGCATCCCCAGTGGGCCTGCTCCTCGCGGCTGGTGTCTGCTCAAGTTGCTTCATCAACCTCACAAGATTCGTGGCGAGGAGGTCAGGCGTGAGCCGCGCATTCAGGCTCTGCTGGCGGCGGGGCGAGCCGGAGAGGCGGTGGCTCTTGCTCACAGGAGACTGCGGTCCGAAGGTCTGGACCCTCTGCCGGTTTGCGATGGGCAGTGGGTCGACCCCCAGCGGCAGCGCGCCGCTTTGTTGGTTCCAGTCCGCGATTCGTGGCAACTGGAAGCTCTGGTGCTGAACGAACGAGACAGAACGAAGCCTAACAAGGAGATGGTTTGATGTTTGAGATGTTGAAGGAGAAGCGGCGTCTGCTGATCGAGGCAGAACTCAAGCCAGTGCAGGGAGCCCGCTTCCAGCCCACGGGCTTTGCTGATCTGGGCGCTGCCACATACAAGACCGCCGACGGTATCTCCATGCTGTTGGTTGAGTCGGCTCAGTCCGTCGCGAACCGGCTGGAGGCGACGATCATCGGTGCGGACAGCGAGATCTTGCCGGAACTGGCGGGGCTCTCGTATGTGCGAGTGCGCATGAACGGAGCGAGTGACGCGACGACCAACTCCTTGGTTGAGGCGCACCGAATCAACTCCCCCTTCATCATCTCGGACAAGGACTTCCAAGAGGAGTTCAAGGCCGACGCTGATTACGCCAAGGGGCGGCCCCTCAACTGGCAGAAGATCGCCGCAGCCCTGTTCAAGCGAGATGTGAACTCTCTGCTCCACGGGGTCTTCATGGCGAACCTGGAGGACGGGCGGGTCAAGTTTGCTCGCGCACTCTCAGGCTTTATCGAGGCGAGCGGTGTTCGTGAGGTTGTCTCTGGAGGGGTCAAAAACAACCCGATGGATCCCTCCGGCAGCATTCGCGCCCAAGGTCACGACAAGGATGTGTACAGCAATGTGCCGTACCAGCGCGTGGAGTACACAGCTGAGAAGATCACCGCCTTCTTCAATCTGGACCTCGGCTTGCTGCGGAGTTACGCGCTCGGCGACAGCGCCTTTGATCTGCTGGTGGGGCTCGCGCTGCTCAAAGTGCGGCGGTTTCTGGAGAGTGGTCTGCGCTTGCGGACGGCCTGCGACTTTGACCTCGCCGGCGCGCTTGAAGTTACCGAGCCGACGGGCTTCGACATTCCGGATGAGGCCCCGCTGTTGAAACAGGTCCAGGAGAGCATCAGCGCGGTAGCAGGGATGTTCAACGACCCGCCAGTGCCTGAACTTGCGGTCAAGACTGTCGCCAAGTAGGGATAGGAGTTACCGATGCTTGTCGTCGAGATGCGGTTCCCTGGTGGTCGTTACCATGCGACCCCGTGGGGTCGAAACGTAAATGAGGGCGTTGTCGAGTGGCCGCCATCGCCCTACCGGCTGGCGCGGGCATTGATCGATGTTTGTCGCCGTCGTCGGCCCGACTGGACTGACCAACGACTGGAGGGTGTGATTGGCGCCCTTGAGACGCCAGCCGGGTTTCGACTGCCCCCGGCGACTGCATCCCACACGCGCTCATACCTCAGCTCGAACACGAAGGACATCACGAAGAAGCAGAAGGTGTTCGATGCCTTTGTTGTCGTGGACCGGGCTGAGTGGTTGTTGGCTGTCTTCGATGCGGATGTCGACGAGGCAGTCGCAAGGGACCTGGCTGATCTGCTCTCGGAGCTCAATTACTTCGGCCGATCTGAATCCTGGGTCGAGATGCGCCTGTCGAGAGATGTGAACTTGGTGGCCTTGAACTGTCTTCCAGCCGGCGAGACCGACGAGCGAGCTGGGCTCGATCCGGTCAGGGTCGCTTGCCTCAGGGGCGAGTCGTCATACACAGGCCTCCCTGACCAGCCGAGAGTGGGGCGGGGCAATAAGGCCAGGGCTTTTTCCTGGTTGGACGCTGTGAGCATGTCCACCAGTGAACTCCTGGGGGATGGTTGGAGTGCTCCGCCTTCACAGGCCATGGTTGACTTCATGCTCCCGCGGAATGCGCTCCAGCCCCGTTTCAACGAGAGAAGAGCAACCACCAGAAACCGCTTCAGCGTGGCGACCTTCGCCCTGCAGTCTTCTGTCCTACCGCGAGTGACCGACACGGTCCCCTTTGCTGAGAGAATTCGGGCACACCTGATGGGCATCCATCGCAGGCTCGTCGGCGGTGATCTGGACGGAGTTTCTCCGCTCTTCAGTGGCAAGGCGGCTGGGGGCGGGCCCGCCCAAGGCCATGGGCACATCTTCGTGATGCCGCTGGATGAGGACAGCGACGGGAGGATCGACCACCTGATCGTCAAGTCATCGCAGGAGTTTGACGCCTCGGAACTCCAGGCCCTCGATGGGCTGAGGTCCGTATGGCAGCCCAACGGGCGGCCGGATGTGAGGATAGTGCTCGTGTCTTTGGCCAATGAAGTGACCGGCCAATCCTCCAAGATATGGATCAGCACAACGCCGTTCGTAACCGGGCGACACCACCGAAAGGGCCGAGGCAAGTATCACGCCTGGTTAGCCGATGAAATCCGCAAGGAGTGCGGATTCCACGGCCTTCCGGAGCCGGCATCAGTCGAGTGGATTGATCGCAGCCAGGTCGGGGGCCATCCCTTTCGCTGGATGGAGTTCGTCCGCAGTCGAAAGGGGCGAGCCCCCCTCCGTGGTCACGGCTGCATCTTGACCTTCGACGAAGAGGTGAAGGGGCCGTTCACCTTGGGCGCGCTCGCACACTTTGGGATGGGGCTGTTCAGTTCTGGATCCTAGATCGGCACCTGACGCATCACTATGCATGGGGATCACGGCCAACCATGTCTGTGCAACCGCGCCGCGTCGCTCAGGCCGGGGTCGGCGGTTGCGAGCGCGAGCAGGACAGCTCGAGGATCGCCCTGCTGGCGGCTTGCGCGCCGCATGCGCCGGTACATAGAAGAGCGGGGCCGCACACAGCACGATGTGCTGGAGGCCTGGATCGAGGGGCTGCTCACTCCACCTGACGAGCGGTGATCAGGCCGAGTTGCTCGGCTTGCTCCAGACCCAGGGGGCGGCCCGTGGCAGCGTCCATCCAGAGCGTGCTCTCTACCGCGCCGGAGCCGTCGT
>Ga0114932_10006199_pt1 | contig 10292 bp, 9 predicted proteins | sample 2SBtaG_2_FD_87286 | JGI IMG/M metagenome (GOLD analysis project Ga0114932, IMG submission 87286) | Deep subsurface microbial communities from Kolumbo volcano to uncover new lineages of life (NeLLi) - 2SBTROV12_ACTIVE470 metaG | ecosystem: Environmental > Aquatic > Marine > Volcanic ... | reverse complement strand
CAGCGGGCTGCTCGCCGGCCGCTTCAACGGGCTCGGGTGCGGCGGCTTGGTCCTCTGGAGCGGGCTCCGGCTCAGCTTGAACCTCTGGCTCGGGAGCAGCTTGAACCTCTGGCTCTGGCTCTGGGGCGGCTTCGGCCTGTGGTTCTGACGCGACTTCGGCCTGAGCTTCTGGCGCAGCGTCGGCCGCTTCGGCAGGGGCCTCTGGGGCTTGGTCGGGCTCAGTGGCAGCCGCGGTCGCTTCGACCTGCTCTTCGGCAGCGGGGTCGGGCGCGACGACGTCAGCTGGCGCCTCGTCCGTCTCAGACGGAGTGGGCGCTGGCTTTGCTGGCGTTGGGGCGGCCGGGCCGCCTCCGAATAGACTGCGACGCTTACGCGCCATGGAAATCCCCTGACCTGTTGTGAGGGCCGTGCAGGGGCAACCTTACCAGAGCGCGGCGAGTGAAGGTGGCTCGGCGCCGCCGCTGACAAACTGACCCAGCGTGTCTGAAGAGGCTGCATTGATGGAGATCTGTGCGCCCTGCACTGCGGCGAAGGTCTGCACATGTCCGTCCTGCATGAGCAGGCCCACGGCCTGTTCAAGCAACAACTGATCTTCGGCACCCAGGCCGCGCCACAGGTTGTCCAGACGGGTGGTGCTGTCGCCGACGGCGCCGTTGTCGATCAACAGCTTGACGGCTCCACGCACCCGACCGCGCTTGGGATTCGCGTCGGCAGGCGGTGCATTGTCGGTCCACCAGTGCGCAATGCCCGAGTATTCCTTGAGCTGCGCGATGATCTCGGCGTTGAAGTTCAGGCTCTCGGGGACCGCGTCGGCGGCAACCAACAGTCGAACGACCTCGAACGGATCGACGCCCAGTTCTTTGGCGACGTCAGAGAGGCCCTTGGGCTGCAGTTCACTAAGCATTGGTCATCTCCTGGGGAGCTGCTGCCTCGTCCTCTTCGGGCGGGAGCAGGTTGTCGACGAGAGAGTAGTGGCCTTTGGCCTGTACCTTCGCGGCGTTGAGTTCAGGTGCGTCGCCCAGGATCTGGTCGAGAGCAGTTTGAAGTGCGGACTGAATGGGACCGGGGTCGCCACCGGGAAGCTCCAACTCGACGGCGAGCAGGCCTTGGTGGCCGCCGTACATCGCTTGGGCGGTGGGGAAGCCGATGCTCTTGCAGGCTTGGTAGACGGCCTGCATGGCGCGTGCGGCCAGCGCAGTCTGGAGGTCGTCCTGGCGGTTGGACCAGTCCATCTTGACCGAGTCGGCGACAGGCAGAACGACCATGATGATCTCGGCCTGGCCTTCGGGCGCATCGACGCCGAACACGACATCAATGGTGATGGAGTCACCCTCGACGCTTGCCGGACCGGTGTCTGCATCGGCGAGCCTTGCTTTGAGCTTTTCAGTGACGCCGACGTGGTGCTGTTCAATGACGCCGCGGTACGAGGCGGGCAGACCAGCGAGCGTAGGCTCGACGGTGGTCTTGAACTGCTCGTACTCGTCCATCAGCGCTTTGGTCTCGGGGTCCGAGATGGCGGCTGCGATGGTCGCGCGTCGGGCATTCTCGGCGGCGAGCACCGTGGCGCCGCGCTCGGCGAGGGTGGCAGCTTGGGACGTGAGCGCCCCAAAGATGCCACCGTAGATTTGCGCGCCTTCGCCGTCGCCCACCGAGGACTGCTTCGCGAGAAGCTCTCCACGGAACTTGGCGAGGCCTTCCATCTGCTGCTGCAGATTGGAAATCGCGGTGGTGAGACTGCCGATCTCTTGATCGACCTCGGCAATCTCGGTCTGTACTTTGGATTCTTGCTCTGCTCGCCATTTGGCCACGGTTTCCATGGCATTGGCTACAGAGTGGAGGCCACTGGCGTCACTCATGGTGTTCAACTCCCTTCCGGCTGTGGACCATAGCAGCGGTGATTCAGATCGGGAAATATCTAGGGCCGGATCTTCTGAATTCGCTGTGGATCAGCCCTCGCAAGCGCCCCACAAACCGCGGTCGTACGCCTCTGCCTCGTCCTGCGCTTGGTCAAACGCGTCTTGGAGGCGCAGGGTTCCAAAGATTTCTTCGTCGAAGACCTTTGAATACCCCTGCCGAACCATCCAGGTATTGACCAACACATAGGTCTCGCCCTCAAACGGGCGAGTCTCGCTGTCGACTTCGGTGAGCAGGCCACTCGAGAGCGGAAGCCACACATAGGCAAGGGTGCGGAAGTACAAGCCCTGACAGTCCTGGTCGAAGCTCAGCAGGATTTCTTGATCGGCCACGAGGGCCTCGAGGGCGTCGGTCGCCTCGTACCCGTAGCAATCGGCCGGGTTGGGCTCGTGGGCGATCTCGGGCGCATCGAGACCCAATATGCGCACGCGCTCGGCGGGCTCGCCGCAGCTGCCAATGTCGAAGGTGTCGCCGTCGAGCACGCATGCGGCAGTGGTCAGGTACGGATCTGCGCAAGTGGGCACCGAGGCCGTGATGGGCACGTCTTCGAACCCGCTTGGGGGCGGGCTGAAGTCGGGTGTCTCGGGGGTGTAGCAGCCCGCGACGAGACACAGAGCGATGGTGAGGTGGCGGCGCATGATTGGCGCACAGTGTATACGAGCGTCCGTGCTAGCGCTCCTCCCGCTTCTGTTCGCATGCGTCTCGCCTGACGAGCCGCAGACACCGCGCCCCAACCCGCCCATTCCGAGCTTGGAGCTGGGTTCTCCATGGCATGTGGCGCACACCGACGAAAATGGGCTGAATCTTCAGCTGGCCAACTCTCCCGATGGGGTGCGCATCACGCTGGGCACCGATGAGCGCGGGCGGGTTCCCGGCATCTCGCCCATCCGAGCGGGCAAGACGCTGGAAGTGAGCGACGGCGGGCGCTTGTGGCCGCTCGTGGCGGTGCCCTTTCCAGACAGACGGCTTTCACAGGTCGAAGTATTGGTGCAAGGCGTCGATCTGGTGGTGCGCTTCTTTGGTCCGGCGCTCGCGGCAGTGTCGGACCATCCCGAGGCCGATGAGCGACCCATCCTGACGCAGATTCGCATTCGGCCTAGGCAGGACACGTGGCGCATCGCGGTTGAAGGGGTCACCACCTGGAGCCTTCCGGGCAGACAGCTGACCGCTCGGCCCAAAGTCGGGCGTGGCTGGATGGTCGAATCGGACTGGGGCAGCTTTGCGCTCGAGACCCGCGCCCCCGCCTATGGAAGTGCGCTGGGCGCACGCTGGTGGCTCGATAGCAAGGCGAGCATCGACGAATTCCAGCCCTACGCCAAGACGGCGACGACGTGGACTCCTAGCCCTTGACTCCGCCGGCCGTCAGGCCTTCTACCAGCTGCTTTTGCAACAGGAAGAACAGCAACATCACGGGCAGGCTGACCAGGATGGCTCCGGCTGCAAAGTGCCCCCAGGCCGCGTCGAAATCGCCGACATAGGACTGCAACACCACGGGCAGCGTGTAGGACTGCTCGTTGGTCATCAGCGTGGCGGCCAAGATGAACTCGTTCCAGGCGGTCATGAAGCTGAACAGTCCGGTGACGGCCAGCGCGGGGCGTGCGAGCGGCAGGATGACCCAAAAGAAGGTCTGCATGCGGGTGCACCCGTCCAGCAACGCGGCTTCTTCGAGCTCTCTGGGGATGGTGTCGAAGTAGCCCTTGAGCGTCCACACGCTGAACGGCACCGATGTTGTCGCATAGACCAGGACGAGTCCGCCGAGCTGGTTGAGCATGCCGAGCTTGGACAGCAGGATGTAGAGCGGGATGAGCATCACCACGCCCGGGAACATCTGCGTGACCAGAAACGCGCTCATGCTCCGGTCCTTGCCGGGAAAGTCCCACCGCGACAGCGCATAGGCGGCGATCGTGGACAGGGCCAAGCCCACAGCTGCCGTGGCCAGGCTGACAATCAGCGAGTTGCCCAGCTGCCGGAAGAACAGCAGATTGCTGGTCTTGGGGTCGCCCAGGCCCATCACCTCTTTGAAGTTGTCGAGGGTCATGTTGGCGGGGTCGGGGAAAGGCCACGGATCGGCGCTGAATCCCGATGCATCGGTCAGCGCCATCTTGATGACCCACAGCACGGGGTACAGCGTCGCCATCGTGAAGACGAGCAAGAACAGGTGTGTGGCCACGACCTGAGCGGTTCCTGGCTGACGGCCGACCTTGCTCAAATGACAGCCTTGCCAACGAGGCGGTTGGCGCCGCGGCTGTATGCCAGCAGCACGAAGAAGATCAGCACCGCGTAGGCAGCCGCGTAGCCGTACCGATTATTCCGCTGAAACGCCCACTTGTAGGCTTCTGAGATCAAGATCTCGGTGCCACCGTCGGGCTCGCCGGCACTGACGAGGTAGATGATGTTGAACATGTTGAAGGTCCACACGGACCCCAAGATGATGGCGGGCAGCAGGGCCGGCTTGAGCAGCGGCCACACGACGTGTCTGAAGCGGAAGAAGTAGCTGGCCCCGTCCACTTCGGCGGCCTCTTCGAGCTCGCGTGGAATGGACTGCAGCGCGCCGAGTGTCACCACCATCATGAACGGGAAGCCCAGCCAGGTATTGGTGATGAGGTTGGCGCAGAAGCTGGTCGCAAACTGGCCGAACCAGTCGATCTCGACGTTCGCGCCCGCAAACACACCGAGCAATGCATTCACAGCGCCGTACTGCGCGTTGAACATGCCCTTCCAGATCAGCGCGGTGATGTAGTTGGGAACAGCCCACGGGATGATCAGCAGCGCCCGCCACATGCCGCGCATGCGAATCCAGGGCTCGCGCAGGATGAGTGCCAGAGCCACCCCGATGCCGACATGCAGGATGAGGTTGGTGAACGTCCACAGCACCGTGACCACGAGGGTGTAGTAGAAGCTCATGGGTGAGGTGATGGGCCAGTCGCGCGACAGCAGGATGTCGAAGAAGTTCTTGAAGCCCACAAAGGTGTATTCGCCGGCGTCATGGGCGAACAGGGACACCGCGGCCCCGGTCATGAAGGGCACGACGACCAGCAGCACCATGGCGAAGGCAGACGGAAGCACCCAGGCGTAGTCCCAGCGGTGGTCCCACACCCGCTTGCGCTCGTAGGGATCGAGCATTGGGTAGAACGAGAACGCCGCGCCGCCCAGCAGAGTGAACAGGGCCAGAATGATGTACGGGACCGGGTTCGCCGGTTCGGGGGGCGGTCGAGTGATGTTGTTGTAGTAGGCCTGGGCCTCGGCACCGCCGGCTTCGGGAGAGATGAGGCCTCGGTTGACCCGCCGCAGCGCCCAGTTTTGAGCCTCGAAGACCATGTTCACGTTGGGGTCTGCGGGCATCGCGATGGCGGTCTGGGCTTGGGATGCCAGCGCCGTGAGAATGGGGTCCTGCGACGTGATGGCGGCCCAGCTGACCGCCTGTTTGCCTGTCTCTTGGCGAATTCGGGCGCCCTGTGGACCTGCCAGAAAGGCCATGAACTCCTTGGCCACTTCGGGCTCGTTGGCGTGGTTCGCCAGGAACACGCCGTCGACGCCCAGGAACGGCTGCGCAGGCAGGCCCGTGCTGGACACGGTGGGCAGTGGTGCGGCGGCAATCGGTCGCTCCAAGCCGCCCACAAACCATGGCCCACTGATGACGAACGCCGCCTTGCCGTCGTTGTACAGCGCGGTCATCAGGGAGTAGCTGGTGCGCTTGGGCACAACGCGGTCGACGACGGTCAGCTGGTGGGCGAATCGCAGGCTGGCGACATGGGCGTCGCTGTCCAGATGCACGCTGCCATCGGCGTCATAGGGCGATGCGCCGAAGCCATGCATCCACGCAGCGTGGGAGTAGGCGGTCGATGCTTCGTACACGAGTCCGTAGGAGCCATCACCGGTGTGTTTGCGCGCCATGGACAGCAGCTCGTCTGTCGTTGTGGGCGGCGTGCTGATCTTCTCGGGATCGTAGAACAGCATCACGGACTTGTAGGCCAGCGGCAGGCCCCAGGCGGTGCCTTCGTATTCCAGTGCGCTGATCGTCGACGGAAGGTGCCCAGTCATGGGAATGCCCACAGGGGTGACGAGCCCCATGGTGGTCCACTTGCCGAGCTTGTCGTGTGGAGCGATCAGCAGGTCGGGGCCGTTGTTCTGCGGAATCGCGGCCTCGACCTTCTTGTTGTAGGCGTCGTACGGGGTCGCGTTGACAATCACCGTGTGTCCGGTGCGCTTGGACCACTCGGCTGCCACTTCCTTGAGGGAGGTCTCTTCGACGTCCCGCCAGGCGTGCCAGATCACGATCTCGGCCGCCTGTGCAGGCAGAGCGAGGCCGAGAGCGATCACAAACAGCGCCAGCTGCAGAGCGCGCAGTGTCACAGGCGATTTCCCGTGGTCGGGTCGAATCGATGGACGACATCGAAGCGCAGTGTGATCTCGTCTCCTGGACTGACTGTGACCGGCTCTTTGACCTGGGCGACGAAGGGCTGCCCGTTCAGGTCGCAGTGCAGCAGCGCCTCGGCTCCCATGGACTCGATGACGTCCACCCGCGCCATGTGATCGCCGGTGCCCACCGTGACATCGGTGGGTCTGACTCCGATGGTGACCGAGTCTTCTCGCAACAGATTCATGCTGGGGGAGCCGATGAATTGGGCGACGAAGGTGTTTGCCGGGGTGTCGAAGAGCTCGCGAGGGCTTCCGAACTGCTGCACCACGCCGGCCTCGAGCACCAAGATGCGGTCAGCCAAGGTGAGCGCCTCGACCTGATCGTGCGTGACATGCACGATGCTGGTCCCCAGGCGCCTGTGCAGTCGCTTGAGCTCGACGCGCATGTGGTGTCGCAGGGCGGCGTCGAGGTTCGATAGCGGCTCGTCGAACAGGAACACGGCCGGGTTGCGCACAATCGCTCTGCCCATGGCCACCCGCTGGCGCTGGCCACCTGAGAGCTGGCCTGGCAGGCGGTCCAGCAGCTCAACCAGATCGAGCATCTCTGCGGCGTTGGCGACCGCCGCATCGATCTCGGGCTGCGGCCGTTTCGCGACTCTCAGTGCAAAGCCCATATTCCCGGCCACGGTCATGTGGGGGTACAGCGCGTAGCTCTGAAAGACCATCGCCACATTGCGATCACGGGGGTGGGTGTCGTTGACCCGCTTACCGTCGATCAGCAGCTCTCCGTCCGTGATCTCTTCAAGCCCGGCGATGCACCGCAGCAGGGTCGACTTGCCGCATCCTGACGGTCCCACCAGAACGAGGTATTCGCCGTCACCGCTGGCGAGATCGACGCCCTTGAGAACCTCGACGTCACCGTAACTCTTGCGCAGTCCGCGCATTTCCAGGGTGGCCATTCGGCCCGATTAGCCTCCCGTCGCCTGCCAGGCCAGAAGCACGAGTCCGAGCACCAGCATGCCCAGCAGCATGCCCAGCGCGACCGCTCTGTACAGGCCCGTCCGGGGGCTCTGGAGGGTGGGTGCGGTGTTCTCGTCCGTCCGCATTTGGGACATGCGCCGACGCATCGGAGGCTGGGTGAATGCATCGCCGTCAATGGGAGGGGCCGGGGTGATTCCTGGCGGCGTGCGGTGCCGAGGTGCTGTGGTCTCGTCTTCGTCCCACTCTGCGGCAACCACTTGTCCAGCCACCACGCGTCCAGGTGAGTACATGTTCGGCTGCGTGGTTTCGTCCGTGGTCTCGCTGAAGCGGCGCGAAGGCTCGCCTGTGGGCTCGTCCCGAAAGCGCATGTTCGGGTTCGTGGGCTCTTCGGACAGGTTCATATAGGGCGTGTCAGGCTCGTCGCCGATCCGCATGCTTGGCTCGGTCGCTTCGTCGCGGAGCGATGCAATTCTGCTCGTTGGGTCATAGTTGATGCGCGGCATGGTGGTGGCTGCCATCGCCTCGCTGGCCCAGTGCTTGCGGTCCTCCTTGACCTTTTCGGTGTCCCAGTCGTTTCCACGGAGCTCGAGGCCGCGGACGACTCGGCTGTTTCCATGGGACGAACCGAGCGCCTCGAGCAGCTCCATGCAGTTGGCGTAGCGCTTGTCCCGATCCACCTCGAGACAGGTGTCGATGACTCGGCAGATTCGGTCCTCGAGAGTTGGAATGTAGTCCCGTGGATCGAGGCGTTTGCCGTCCACCACCGCATTGAGGACGGTGAGTACATCGCGCCCTTCAAAGGAGCGCTCGCCGCCACAGACAAGCTCGAACAGGATGCAGCCCAGAGAGAACACGTCGGCGCGTTGATCGACGTTCTTTGCATCGCGAATCTGTTCGGGCGCCATGTAGTAGGGCGTGCCCATGGCCACATTGCTGTGGGTGTCGGCGGGGCCCGCGGCCGCGGTTGCGATCTTGGCAATGCCGAAGTCGCACACCTTGGGCACAAAACCCGCCGCCGTCGGTCCGAGCAGCACATTGCTTGGCTTGAGGTCTCGGTGCACCAGCCCGGCGTGGTGGGCCTGGGCGACGCCCTCGACGATGGACCGAAACAGGGACTCGGCTTCTTCGAGGGTCGGCTGGTACAGCTGCAGCCATCGGTCGAGGGTTGGCCCGTCGACGTACTCCATGAGCAGGGCTGTGGAGCCCATGACGTCCAACAAGTCGTGCACAGCAACGACATTGGGATGGGACAAGCCCGCCTGGTATCGGCCCTCGCGTACCAATCGATCGCGGATGTCGGAGCGAGCGGTGGTCAGCAGCTTGAGAGCGAAGACACTGTTGAGCTCAATGTGGCGCACTCGGTATACCACCGCCATGCCGCCTTGCCCGATGTAGGACTCGACGATGTATTTTCCGATGCGTTGGCCGCGTGGCAGCAAGTGAGGGGGGCTCTCGGGGCTAGAAGGTCTGAATGCCGACGCCACCAATCCAATAGGCACCGACGACCTGGCTCAAGGCGTTGTTGTGGGGCAGGGTGCCGACGGGCTCGCGCACTCGCACGACGTGCATCCAGATCTGTCCGCCACCGTTCCATCCGCTCCAGACTGCGCTGGACAACTGGAAGCTGCCGTCGTCCTCGACCACGCAGGTGACGATGTCTTGGACTTCTGGTGTGCCAAAGAAGGGGTCGTCATAGCGTTCGATCCACAGCCCGATCCAGTCGCCTTTTGTGGACTCGCTGGTGCTCCACTGGAACTGGATGTTCTGGCTCATGACGGGGATGTCGCCGACGCTAGACCAGCCCAGATTGGGAGTGGAGACGGTGAATGCGCTAGGCAGCTCAACGATATTTTCGATGGTGAGATCTGCTGGCCAGCCGTCGCCCGACAAGGGACCCAGGTCGTAGCTGGCGCCGTCGATGAAGTCCCCAGAACTCAACGACGCCTGGAATCGCTCGTCGTCCGGCCGATACAGCAGCGACAGTGAGTCGTCCGAACCCGAGCGGAGCAAGTCGACCGATGACAGCTGGAGGTTCAGCGGAGTCACCGTCGAGCCTGACTCGTTGCTCTTGCACGTGTCCATAGTGCCCGTGTGAAACACCTGAACGGCGTACGTCGTGTCTAGCGGGACGATGGGCATGACCCACACCGAGCCGCGGTCGTCGATGGGCGAGAAGTTCAGGTCAAAGCCCGGGTACTCGGTCCACGAATAGGAGCCAATGGCCCCGGCCTTGCCCGTCGCATCGGCGTAGTAGCGGAACGCGCTGGAGGTGGTCTCGATGCGGCCTGCGTTCTCGACGCGAAGGTCCGTCCAGCCTTCGTTGCCTGCAGGCGTGATGACGGTGATTTCATCGCCCACGACGCTGGTGACTGTGGCGGCCACGCCCCCAAAGCGCACGTCGACGTCCGGTGCGCTGCCCGCCAGCGGACCCGCGGTGATGATGACCTCGGAACCGCCCAGCGTGGAGCCCCATTCGGGGTCGATGTCCGAGACTTCGAGCGGGTCGAGCGGTGGCGTGGACGTGTCGGTATCGACGGGTTCGTCTGGCAGTGGCAGTTTCTCGCTGACCTCTTCGGTCGACAGCCAGCACCCCGTCGTGATCAGCATCACGACGGCAATGGACGGGATTTGGAGGCTTGGTTTCACCATCTCTTGGTTAGCACGAGCATCCCGCCATCCGCAGTCGGCGATGGCAATACGAACAAACCGGTGCCCGCCACTGCGATGCCGGCTCCTAGACTGACGTAGCCAATGCGGTACATGCCGCGAATCTTTTTGGCGTCATCGACGATGGTCTTTCGGCGCTCTTCGGCGTAGCAGATCTCGCCCACCTCACACTCGTTGAACACGGGTCGATTGTAGGTGTCCTGCAGAAACGACTGCTCCCACGTCCAGGCGATGCCAACAGCCGCGGTGCCGCCTGCAGCGGCCAGCCCTCCGACGACAACCACGGGCACCTTGAGGTTGAGTGGCTTGGGGTCCTTCTTGGGTTTTGGGTCCTTGGGCGGCTTGGGGTCGATCGGGTCTTTGGGGTCCTT
>Ga0114932_10006198_pt1 | contig 10295 bp, 9 predicted proteins | sample 2SBtaG_2_FD_87286 | JGI IMG/M metagenome (GOLD analysis project Ga0114932, IMG submission 87286) | Deep subsurface microbial communities from Kolumbo volcano to uncover new lineages of life (NeLLi) - 2SBTROV12_ACTIVE470 metaG | ecosystem: Environmental > Aquatic > Marine > Volcanic ... | reverse complement strand
GGTGAAGAAGATCTCGTTGAAGCGGGTGCCGCCGTCGATCTGGATGATCGGGCGAATCTCGACGCCCGGCGCGTTCATGTCGACGATGAACATCGTGATGCCGCGGTGCTTCGGCTGATCGGGGTCGGTCCGCGCGATGAGAATTCCGTAGTCGCATTTGTGGGCGAGCGTGGTCCAGACCTTCTGTCCGTTGATCACCCACTCATCACCGTCGAGAACCGCGCGGGTCTGCAGGCTGGCCACATCCGACCCGGCAGCAGGTTCGGAGAACATCTGACACCAGGCGGTCTCGCCTCCGATGATGCGCGCCTGGTATCGGGCGCGCTGTTCCTCTGAGCCGTATTCGTTGAGCATCGGCAGGCACATGCCCATGGTGATCGCGAGCGATGCCGTGACCCGTGGGTAGTCGCCCGAGACCTCGCGCCAGGCGTCCTCGTACTCCGACCCGAGCCCCTGGCCCCCGAACTCGGTGGGGTAGCCGAGCCCGGCCAGACCGGCCTTCGCGAGCTCCTTCTGGAACCCGAGCGCCATCTCCATCGCTCGGTCGCCGCGAGGATCCTCCACCGAGGACGGAGGTTCGGCCGTGGCGTGACGATCGAGAAACGCACGGCACCGTGCCCGAAACTCGTCGAGATCCGGCGCATCGCTCATCGGCTGTCCTCCAGGATGCTGAGAGTAGGTTTGGAGCGTACGCCTCTCGCTCCGCAGCGCCGAGGTGACGGGAGGAGCGAGCAGCCATGGCGTACCCGGGCATTCACGCGGCCAGCCACCCCGAACACCTCGCGGTGGTGATGGCGGGGTCCGGGCTGACGCAGACCTACCGGGAGCTGGATGAGCGCTCCAACCAGGTCGCGCACCTGCTCCGTGCCCAGGGGCTGCGCGCCGGCGATCACGCGGCGATCTTCATGGAGAATCAGCTGCGCTACATGGAGATCGTGTGGGGGGCGCTGCGCAGCGGCATCTACATCACCGCGGTCAACAGCTTCCTGTCGACCGATGAGGTCGCATACATCCTCGACGACTGCGATGCGGCCGTCGTCGTCAGTTCGCGCGCCAAGGCAGACGTTGCAGCGGCGATCGATCCGGCGGCGACTCCCGACGTCCAACGCTGGCTGATGGTCGACGGACTACCGGGCGGCGCCAGCGGGCCAGAGTGGGAGCCGTACGAAGACGCCATCGCTGCACACCCGAAGAGCCCGATCGCCGACGAGCAGCCGGGCTTCCAGATGCTGTACTCGTCGGGTACCACCGGTCGACCCAAGGGTGTCAAGCGGCCCCTGCCCACCTACGGCATCGACGAGATGGAGCCGCGGGTCGCCACGTTCTTCACCGACCAGTACCGCTACGGCCCCGACATGACGTACCTGTCACCGGCGCCGATGTACCACGCTGCGCCGCTGGCGTTCTCGACCGCGGTGCACCGCGTCGGCGGGACGCTGGTGATCATGGAGAAGTTCGACGCCGTGGAGTGCCTCGCGGCGATCGAGCGCTACCGGGTCACGCACAGCCAGTTCGTCCCCACGATGTTCGTGCGAATGCTCAAGCTCGACGAGGCCGAACGGGTCGGCCACGACCTGGCGACCCTCGAGGTTGCGATCCATGCCGCGGCGCCGTGCCCCGTGCCGGTGAAACACCAGATGATCGACTGGTGGGGGCCGATCCTCATGGAGTACTACGCCGGCTCGGAGGGCAACGGCGCCACCTTCATCACGAGCGAGGAGTGGCTCGAACGGCCCGGCTCGGTGGGTCGGGTGCGGGCAGGGCAGCTCCACGTCTGCGACGACGAGGGCAACGACCTCCCACCCGGCGAGATCGGCACGATCTACTTCTCGGGCGGCGGCGAGTACGAGTACTACAAGGCTCCGGACAAGACCGAGGGCGCCAAGCTGCCGGGCGGGCGAACCACGCTCGGCGACATCGGGTACCTCGACGAGGAGGCCTTCCTCTTCCTCACGGATCGCAAGGCCCACATGATCATCTCGGGCGGGGTGAACATCTATCCCCAGGAGATCGAGGACTGTCTGATCGTGCATCCCCAGGTCGCCGATGTCGCTGTCTTCGGCGTGCCAAACACCGACTTCGGCGAAGAGGTGAAGGCCGTCGTGCAGACGATGGACGGGGTCGAGGGTTCAGACGAACTCGCCCGCGAGCTGATGGCCTTCGCCCGGGATCGCATCGCCCACTACAAGTGCCCCCGCAGCGTCGACTTCGAGACCGAGCTTCCCCGCCTGCCCACCGGCAAGCTCTACAAGCGCCTCCTCCGCGACCGCTACTGGGGAAACGCCGACTCCAAGATCGTCTGAACCCGACCCCTCACCCCTTCTGCCAGCTTCCAGGGTGACTCCAGTGACCGCACAAGCTGGCAGAACGGCCTAGACGTCGTAGGTGCCGACCTCGGGGGGCGGGCCGACGTAGCGGGCGGCGGGGCGGAGGATCTTGTCGGAGGTGGCCTGTTCGAGAGCGTGCGCACACCACCCGACCACCCGGGCGGTGGCGAAGGTGGCAGTGAACCAGTCCCGCGGGATTCCGCAGCCCTCCAGCACAACCGCCGCGTGAAGGTCGAGATTCGGGACGAGTCGCTTGCCACCGAGCACGATCTGCCCGATGCGCTCGATCTCCATCACCAAGCCGTGGCGTTCCGGGGCGATCTGTGCCCCGTGCTCACGAAGCAGGGCCAGCCGTGGATCCTCGGTTCGGTAGACAGCGTGTCCGAATCCCTGCAGGCGGCGCCGATTCGCCACCTCGTTCTTCATCCACTCTTCTGCGCGCTCGGCGGTGCCGATGGCGTCGTACATGTCGAGCATGCGTCCGAGGTTGGCGCCGTGGCGGGGACCGGTGAGCGAGCCGTACCCGGCGAGAACGCAGGCCACCAGGTCGGATCCCGCCGACGCCACCACACGCGTGGCGAAGCTCGAGTTGCTGAATCCGTGGTCGAGCGTGAGCACCATGTACGCCTCGAGCGCCCGCTCCGTCGCCGGCGCCAATTGCGTGCCCGTCAGCATGCGGCCGTAGTCGGCGGCATGGCCGACGGTCGGGTCGGGCTCGACCGGCTCACCATGTCGGACGGTTGCGACGAGCGTCGGCATCGCACCGATCAACCGAAGCGCGTCGGCCCGCCGTTCCTCGGGGTCGGAGTCGAGTATCGGACGCAGGTCGAGCGTCGCGCCGAGTGCGCTGATTGCGGAGCGGAGGTCGAGCCGCGCTGCGATCTCGCCGAAACCGTCGGGCAGTGTGCGGTCGAGCTCGAGCGGCTCATCGGACCCGTCGAGCAGCACCGCCGCCGCGTGCTCGAACGTGGTCGAGCGCGCGAGGTCGGGCGCTGAGCGACCGCGGTAGTGATAGAGGCCCTGCTCGCCGAGAACGTCGCCAACCTCGGTGTCCGCGACCGCAACTCCGGCCAGACCGGGAGGGACATCGATGAGCTCGGCCATGGTGTTCGCCCCTCGTCAGTCGGTGACCGCTGTCGCTTCGATCTCGATGAGAAACTCCGGCGCGGCGAGCGCCGACACACCGACCAGCGTCGACGCCGGCGGCGCATCGGCGGGAAGGTAGCGACCCCGAACCTCGCTGATCACGGCCCGGTGCTCGGGCTGGTACCCGACGACGAAGGTGGTGATCTTCACAACGTTCTCGAACGTCGCACGGGCGGCGCCGAGCGCGGTCTGCAGGTTCTCCATCACCTGTTGGGTCTGTGCAGCGAGGTCGCCGACGCCGACGATCGCCCCACCCGCATCGACGGCAACCTGGCCGGAGATGTGGACCAGCCGCTCGCCCCTCGCAGCGACCACGTGGGTGTAGGCGGGGTTGTTCGCCATGCCGTCTGGACGGATGTGCTCGATGTCAGCCATGGCTCCCTTCTAGCCCACCACCGGTCGGTCGGCGACCGGACCCACGGCACTACGGTCTGATCCGGGGAAGGGGCCCACATGAAGCTGGCGGTTGTGTTCCCGAGCGTGATGTACCGGGAGGGCCCGGAGGGCGTCGGGCGACTCATCCAGGGGATCGAGGAGATCGGCTTCGACGAGCTGTCGGTCTTCGACCACGTGGTGATGGGTCACCCCACCGAGGACCGTCGGGCGCCGTTCTACACACCGACCATGCCGATCCTCGAGGCCTTCATGCTGCTCGCTCATGCGGCCTCTATCACCTCTCGCATCGGGCTCGGAACGGGGGTTCTCGTCCTGACCCAGCGTGAACCGACGTTGGTGGCCAAGCAGGTCGCGACCCTCGACACTCTGTCGGGTGGCCGGGTTCGGCTGGGTGTGGGAACCGGCTGGCAGCGGGCCGAGTACGAGGCGCTCCACCACGACTACGACAGCCGCGGCGACCGTATGGACGAGGCGATCGAGCTGATGCGGACCTACTGGCGCGACGAGCACGTTCGGTACGAGGGCGAGCACTACCGGGCAGACGACATCGCGATGGAACCCAAGCCCCCGAGCGGCGCCGCCATCCCGATCTGGATCGGCGGCACCAAGCCGCCTGCGCTGCGACGCGCCGCTCAGCTTGGCGAGGGCTGGTCGGCCATGAACGCGCCGGGCGACCCGCCGCTCGAGGACAAGCTGGCGCTGCTCCGCCGCTACGCCGAGGAGGCCGGCCGCGACCCCGACTCGATCGGCCTGCAGATGTCGTTGTCTCCCGGTCCGCTCGACAAGGAGAAACGGAAGCGCTTCTACGACGACACGGACCTGCTCAAGGAACGACTCGTCGAGCTACGCGAGATGGGCTTCGACTGGTGCGCCATGGACTGCGTCCCGCTCTTTCAGCTCGGGCATCGGTCGAGCGAGGCCCTGCTCGACCGTCTCGCCGAGATCTACTCCGCCCTCGAACCGGAGCTGCGCTGATGAACGAGTCCCGCCTGCCCGCCGACGCCGCTCCGATGACCGAGGCCCGGCGCGGGCCGCTGGACGACGTCACGATCATCGACTGCACGATGGCCTACGCAGGACCGTTCGGCACAGCGCTGCTCGCAGACTTGGGCGCCAACGTCATCAAGGTCGAACCGCCGACAGGCGACAGCTTCCGCATGCTCCCGCCGTTCCCTCCCGACTACGGGCACGCGGCCCGCGACACCGATGCGGGCGCCGACTACGGCATGGCCTTCGCCGGCGTCAATCGAAACAAACGCAGCGTTTGCCTCGATCTGAAGGATCCGGCCGACGCAGAGGTGCTGCTGCAGCTCTGCGAGAAGTCCGATGCGCTGGTCGAGAACATGCGCGGCGGGGTGATGGACGAGCTGGGACTCGGCTACGAGGTGGTGTCGGCGCGCAACCCGCAGATCGTCTACGCCTGCGTTCGCGGGTTCGGCGACGATCGCACCGGAGCGAGCCCGTACGGCGAGTGGCCGTGCCTCGACACGGCTGGCCAGGCGATGGGCGGGTTGGTCGAAGCCACGGGCGGGCTCTACGAGGTCGCGATCGCCGACATCTATCCGGGCACCCTCATGGCGCTCGGCCTGGTCTCAGTGGTGCACCGTGCCCAGCTGACCGGCCAGGGAGACTTCGTCGACGTCGCGATGTACGACGCCGCGCTCACGATGTTGCGCTCGCACGTTCCGAGTTACTCGCTGACTCAGAAGGAACGAAAGCCCGGCCGGCGAGCGCTGGTGCCGTTCAGTCTGTTCCCCGCGATCGACGGCTCGTTCGCCATCGCAGCGCCGGTCGAGCGTCACTGGCAGTCGCTGTGCGAAGCGATGGGTCGACCCGATCTCGTCACCGACGAGCGGACTGCGACCAACCCCAAACGGTCGGCCAACCAGGAGTTCACCGAGGCCGAAGTCGGCGCCTGGACCGCCACCAAGACCAAGGCGGAGCTGCTGGATCTTCTGGGAGGAAGGGTGCCGTGCGGGCCCGCCAACACCATGGAGGAGATCTTCGACGACCCGCACATCGCAGCCCGTGGTGCGATCGAGGAGTGCCAGCTCCCTGGCGACAACCCGGCGATCGCCCTCGCCGCGAACCCGATCAAGGTCGCGGGCAACCCGACCGGGCTGTATCAGCGGCCGCCGACGAAGGGCGAACACACCGACGAGGTGCTCGCTGAGTTCGGCATCACTCGTTGAGTGACCTGGCGGCTCGCCGCTACTCGTAGCCGGGTGGCGGCACGTATCCGCCGAGCTCGCGCTCCATCAGCTGGGCGAACCGGATCGCCCGGCGATCCTGCAGGTGCGGGGCCACGATCTGGAGACCGACCGGCAGCCCGTCGCGTGTGAGGCCGGCCGGAGCGGAGACCGCGGGGAGATAGACGGAGCACGACCATCCCGCCCAGAACAGCTGATCGGTATAGAGCTCGGGCATGCCGTTTATCTCGATCTGACGGCTCCCGCGGGTCCCATCGACGATGTGGGGAAAGGCGGCCGACGCGGCCGTCGGACACAGGAGGAGATCGAACGCCTCGAACCAGTTGGCCCAGGCGAGCCGGAGTTTCTGGCGCTCCTGGTCGAGCTGCCACCAGTCACGGTGCGACAGGGTGACTCCCCTCGAGTTGAGCGTGTCGTACGACATGTCGTCGGGTTCGGAGTTCGCCGCGATCTCTCGGTGCGCTTCCATCTCCTCGTCCGTTGCGTGCGCCCCCATCGCCGCCCGAAGCAGCAGCATGTACACCTCGTGCGCCCGCCGCAGGTCCATGTCGGGCCGGGCGCCCTCCACCACATCGACGCCCGCCGCGGCGAGCGCGTCTGCGACGTTCTGGAGCTGGTCGGTGAGCTGCTGGTCTTGGGCCACGCAGGGACTCTCGAGTACGAGGCCCACCCGGAAATCGCTGAGCCGCATCTGGGAAGGCTCGGCCAGGTCGGCGCGATACCCCGCGGCGTCGAGCCCCGCAGGTCCCGCGAGAACACCCAAGGCGAGATCGAGGTCGTCAGCGCTGCGCGCCAACGGCCCGGCGACCCCGATGTCGATGCTTCCCACATCCCCTGGCGGCAGATGTCCCGTGATCGGGACGAGGTCCCAGGTGGGCTTCAGGCCGAACACCCCGCAGTAGTGAGCAGGGTTGCGGATCGACGCCCCGATGTCGCTGCCGATCTCGAGTGCGGACATTCCCGTCGCGAGGGCGGCGGCCGACCCGCCAGAAGATCCGCCCGGTGTTCGATCCAGGTCCCAGGGGTTGCGGGTCATCCCGTACACGTCGTTGAAGCTCTGCCAGTCGGCCAGCATCAGCGGAACGTTGGTCTTGCCCCAGATCACCGCACCCGCGCCGAGGAGACGCTGGACGGCGACGGCATCGACTTCGGGAAAGTTGTTTGCCAGTGCGGGCGAACCCCACGTCGAGGGGGTGCCCACCCAGTCGAAAGCGTCCTTGATCGTGACCGGCACGCCATGCAGCGGGCCCCAGTTCTCGCCCCGTTTGGTCGCCTCATCGGCGGCGGCCGCTCTGGCGCGCGCTTCTTCACGACGCTCGACCACCACCGCGTTGACGGCGGGGTTGTGGCGCTCGTAGCGGTCGAGGCACGCTTCGAGCGCATCGACGGCGCTGACTTCGCCGCGCCGGATTCGCCTGGCGAGGTCGGAAGCCGAGAGAAGCGCTGTGTCCATGCGGCGAGTGTCCCACGCGCACCGGCGGGGTCAGGAGCAGGTCGCGCGCACCTCGCCGAGGCCGTCGATCGTGAACACGAGCTCGTCGCCCGGCTCGGGGAACTGGGTGACCACGCTGCTGCCGGTCATCACGAACTCGCCGGCTCGCAGGGTGTGACCCTGCGAGTTGAGGTGGTTCGCGAGCCACGCCGTCGCTTCGAACGGGTGGCCGAGCGCATCGCCGGTGCGTCCCTCGCCGACGAGCTCGCCGTTGACGTGCAGCCGGGTGGCGGCGGCCTGCATGTCGATGCTCTGCCAGTCGCCGGGTGCGCCGAGGACGACGGCGGCGTTCCAGGCGTTTTCCGACACGAGGTCGAACGGGTCGAGCGCGCCGTAGTCGGCGTTTCGGTCCTCGATGAGCTCGAACGCCGGTCGGCATGCAGCCACCATCGCTTCGATCGACTCGCGGGTATGCAGGCCGGATCCGGGCGCCAGGTCGCGGGAGAGGCTGACCGCGACCTCGCACTCGACCCCGAGGTGGGCATGCGCGCCGAGGTCGACCGTCGTTTCCGACGCGAGCACGACGTCGTCGAAGACGGCGCCGGCGAGAGGCTGATCAACGCCGACGAACTCCTGCATCGCCTTGGAGGTCAGCGCCACCTTGTATCCAGCGATGTCGGCGCCCGTGGCGCGGAGCAGGTCGTGATAGGCCGCCTGCACCACGTATCCATCCTCGATGCTGGTGGCGCTCGCTTGGTCGATCAGCGATCGATGCGCCTGTTTCGCCTGTACCTGATCCCGGTACTGGGTCGCGAGGGTGGTGGCTTCGGTGGCGTCCATGACGCGAGTCAAGCACCGCCGCCCACTGGCGCGCCGCCCTTCCGGGTACTTCACCACCCGCCCCTCCCGTCTTGGGTACTCACAGCCCGCGTCGGCGCGTGCGCGGCGTACCCGAAAGCGAGGGCTCGCGCTCTGAAGGACCCGGTAGCGACGGGTGGGGCGTCGTAGGGTGGCGCTCGACCATGACCGACCACGACGTCCGGCCTCAGGTGCTGGCGCGCTGCCACTCCGCGATTCCTGCGTGGCAAGACAGCACGATCGACGACTTCGAGTTCGACGACCCGAAGGGCTTCTCGTCGTTCACGATCGGGGTGCGGGCCCGCCACGACGTCGAACCGTCAGCGGTCCTGTATCGCCAGCTCGAGGGGAAACAGAACGCGATCCTCGACTTCGACACCGAGCGCCGTGTCTTCATCCTCCTCGGCGAGGCGGGCATCGCAGCAGAGTGCCTCCACTACGACGAGACCTGCCGGATCGAAGCCTTCTACCGCGGCCGCACCCTGACCGCTGAAGACGTGTTCGATCCCGCGATGCAGAAAGGCGTTGCCGCCGAACTGTGGCGCCTCCACCACCTCCAACCGCAGGGCCTGCCGGAACGAACCTTCTTCGAGCTTCTCGCCGACAAGTGGGGCGACCTCGCCCGCGAGGTCTCGAGGGAGCGCGCGACACCTTCCCGCCCGACGAGGCCGAAATGTGCGCCGATCTCCAAGCCATCTGGAGCGAGGACACTCGCGGCAAGGTCCTTCGGTGTCTCCCGGACGGCGAGCCGGTGTTCTGCCACAACGACACCTATCACGGCAACGTGTTCGTGCTCGACGACGGGTCCGTGAAGCTCCTCGACTTCGAGTTCTCGTGTCTCAACCATGTGGCATTCGACTTCGCCAACTTCTTCGCCGAGACGCTGATGGAGCACGGATTCGTCGACCCGCCGCACTTCCGGATCGGTGAGCCGCGGTTCACAAACGAAGACCTGAGGCGGATGATCGGCTTCTACCTCGACAACGACTCGGCGAGCAGCGAAACAGAGAGGGCAGCGCGGGCCGAAGAGCTGCTCGCCGAGGTTCGGCGCGCGCTGCTCCTGTCGGATTACATGTACGCGATGGCGGCACTTCCGCTCGCTGTGAAGCCCATCCAGAAGATCCGTTTCATCCCCTACGCGCACCAGCGGTTCCACCGCTTTCTGCGTCGGTGGGACGAGGAGTTCGGCGAGGACTGAGCTCAGCCGGCCCGAACACTGTCCGCGAGCCAGCCGACGATCGCCTCGCCGATCTCGTCGGCGCTGTCCTCTTGGAGAAAGTGGATGCCGGCCACCTTCACCTCCGTTTGGTTGCGGAAGGTGCGGGCGAACTCGCGGGCTTCGCCGGTGAGCAACGAGCCCGGCTCGGCGTCGACCATCAGCTTCGGGAAGTCCGTCGTCGGGAGCCACTCGCTGAACCGAGTCGCGATGTCGTGGACGTCGGCAGGTTCGCCGTCGATGGGAATCTCACGGGGCCAGGTGAGCGTCGGGAGGCGGTGCTGCGCTTCGAGGAACGGACGCCGGTACTCGGCCATCTCCTCGTCGGACAGTTCGCGCATGACCGACGCGGGGAGAAACCTCTCCACGAACATGTTCTTCTCGATCACCATCTCCTCGCCGGCCGGCGACCGGAAGCCCTGGAAGATGCTGCGGCCCGGGTCGGGAAACTCATCCCAGGTGAGCGGCCGGACCATGGCCTCCATGTAGACGATGCCCGCGATTCGATCGGGATTCCGTCGCGCCCAGTCGAACCCGAGCGCGGAGCCCCAGTCGTGGATCACGAGCACCACCCTGTCCCCAAGGTCGAGCTGGTCGAGGAGCGCGTCCAGGTAGCGGCGGTGTTCGACGAAGCGGTACGACCCCGGACCCGGGTCATCGAGCTTGTCGGAGTCACCCATCCCGATGAGGTCTGGAGCGATGCAGCGGGC
>Ga0114932_10006197_pt1 | contig 10295 bp, 10 predicted proteins | sample 2SBtaG_2_FD_87286 | JGI IMG/M metagenome (GOLD analysis project Ga0114932, IMG submission 87286) | Deep subsurface microbial communities from Kolumbo volcano to uncover new lineages of life (NeLLi) - 2SBTROV12_ACTIVE470 metaG | ecosystem: Environmental > Aquatic > Marine > Volcanic ... | reverse complement strand
ATATCCTCACCAGTACACTCGATGCTTTTGCCAGCATCATCAGCAATAACCTGAATAGTGTGATGAAGCGCCTGACTTCTATTATCATTATAATTTCATTCCCCGCGTTAGTTGCCGGTATATATAGCATGAACATAGGCATACCCTATGTGCATTCTCCATATGCATTCTATGTCTCAATCGTACTTTCGTTAATCGCATCGGTGATCATCAGTTGGTATTTCATGAAAAAGAAATGGTTCTGATATGGCAAAAATAAACGTTAGGGTATATGGCATCCTGCTCGACAGTCGCCAACGTTTACTTGTAAGCGATGAATTCATTCGCGGCGGCTATTTTACCAAACTGCCCGGAGGAGGATTGGAATTCGGCGAAGGCACGAGGGATTGTCTCAAACGTGAGTTCATGGAAGAAACCGGTCTTTCTGTAACCATCGGCGACCATATTTATACCACTGATTATTACCAGCCTTCCGCTTTTCATCCGGGCGACCAGATCATCTCCATTTATTATTACGTGCATACAACAGAACCCATTCAACTCGAAACAAAAGATCGTCCTTTCGATTTTGCCCCCCACCAGGTAGCAGATCCGCAGGGAGAAAGTGAGGTCTTTCGTTGGATTGCATGGGAGCAGGTACATGAAGATATCATGACCCTGCCCATTGATAAGATCGTTGTTCAGAAAGTGCTGGCGCAACGCACTGTTTAAAATCTATATTCAAACATCAATTGCCAGAAAGCAGTAGTGCTGTTCCCAGATGCTGCATTTCCTACAGGAATAAACAGGCTTACTGTGGGGCGAATAGACAAATTGTTGATGTCAATAGCTGATTCAAGATCCAGTTGCACATTGGTTATACCAAAACCCTGTGCAGAAGAAGTTGTAGTGGTGGTTCCTCCACCTGTGCCTGTGCCAGTACCAGCACGCCTGCCCCCTCTTCTGGCAGTACTTCCGCTGCCTTTTTTCACATAGCTGACAGACTTTGAGTTATGACCTATATACTTGGTGGTATTAAGAAAGGAAAAATAATCGTTCGTGCCGGCATTCAGTCCCACAGAAGGGATCATTGAAAATCCAACATCTCCACTCTCCCATTCGAATGAATGGCTGAAGCCTGCAGTCAATCCAATATCACTTACAGAAGAAGCAGGTCTTGCCGAAGTGTCCTTGCCAAACCCGATTCCCACAGCGATATAGGGCATCAACCAGGTTTTTTTATAGGTCAGGTCGCCATATATTTCATTGCCCATAGGCGAATAGGGAACGCTCTTGTTACCGGTAAAAAAATAATGCCCATAAGTAATGGCATAATCAAAAACAGGCAGGTCGTAACGGGAAAAACCCATACTCACTGCATGCATATACAATCCTTTATTGGTACCACCCATTACAAACCGCGGCGAATAGCTGATGGCAAAACCACTGTTGTTACCGAGTGAAAGGGTTGGACCAAAGGAAAGTGAGTTGTTAAAACCCGTATCGGTGCCAACGATGTTATACGTTGAAACGGTTATCAGGTTGATTCCGGCTGAAAAACGCCATTGGGAGGCATGACTGCTATCCTGCGCAGTTAATTGGGTCAGGGCGCAAAAAGACAAGCATGCAAGGACAAATAATCGTTTCATGGGGTTTATTAAAAATCGCTGCAAAGTTGCTTACAACTCTGCCAGCATCAAAAAAGAGGTTCATTGTAAGTTGTATTTAAACGGTTCACTCTTCCGATTTGCCCATCGCCGCCAGCTTCATCTTGTGGGCCGTTTCATGTCCCACATACCGTTCTATCCTTCCTTCGATCAGGTAAATCAGCGGCGTAAGCACAACCGCCATAGTAAATTTATATAAATAATTCACTACACAAATGGCCAGCACCAATTGCCAGCTCCAGCCATTACCTATTTTAAATGCGATAAAAAGAACCACGAAGCTGTCTACCAGTTGTGACACAACCGTAGAACCGGTTGCCCTCAACCAGACCCATTTGTGGCCGGTAACTTTTTTAATGCGATGAAATACGGTAACATCCACAATCTGGCTTACGAGGAATGCGGTAAGGCTACCCAGGATAATCCACATACCTTGTCCGAATATTCCGCTAAATGCCTGCTGCATATTTGGAATACCATCGGCCTGTTTGGAAGCAATCCAGAAATTGGCTGGCGCTATCTGCATGGCCAGGTAAAACATCAGGAAAGCATAGCCGATCAACGCTACTGCGGTATAACTGATCCTTCGCACGGCTTTGGGCCCGTAATATTCATTTACTACATCGGTGATCACGAATTCCAGCGGCCATAACAACACACCACAGGTAAGATTGAACGACATGCCTGACTGTCCAAACAGGTTGAATTGAAATGGATGTAATCCAAAAACTTTTTCCAGCGAAAAAATCTTTCCGCCAATGCATTCCGCGATGAGTGCGTTGGCCACAAAAAAAGCGCTGATCCCTAAAAACAATTTGGTGGGTTTGTCTTTCAGTATGCTGTGTATCATCAGGGGAGTATGAAAAAAATGAAGAATTGTAAAAACAATACCGACAAATTAACGATGATGAGCCATTTGGGCAATAAAACGGGTTCTTTTTTTATCAACCTGATCCCGTACCAACTGTGTACCAACAAATTCAGGAAGGGTGCTATGAACCAGCCCAATACGATAATCGTATGACTCACTTCTGCCCTGCCAATGAAATCATGGGTTCGCTGGATGATGAGGCAAACGATGAACAGCAGGTTACAAATAAGGGCCAACCGGGAAAGGAAAGCGAGACTCTTCATATTCTCCACAAATTACAGTTAAGCTGTATATAAATAACCATCTGTGCTATAAAAATCAAATATTTTTCCTGTAGGTTTGCCAACATCGTAAAAAAGGAATCATGAAGAATTTCCAGTGGAAAGCATTATTACCCCACGCTATTGCGGTAGTTGTATTTGTTCTTGTGGCAGTGATCTACTGCAAACCTGCGCTGGAAGGTAAAGTACTCGCACAATCCGATGTGATACATTGGCAGGGAATGGCACAGGATATGGTGAATTACAAGGAAAAGCACAACAACCACTGGCCTTTGTGGAACAACAACCTTTTTGGCGGAATGCCCGGTTATCAGATAGCCATGGAACCAGGTAATATATTCTCTCCTATTTATTTCCATTACCTCTTCATGTTGTTCCTGCCCAAGCCCGCCGGGTTCTTTTTCCTTCTCTGCATCAGTTTCTATTTTTTATCACAGGTATTGCGTATCAAACCCTGGCTGGGTATCCTGGGAGGTCTTGCGTATGCTTATGCCACTTATAGTCCCATTATAGCCATGGTAGGTCACGACACCAAAATGCAGGCCATGGGTTACCTACCTGCTTTGCTGGGTGCTGTATGGCTCATCTTTCAGAAAAAATATTGGTGGGGAGCAGCGTTGACTGCTTTGTTCACCAGCCTGCTCATTGGCATGAATCACTTGCAGGTATCTTATTATTTCATTATGATGGCCGGGTTCATGAGCGTTGCCTATGCCGTTGAATGGATCAGGAACAGGGAATACAAACGCCTCGTATTATCACTGGCGATCACTTTTGCTGCCGCAGGTGTAGGTATAGTAGCCAATATGGTAAGTCTTGCCACTACTGCCGAGTATGCCAAAACCACCATGCGCGGAGGCAGTGCGCTTAGCCTGGATACCACTGCTTCGGGCAAAAAAAGCACCGGTCTGACTGTAGATTATGCTTTCACTTATGGCAGTTATGGCAAAGCTGAAAGCCTCACCTTCCTGGTGCCATCAATTTACGGGGGCGGGTACCTTTCCTCTTTAGATGCCGGCTCTCATTTTACCAAGCTTGCACTCGAAAAAGGTCTCTCTGAAGATCAGGCTGCACAATTCACTCAAATCGTTTCCGGGTCTACCTATTGGGGCGAGCAACCTGGCAATGCAGGACCTGTGTACCTGGGGGCTATTATTTGCTTTCTTTTCATCTTCGGCATGGTTTACCTCAAAACATGGCACAAGTGGTGGGTACTGGCCATTTGCCTGGTAGCCCTTCTAATGAGCTGGGGCAAGAATCTGCCCACTATCAATACTTTTCTTTTTCATTACCTGCCTTTATACAACAAGTTTAGGGCGCCGAGCATCATACTGATCATTCCCCAATTGTTGTTTCCGCTGGTTGGTATCATGGCCTTGCAACAATTCTTTTTTGAAGAAACCGATAAGGCAGCAGCATTGAAAAAACTGAAAACAGCTGTTTACATCACTGGTGCTTTCCTGTTGATAGCACTGGGTTGTTATCTTTCTTTCGACTATAGAGCCAGCGGTGATGAAAACCTGAAAGCATATATGGCTCAATTATTGGGTGGCAAGCAGGAAGACGCACGTGCCTTCTACAATGCACTAAAAGAAGACCGCAAAGCCTTATTCGGCGCCGACCTGCTCCGTAGCATCTTACTGATTGCTGCGGCTGTCACTTTACTCTGGCTCACTTTGAAAGACAAACTCAAACCCATGCATGCCATCATTGCATTGCTGATATTGAGTTCTTTTGATCTTTTTCTAGTTGACAAAAGATATTTGAACGACGCGCATTTCCAGGAACAGGAAACGATCAGCGACAATAATTTCAAAGCCACCCCTGTTGACCTTGAAATATTGAAAGACACTACCCGTCCGCGCGTATTCAACCTCACGGGTGACCCCTTTTCAGATGCCACTACTTCTTATCACCATCGTTCTATTGGCGGTTACCATCCTGCCAAGCTGAGTATTTATGATGACCTGATCAGCTTCCAGTTGCGTAAGCAACCCATGAACATACCGGTATTGAATATGCTCAATACCAAATATTTCATTTTCCCCAACCAGCAGAACGGTCAGCCGATGTTGCAAGTGAACCCGGATGCATTGGGGCAGACATGGTTCGTAAAGCACATCCAATATGCGAATGGCCCGGCTGCAGCTATGAAAGCCCTGGATCATTTCAACCCGAAAGATACTGCCATTGTAGAAGAGTCGTACAAAAAAGACATCGCATTCGAACCAGTAGCCGATAGTACCGCACACATAAAACAGGTGTACAACGACAACGATGAGATCAAATACCAGTCGAGCAGTAAAACCAACCAGTTCGCCGTATTCAGCGAGATATTTTATGATCGTGGCTGGAAAGCTACCATCGATGGGAAGGAAGCGCCGATTGTGAAGACCAACTATGTACTTCGCGGGTTGGCCATTCCTGCGGGAGAACACACGATCCTGTTCGAATTCAGGCCGGCTTCTTATTACAACAGTGTTAAAGCAGCTGTAAGTGCATCGTTCTTAATTTGGGTGTTGTTGGTAGCTGCTATAGTAGCGGGACTGCGCAAGCGCAGAAAAGAGACTGCATGAGTACGATGCCAAGGATATCTGTAGTGGTGTGCACCTATAACCGGGCCGATTATATTGTGGATGCTATGGAAAGTTTGTACAGGCAAAGCCTTGACAAGCAATATTATGAGGTGATAATCGTCAACAACAATTCATCCGATAATACTACCAGTATTTGTGACGCTTATATCTCCGCACATCCCGATGCTTCTTTTCAATTTCTCAACGAATCGAAACAGGGCGCTTCCTTCGCGAGGAACACCGGCGCTACTTTAAGTAAGTCTCCTCTCTTGTGTTTCATGGACGATGACGCCATTGCAGCGCCCGATTACCTGGAGCGTATCGTATCTTTTTTCGATCAGCATGCCGATGCGATCGGATTAGGCGGAAGAATCATACCCAGGTATATTCCTTCAGAGCCTGCATGGATGAGTTATTACGTATCCTCTCTTGTTGGCAATTTCGATTATGCGCAGGAAGTCACATTATTTAAGCCAGGTAAATACCCGTTAGAATCAAACATGATCGTACGAAAAGCCTATTTCATAAGAGTCAACGGATTCAATACGGCTTTGCCAGGTGTGGCGGGCACTTTGCGTATCGGTGGTGAGGGGAAGGAATTCTTCTTCAAATTACAGGCATTGGGTGGCAATATTTACTACAACCCCTCTATCTGTGTGGAACATGTAGTAGAGGTCAAGAAGCTGACACCCGAATACATGTACCGCGTTGCCAGTGGCATTGGAAGAGGTGAACAGGTAAGAGTCAAAGCTATTGGCAGGATGGCTTACTACAAAAAGATCATTGAATATTTTTTCAAGTTGGGTGCTTCTGTTGTATTAGGCATCCTGTACACACTGCAAGGGAATCCGGCAAAAGCAAAGCCAGTTATACAATTCAGGATAGATGCACTAAAAGGATTGCTGGACAGCCGCACCACTGTTTAAAGCATTTTATAAAAATGCGGTTTGTTCCTCACAATCACTAACAATAATGACCACACTACTGCAACATTTTTCGCCAGCCCCCCTATCTTTTTCCATTCACCAACCGGAGACTTCCCGCGTATCAATGGCCAGATAGTGCCACATATTGCGAATACCAACACCCCCAAGGTATAATTCAACAACTGAAATAAGAACCAACCGATCCCATATTGTTTCCTGATACGCACATGATTGGACACGATCAGTTGCAATCCTTTTTTATCAAACAGGTTATCATAAGTTTTATCTTTTGTTTGCGTAGCGTCTTTGATTGATTCCCCCATCAAGTGGACGATGCGGATATTCCCGTACAATACCAATGCTCCCGCTTTTTTCAACCGACTGCACCATTCCACTTCTTCCCCATACAGGAAGAAATCTTCGTCCATCAGTCCGGCTACTGCTATCGCTTTTTTTTTCACCATGAGGAAGGCGCCGCTGATCCAGTCCACTTTCACTTCATCAGCTACCTGCTCTACTCCCGGTTTGCGTGTATGCAATTGGAAAGCCAACCATCGCAAAAACCGACCCCAGTAAGGGATGGAGAGCAGGTGATTGATACCACCCTTCATAAAATAGCTTCCCGATATCTGAGGCGCACCGTTCTCATACAGAAGTTGTACGCCACAAGCTGCATAAGAACTTTGAACAAATGGCAGGTAACATTGCCGAATTGCATCATTCAAAATAAGGGTATCCGGGTTCAGCAATAACAATACATCGCCTGTAGCCTGCCTGATGCCGGCATTGTTGGCCCTTGCGAAGCCGGCGTTGTATCCCATATCCACCCATTGCACAAAAGAAAATTGTTGCAGTATCTTTTCCTTACTGTCATCGCCCGATGCATTGTCCACTACTATCCATTCAAAACTGCTTACACTTTCGAATGCAGAGGCAGAGCGAATGCAGTCAATGATATAAGCAGCAGAACGGTAATTGACTAGGATGACAGATAGTTTCATGCTATCGGCTGGTTAAGCTGTTGGACTCACAAGATAATTCAGGAACATGAATGTTTTGGAAACAACCCCCATACGCAACAAACGCAGCGGAACCTTTTGCTGCCATTTTAACATATGACGCAATACAGGTAAAATCTCTACAGGCTCCACCCCACTGTTCACCATCACAGCTTCGGTACGCACTTCATGGTTGCGGAGCAACCGCCAGTAATAATCATATATTTTAAGATCACGGAAAGCAGTTGTTCCGATCTTTTGTGCAAACAGGATGTTCTCTTTGAGGATGATCTCATCGTTCTCCCTGCAGAACACTGTAGTTTGGTCGTCGTGCAACCCGATGCTCACCAGGTGTTCATCGAGGTAAACATAAGTGTAGCCTTTCTGCAAAACATGCACATAATAATCCACATCCACCAGCCAAATGAAACGTTCTTCATATTGTACTTCTTTTTTAACAGCCGCTTTCAACATGGTATTGCTGGGCGGGCCAATCACATTAGCCAGCAATAGGTGCAAGGGGCGTTTATTCAATTCAGGTAGCAGGGAGGGAATGTATTGTAAAACCATACTGTTCCCTTGCTCGGATATGGCAGTGTTCTTGCAAAACACGAAGCCTGCCGAAGGATTTTTTTCGAAAGCAGCTATGTATTTGGCAAGGGCATGCTCATCATTGAACCAATCGTCCTGGTGCAGCAACATAAAATAATCACCTGTTGCTTTTTCAATAGCCCCATTCCAGTTTTTAGGGCTTCCCAGTGCCGGAGTATTTTGATAATATTGGATGCGTAATTCCGTTTTATAGGGCTCGATAGCTATTTTTACACCATCGTCGGGCGAATCATCCGAGAGGATCACTTCTACCTGCTTATAACTTTGCCGGAGCACCGCATCCAGCAAACGGACCACAAATTCAGGTTTCTTATAGGCAGGAACACAAATGCTGATCAACGGATTCGACATATAAGCTAAAAATTATGAGCAATTTTCTGGCAAATATAATCAAAGGTATCGTTGGAAGGCTGAAACCTCCTACCCACCAGGGTCGTTTCAAACCCATCGGCTGGCTACAGGAAAAAATACTGAAGCACGAAGATGACCAGCAGGAAAAAAGCAAAACATTGAATGGAATGCCGGTGTATTACCAGCGCCCTTATGAACTGTTGCACACTTATGATGAACTATTCGTAGGGGAAATGTACCGTTTTCAGGCAGCGACCGACCAGCCTGTGATACTGGACTGTGGCGCTAATATTGGCTTAAGCGTGTTGTATTTTAAACAACTGTACCCCCATGCCAACATATGGGCTTTTGAACCGGATGAAAATAATTTCCGCCTGCTGGAGAAAAACATTGCCGTCAACCATTTGTCCTATGTGCAAGCCGTGCCCAAAGCCGTGTGGGTAGAAGATGGATATGTTTCTTTCCTGGCTAATGGTACAGAAGCAAGTCGCATAACCGATGAATCCCTGGCAACAAATGGGCAACAGGTACCCTGCGTCAGGCTGGCCGGTATATTGCGCAACTTTGATCAGGTCGATTTTCTGAAAATGGATATTGAAGGCGGCGAACACAAAGTCATTCCCGATTGTGCCGGTGAATTGCATCGTGTGCGCAACCTTTTCCTGGAGTACCACGGCCGCACATCAGACAATGTCCAACTGACCAATTTGCTCAGCATTGTTCAACAACAGGGTTTCATGGTATACATCCGAAATGCAGCCGACAGCCTAGTTCATCCCTTCACAGAAAAACAGGGCACGGCACAATACGATGTCCAGTTAAATATTTTCTGCTATAAAAAATAGTGCATGACATCCACACCTTTAATCTCCGTGGTTATCCCCTGTTACAATGATGGCGCTTATCTGCCCGAAACGATTGACCGCCTGCAACAGCAGACCTATTCGCATTTCGAGATCATTGTAGTGAACGATGGTTCCACTGATGCACATACATTACAGGTATTGGAAGAGCTTTCGCAAAAAGGTATCAAAGTGTTGCACAAAGAAAACGGTCGCATGTCTTCTGCCCGGAACCATGGTGTACAATATGCAAGCGGCAGCCTTATTGCTGCACTGGATGCCGATGATTATTTCCATCCTAGCTTTTTCACCAAAGCCATTGCCATCCTGGAGAAGAAAACAGAAGTGGCTGTGGTAACCAGTCATATCCAGTTATTCGGCGACTACAAGCAAACCGCCCGGCCCCGCGGGGGCAATGCTTATAATTTTCTTTTCTCAAGTGAATGCCCTGCCTGTGCCATGGTCAGAAAAAGCTGCTGGGATACTGTAGGAGGGTATGATGAACAAATGACCATGGGCTATGAAGATTGGGAGTTTTATATACGCATTACCAAACAGGGATGGAAAGTAGAAGTGATCCCCGAGAAATTATTGTTTTACCGGCAAACACCGGGGTCTACGCTTAAAAATGATACTACGCCACGTCGCCCGGAGATCATCAACTACATCATCAGCAAGCATGGCGATTGGTATCTGCAATGCCTCAAAGAGCTGGTGAACAGCAAACAGGTATTGTATACTGAAAGCAGAATCGCCTACCTTACTATATGGCGCATGATCATAAACAGGCTTCGCAAGAAATATTCATAACTTAGGCGATTGCATTATGGGAATCATACAAAAACAAAGTTTCAAGTCTTCCATCTATATATTCATCGGCTTTGTCATTGGCGCTGTGAATATCCTGGTGCTGTTCCCCCGCTATTTCTCGCAGGGAGAGATAGGCCTCACCAGGGCCATGATCGATATATCACTTACCTTGTCGATATTGTGTACCCTAGGTTCCCTGCCAGTAATCTACAAGTTCTTCCCTTTTTATAACGATTATACAGGGCCCGATAAAAACGATCTACCCATGATCACCGCCATCGCTTGTGCTATGGGCTTTCTGTTCACCTGCCTGGTCGGATTTTTTTTCAGAGATTTCATCATACGCAAACTTGGTACGTCACCTGAATTTGCCCATTACTTT
>Ga0114932_10006193_pt1 | contig 10303 bp, 12 predicted proteins | sample 2SBtaG_2_FD_87286 | JGI IMG/M metagenome (GOLD analysis project Ga0114932, IMG submission 87286) | Deep subsurface microbial communities from Kolumbo volcano to uncover new lineages of life (NeLLi) - 2SBTROV12_ACTIVE470 metaG | ecosystem: Environmental > Aquatic > Marine > Volcanic ... | reverse complement strand
TGGAACGACGTCTGTTGATTCAATCGCAACGAGGTAATCAGCCACTTCTGCCCTACCTCTTGGGGCATGTTCCATATCGATAACTACATAGTCCAAACCGAGGTCGGATATTGCACTCGTCCACCTTGGATTCCGGCCCATGCTTATCATGGAACCATACACCACACCACCCTGTTTGGTTTTAACTTTCAGTTGCTCTCCATTCATGTTTTTATCCTTTGTAATATTAGACTGGTGCTAATAAACTGCATCTGTGATTCTACATGTAGATTAGATCAAATCAAGATTGTTTGCCTTAATGTCTCACTAAGAATAGTATGTTTTATTCTTAGAAAGAAAATTTTTATGAAAATAGAATATGAATAAAAGCTGGGCGGTTCTAGGAACAGGATTTATTGTTCTCTTTTTCAACGCCGGTATATTATCCGCCTTCGGTTTAATACTACCTGATATGAGTGAGGATACCGGCTGGAGTCGATCATCTCTATCTTTAGCCGTTACGATCTTTATGATTGTTTCTGCGGTAGCTATGCCATTTGTAGGTAGGATCGCAGATCGGTTTGATATCCGATCAATACTAATAATAGGTACAGTTATAGTTGCATTTGGAACTGGATTGATCTGGTTCATTCAAGATTTTTGGCAATTAGTCATTTTATATGGCGTAGTCTTTGCCATAGGGCATGCAGCATCATCTATACCAACTATTAGCGTGATGGTAAGTAGATGGTGGCCTAAATCGCCAGGATTAGCTAATAGTGCCGCTATTGCCGGTATGGGTTTAGGTCCTTTCTTAATTGTAGTAATACTTACTTTGCTACTGTTTATTGGATGGAGAAACATTTACGCAATTATAGGAATAGTTAACATATTGGTTGTGCTGCCAGTTGTAATGTTATTTGCCAAATCCCACCCTAATGGAATTACCGATCAGGCAAGTGATGATATAGAACGCCCAAAAAGTCGCGACAATATCAGAGACATGATTCCAATAGTTGAGACTGGTGATGTTAAAGGATTTAAACTTGCCACTGTTTTAGGCACATCCAAACACATGTGGTTACTACTATTAGTTTTCGGGATATGCGGGTTTCAGGACTTTTTTGTTAACACCCATTTAGTCGCATTTGCAAACGATAACGAAATTGGCAAAGCCTTGTCAGGATTCATCCTCGCTTTGATGGGCTTAATGGGTCTTCCTGGAGTGATCATATGTGGCTATATAACTGATCGATTTGGACCAGCAATTCCAACATTAATCTGCTTCCTGATAAGAACGGTTATATTCGCAATAATCATTTATTACCAAAATACCAGTACTATAGTGGTTTTCAGTTTATTCTATGGCAGCACATTCCTGATAACTGCCCCACTAGTAGCTATATATGCCAAACAGGTTTTTGGGTCAAAACTTATGGGACTGACCGGAGGAATAATAATAATGATTCACCAACTTCTGGGAGGATTGGGAGCAGTATTCGGAGCGGTAATATTTGACAACCTTGGAAGCTATGATCTGGCTTTTATTGTGTCACTTGTGACTTCAATATTAGCAGTCCTTATCTCATTGAAATTACATCAGGTTTATTTATTATCACGTTCAATGAATAATTAAATACCCAACGATTCCATTAATTTATCAAGTTCCCTAAAAGTAATTCGATCTGGTTTTTCTGTCGGCATCCTAACATTAACAGACTTAATGACTCCTCTCCTTTTTAGAATTTCTTTATCTAGATGATAAGAAACATCTAACGACCTCGTAAGGAGAGAGAGTAATGGACCTATTTTTTCCATATGTGCATATGCCTCATCTTTTCTGCCTCTTTTCCAATACTCCCAAGCTTTGGAATAGAATTCTGGCACTGCACATCCAGGCATGGTGCCTACTGAACCACGATTTAACTCAGCTATAAAATTGGTGCCCCAAGCGCCGCCGAAAACTATAACTTCATCTCCTCCAAGTTTTTTAAGTTCAGTGGTTCTCATGGTTGTTGGGGGTGTTTCAGCTTTAGCATATTTTGCATATTCCGTAGCTTTCACTATCTCAATCATAACTGCAGGAGGAATAGGAGAAGTCCATATATCCTGAATAAAAATGGGCATTTTTACTTTTTCTGAAATCGTCACATAATGTTGCACGATAATGTCATTAGGTACCGGAAGAACTGTGGGTGGTGTTACCATCAACGCATTTGCTCCCAGCTCCTTAGCCCTTAGACTATAATTTAGAGCTAAATCAGTACCCTGGGCTCCAGTATGCATTACTACCTGTACCCTTCCATTAACTTGTCCGACAACAGTTTTTAATACCATATCTCTCTCTGATTCGGACATCTTGAAAATTTCTGAACCCATTGCGATGCCAAGTCCATCAGCGCCACTATCAATAACAAACTCAGTCAGTTTTCTTAAATCTTCATAGTCGATATCGTATTTTTCATTGAATGGCATATACAAGATTGGATATACACCAGCAAATTTGGGTAGTGATTTTGTTTTATTAACCATACAATTCTCACCTGTAAATCAAGAGAGCCCGGCAAATTATGTACGCCGAGCTCTCTTGAAAAAAAACTTAAGTTCTTTATACTATCCCGTCAGTTCTCAAGTCTTTGAGAGCCTGATCAAAACCTTCTAGTGTCCGGTCCACCACATCATCTGTATGAGCTGAAGACACTACAAAACACATTCCATTCCAGTCCATACCGTCAGCTCCATTTACTAAGACAGCTCTCTTCAATGCACCGGTCTTGTCATTCGGCATACTACGATAAATTTCATTAAATGGCATGGTGCAAATGTTACGATCACAATCACAGTCGTATCCCATATTCACCTGTACTAATGAAGATATCCCATGCGCATGACCTGTTATCTCATTCTTTGCGAACGCATCATTAATGCCCTCTTTCAGCCGTAGTGCAGCTGAGTCGGCACGTTCAATAACGTCAGTGTTCCAGATATCATCCAAATGAGCTATACCAGCTACCGCTGCGGTCGGTTGAGCATTGTATGTGCCAGCCTGAGCGACTCGCTTCGACGAATCATGAATTGGATCTCCTGTTTTCGCCATAACATCCATCACATGTTTTTTACCGCCCACTGCAGCTCCTGGCTGCCCACCAGCCATTATCTTTGCCATTGTCGTTATATCAGGGTCAAGACCCCACCTCTCCTGAGCACCACCTTTAGACAACCTGAAACCTGTAATAACCTCATCCATGATAAACATTACATTGTGTTTACGGCAGGTTTCTTGTAAATCATGAAGGAAAGTTGGGTTTTGTAAAGGGAATGTTCCGAAATGAGCCCCATTGCATTCTACAATTACCCCGGCAACGTCATCCCTTTGAGAAAGAACATTGTCGACTGCTTTTATATCGGCTTGGAGAACAATTATTTGATCTAAAGTGGCTTTTGGTATACCACCAGTAGATTGACCAGAATCAATAGTTGCATAGTCCTGCCAACCATGAAAATGTTCATAGAACTTAATTATCTTGTCTTTGCCTGTATATCCACGTGCGATTCTCATGGCTAATAAAGTTGATTCCGTACCTGATGATGTAAATCTCACTGAATCTAACTTAGGCATATTTCTCTTTACTGCCTCAGCATATCGTGTTTCGTGTGTAGTGGCACCTCCCAAATGTGTACCTTTACCCATCTGGGAATTTATAGCATCCATCACACTCTTAGGATTGTGTCCTAGTAACAGACTCCCATTGCCCATTACATAATCAACTATTTCATTTCCATCAACGTCATATTTAAACGGACCATCTGCCCATTCATAATATGTTGGAAATGGAGCTACGAAGCGCGACTGATGAGTGACTCCACCAGCAAAAGCATTTTTCCCTCTCTCGTACCAAGCAGCTGAATTTGCGAACATATCGGCATATTTTTTATCTATAACGCTCATCTGATTATCCTCCCAAAATTACATTAGACTTATTAACTTAAACTAAACACCAAGCCTAAAACACGTACTATAGTCATGAGTAATTTATGCGTCAAGCGAATAGTTAAAGTTAATAAGTAGCGCGCCCACCAGATATATCAAAAACCCCAGCGGTAGTGAAAGAACATTCTTCCGAAGCAACCCAAGTAACAAGCGAAGCTATTTCTGATAATTCAACCGGACGCCCTAATGGTATTTTTGAAAGCATGTAATCGACTACCTCAGGTGAGGTTTGGTCAAGCATTGCGGTGCGAGCAACAACTGGAGTAACACAATTCACCCTGATTCCAGTATCAGATAATTCTTTTCCAACAGACTTAGTTAACCCAATAACGGCAGCCTTAGTAGATGAATAAGGTACCATTTTAGGGTTTCCTTCTTTTCCAGAAATAGAGGCAATATTGACTATTCGCCCATAATCATTCTTCAACATTAACGGTATTGCTTTTTGGCAAAATAAATATGTAGCCCTGAGGTTGGTACGATAAACTCTATCCATCTCAGAAACTGGCAATTCCCATATTGAGCCCGGATCTCCTGTGATCCCTGCATTATTAATTAAAACATCAAGGCGATCCCAATTTTCTTTAGCTTGAGCAACAGCGTTTTCGGCAACTTTTTCATCCGATACATCACCAATCACTAAAACAGCATTCATGTCCGATGCATTAAACTCTGCTACCGTCTGTTTACCTAAGTCGGCATCCTGGTCAACAATAACCAATTTAGATCCTTCTTCACCCAAACGTTTAGCAACAGAATACCCAATTCCTGTTGCTCCCCCAGTAATAATAGACACTTGATTACTAAATCTTTTATTCATTTTTTTCAAACCTAATTAAACCTTTGGTCCAAATTTTTAATGTAATGGACAAATAAATATAGCCGTTTCTTCATACCATGAAAACATAGATCTTCGACTGTCATCGATTAATATCTCTGAATTTAACTCAGCATCAATGGTATTTACAGTTGCAGATTCAGCTATAGAGTATGCAGAAATAAAAATTAAAAATATAACTAACAAAACCAAAATAATTGGATAAATGCTGGGTATCGCTTTCACGTATTCTCCGACCAACCGTTAGCAGGGGGGTAAATTGGATAACCCATAACATCCGCGTTCGGAATGAACTCTTCTATCATGCGCTTGAAATGCGGGTGCCATTCTTTGAAATGTAATGTTTGCTGATGGTCTTCAAAGTCTTTTTCCCGCTCATATGCTTCTATAAACCAGAGCACATCAGGGTTTGAATTATCCTGAATAACATTAAAACTAATGCATCCTGGTTCGTTCGAAGCTCCGCGGGCGTTTGGTTCCAACAACCTGACAAATTCCTCACGTACGCCGGGTTTTAATTTAATCCCATTTATAGCATAAAACATCTATATAGACCTATCGGGTATTAAGAATACTCCTATTCGTTTTAACTACGTAAATTTTAATTCTGTTCCGGATTATCATTAACTTCATATATTAGTTCAAATAACGTATTTTCAGTAAGAGTCCCAACCCACCTGTTAACTATGACACCGTTGTTATCAATAAAAAATGTAACTGGCAAGCCGATAACTCCATAATCAATTGTTATTGAGCCCGTTTTATCTGGACCATTTATATAATTAAGCCCAAACTCGTTAATGAACTCTGCAGCATCACTTGCAGTATCTTGAATATTCACACCAATAAATACAACTGATGGATTTAATTTAACAAAAGATTCTTCGAGTATCTCAGCCTCTTCTCTGCATGGAGAACACCAAGAGGCCCAAAAATTTACTACCATCGGTTTCCCAATGTAGTCTCGCAATTTAAAGTCGTTACCGTCGAAGGTTATGAATTCAAAATCGGGGGCAGGTTTGCCTACTAAATTAATTCCACTTTGCCCTGTCACTGAAGATCTTGTAGCTAAACCGTACGCTAATAACGAGATCAAAAGCACAAATAAAATAGATACTATGCCGAAACCGATAATTTTATTTCTGGTTAATGTCATTTGTTCTTTTAAATAAAAATGATATCTAAATTGTAAGTAAGAATCCGTTTACATGTCTAATTAGATGCTAGAAAAGATTAAAATAGTATAAGAGAACTAAATGTTCATGAGGTTGCTGGAAAATGTCATTCAGAAAGTTGGTTGAGTACATGAATTTATCAATTGTCATTTTAATGTTATTTGTATTAGGCCTATTCGGTTGCACTTCAGAAAATCCATCACCAGAGTTATTACCTTCAAACGAAATTATTGTTGATGAAGAAATCACTGATGATACAGTGGTGGATGACGTAGAAACAGCCGATTATGCTTCTGAATCACCAGCTTCAGACTTGGAAAGCGATCAGGTTACAGAGTTGATTGATTCAATCGTCGTAGGCACTCAAATTGGAAACAGAATACCGGAATTTAAAATTATCTACGAAGATGGTACTGAAGTCACATCTGCATCTTTAATAGAAAATGGAAAGCCAGTATTTATGTTTTTTGCTGCCACCTATTGTCCAAGTTGCACTAGAGAATTAGCTGAGTTGAAGGAAGTATATCCAAAATTTACTGACGATATCGTATTTATTTCTATTGGTGTCGACCCGACTGAGTCTATGTCTGAGTTAGTTAAATACAAAGATCAAAATGGCCACCCCTGGCCTGTCGCAAAACCCTTAGACCAAATGATTGCAGACCTTAAAGTTACAAGTCAATCTACCAAGATTGCATTTAATTCCGCCGGGATAATTACTTATCGAGATGGCTATGGTAAAGGCAACAGAGAAATTTGGGCAAAATGGATGGAAAACCAAGGAGAGGGTTTTTAATTATATGGAGCGGAAGACGGGATTCGAACCCGCGACCCTCACCTTGGCAAGGTGATGCTCTACCACTGAGCCACTTCCGCTCTTATCTAAACTTTCGATGTGCCGACGCCCAGAATCGAACTGGGGACACCAGCATTTTCAGTGCTGTGCTCTACCTACTGAGCTACGTCGGCTTAGCAAGAAAGTATAGCTACAAAGTATATCAATAGTAATGAGTTCGTAACACTAACTGCAAGAAAAATAATGTTAGGACAGTAAATCGCCTCTTAGTAATAACACGCAACTAATTTGCGTAATTAAAGCTTCTTTTTACAATCCAAACAATTATGAATATTGATGTAGCAGCTAAAGCCATTGAGGGTCCAGACGGGAAATCTAAATAATAAGACAAATACAGCCCACTCAGTGAAGCAATAACTCCAAAAGCACTACCGGTCACCATTGCAGTAGAGAAACTTTTAGTGGTTAATTTAGCTGCCGCAGCAGGTGTAATTAGCATACTTAAAACCAAAATTATTCCCACTGATTGTATTGATGAAATAATAGATAAAGATAAAACCACTAAAAAAATATTATCGAATAGTCTTACGTTTAATCCTGAGATTTTAGCTCCCTTTGGATCAAATGAGATAAATAAAAATTGTTTATAAAGCACCAACGTTGTGACCAAAATAATTGCAGACAAAATCAAAGTAGCCCAAACATCAAAACTTGATACAGCTAGAATCTGTCCCAATAACAAATCTTCTACGCTGAGCAAAATGTGATCATATATCGATAATATAATGAAACCTAAAGCAAATAATGACGAAAATATGATGCCAATTGCTGTATCCTCACCTATTTTTGATCTGTTAATCAGGTATCCAAGTACCAAAGCGATAATTATTGCTGCAGGTATGGCAGCTATAAATATACTGACACCTATCAATAAGCCAAAAGCAAGCCCTGGTAAACTGGCATGAGCCATAGCGTCGCCCATAAAACCTAAATTCCTATTGATAACGTATGATCCCAAAACAGGGAGAATCACTCCCACTGAAACTGCAACAATCAAAGATCGAATCATAAAACTGTAGGAGAACGGTTCGTATATATATTCAATCCACATCGCTGTGTCCGTGCTTACCTAATGTATGGTCTTTAAACATTGAACTGTGAGAACCATAGAGCTCTACCATAACTTCTCTAGTCAAAACTTTCCCAGGATCTCCATACGCGCAGCAATGTCTATTCAAGCACAAAACCTCATCAAACCTTTCACCGATAGTATTCAAATCATGGGTCGCCATCAAAATTGTCTTCCCATCATTTTTTAAATTCCTCAAAACATCTACCAATGTTTCTTGAGACCCAATATCTACACCACTAAATGCCTCATCTAACAGTAAGATTTTTGCACCTTGCGCGAGAGTTCTAGCTAAAAAAACTCTTTGCCTTTGCCCCTCTGACAGGTCTTCTACACGATCATCAATTCTGTCTATCAATCCTACTTTGGCTAAGGATTCCTCGATTATTTCTTGATCTCGTTTAGATGTGAGAGAAAAAAAAGATTTGTTCTTGGTAATCCCCATCTGGACCACTTGCCTAGCACTTACATGAAACTTCCAATTGAATTCTTCCCTTTGCGGGACGTATCCAATGAGTCCTTTTGCTTTCTTAGGATCCACTCCATTTATTTTTATTGAACCATGAGCAATTGGGACTAAACCCAGCATGGCATTAAATAAGGTTGTCTTTCCGCCTCCATTAGGACCAACAACACCAACTAAACTGCCTTCATTAATTGAGAAGCTCACGTCATCTAGAATCAACTCATTGCCTAGTTGAACGCAACATCCTTCTGAAACTATAGGACAACTGTTATTTCTGTTATTTATGGAGGTTCTCAGCATAATCAGTAACTATACAGGAAATCATATATTTTTGGAGGTAAATATATGATTTCCCGCTGGAGGACTTACCGGTCACTTATTGTTAGAAACAAATAAGTGTTACTTCTCATGATCGTCTTCTTCATCGTGATCATCATGGTCATCTTCATCGCCATGCTCGTCGTGATCATCGTGGTCGTCTTCATCGTCATGATCGCCTTCGTGGCCATACTTGATTAAATTTTCCACAATTAAATTCATATTGGTATTTATGAAATCAATATAAGACTGATTCTCTTGCAAAGTTTCAACCCATAACCCTGAAACCAAAGTTGCGCCAGTTTCTTGAGCAACAATTTCAGAAGATTGAGTCGGACTCTCAGACTCAAGGAATATTACTTTTACTTTATGTTCTTTAACTTCCTCAATAACGCTGACTAATTGTCTCGGCGTGACATCGTCCTCGCTTGTAACGCTTGGGATAATAGCAACTAGAACTTCCAAACCGTACCTGGCTTCTAAATAACCTAAAGACTCATGAGTAGTGACTATTTGCCTGTTATTAGAAGGAACTGTTTGAATCAAAGCCTCGATTTGTTCATCTAAAGATGTCAACTCAGCGATATAACTAGTTGCCGCTGATTGATAAGCATCTTTATTATCAGGGTCTAGTTTTATCAATTCATTTCTGATTTCACCGACTGCTCAAGCGACTCTAGTTGGATCAAACCAAAAATGAGGATCATATATACCATGCTCGTCATGATCGTCATGCTTGTCTTCATCACCATGCTCGTCATGATCGTCATGCTTGTCTTCATCACCATGCTCGTCATGATCGTCATGCTCGTCTTCATCACCATGCTCGTCATGATCGTCATGCTTGTCTTCATCACCATGCTCGTCATGATCGTCATGCTCGTCTTCATCGCCATGCTCGTCATGATCGTCATGCTTGTCTTCATCACCATGCTCGTCATGATCGTCATGCTTGTCTTCATCACCATGCTCGTCATGATCGTCATGCTTGTCTTCATCACCATGCTCGTCATGGCCATCTTCTGCAAATTCTATAGGATTGATTCTGGCGGCTAATTCAACAAGTAATTCCTGTGATTTTACTGAATTTTGAAGTAATTTAAGAAAGTTTACGGACTCGTATTTTAAACCCGTGTAAAAAACCAAATCAGCTTCGTCAATTTTCTTAACATCTTGGGGAGATGGCTCAAAAGTGTGAGGGTCGGCCGAATATGGCATTAATATACTAACTTCAATATTGTTACCAGCAACCTGTTTAACTAATTCCCCAATCATTGGTGTTGTAGCGAGGACAACCAATTTGTCCTTTGACTCTTCGACTGAAGAATCCTCTACTGTTGTGGTGGACATTTCGTCACCATTACCGCATGCAACTATCAAAAGCAACATAGTAATTACGGCAAATTTAACTAGATAATTAAGACTCATTAAGCAACTCCTATTGCATGAGAATGATTCTCATTCTTAGTATCATATGCTTTTGCTAATATGTCAACCTCTTGCTAACATGTCGAACAATACAAACAATATAAATGTAGTAATCACATGGCTAAAAAAACAGATTTAACACAAAAATGTCGGCAATTGCTGATCGATCATAATATCCCCATA
>Ga0114932_10006191_pt1 | contig 10306 bp, 5 predicted proteins | sample 2SBtaG_2_FD_87286 | JGI IMG/M metagenome (GOLD analysis project Ga0114932, IMG submission 87286) | Deep subsurface microbial communities from Kolumbo volcano to uncover new lineages of life (NeLLi) - 2SBTROV12_ACTIVE470 metaG | ecosystem: Environmental > Aquatic > Marine > Volcanic ... | reverse complement strand
CAAATATTGATAACAAATAAATAGGTATTTATGAATATCCAACAAATGATGAAGCAAGCTCAATCAATGCAGAAAAAAATGCAAGAATTGCAAAAAATTATGGATGAAAAGGAAATTACTGGCACTGCAGGTGGCGGAGCGGTAACGATTATCACGACAGGAAAAGGAGAAGTTAAAAAAGTTAAAATTGATAAAAGTATTGTGAATCCTGATGAAACAGAAATAATTGAAGATTTAGTTGTCGCTGCATTTAATAATGCAAAGCAAAATTCAGAGCAATATAGTAATGAAGAAATGAGCAAATTAGGTATCTCTCCTGATATGTTAAAAGGAATGATGTAATAGTGATTCTTTGCTAAGTGATAATAATGCTAAAGAAAATCTGAAATATTTGATAAGATGGTATAGTTAAAATGTGGAGATAAGGGTGAGAGATAATGTTTTTAATTTCATTTTGCTATTGTAGTAGAGGATATTGAAATTTAAATTGGTGATGCAGTCTTAAAAAAGATCAAGAGCAAAGCTACTTAAAAATTATCATGTGCTTTCTGCCAAATTAATGCTAAAATTCTGCTATGTATTTATAGGTGTAACAATATTACATGAAGGCAGACTTATTTCAAAAGGAGTGTAACTTTTTTTATAGTGTTGATGAAAAGGGAAAATATCCTAAATCGAATTTACCAGAGGTAGCATTTTTAGGTAGATCAAATGTTGGTAAGTCTAGCTTAATAAACTCGATAGTTAATAGAAAAAATTTAGTAAGAACATCAAATTCACCTGGTAGTACAATAAAAATAAACTACTTCAAACTTGGAGATAAATTGATGTTAGTTGATTTGCCAGGTCATGGATATGCAAAAAGAGCTAAGTATTTGGTAGAAAATCTAAGTGAGTTGATTGAAGAGTACTTAACAAAAAAAGAAAATTTGAAAAAATTAGTATTTATAATCGATGCAAGACGAGGTATAAATCAAGAGGACGAAATGTTGTTGGATTTTTTTAAAAGTGTAGATATTAGCGTGTTATTAGTATTTAATAAAGTTGATAAACTCAAAAAACTGGAGCTTCAAAATTTAAATGATTCAACGGATGGAATTCTTAAGAAGTTTAATTTTATAGAGGGTATAGTTATGACGAGTTGTTTTAAAGGACTGGGTATAAGAAAACTAAAAGAAAAAATAATTCAAAATATTTAATGCTTATGAATAATATTGAAAAAGCTTGTATAGAAAAAAATTTAAAATTAACAAGTCAAAGAAAAATTATCGCAGAGGTATTATCTAATTCGACAGATCATCCAGATGTGGAAGCGCTATATTTTAGAGCTAATAAAATAGATTCAAAAATCAGTATAGCAACAGTTTATAGAACTTTGAACCTTTTTGAGCAATATGGTCTTATTAAAAAGCTTGAAATTGGAGAGGGCAAGGCAAGATATGAAGAATTTAAAAAAGCTAATGAACATTTCCATCTAGTAGATATTGAAACTGGAGATATTATAGAATTTAAAAACAAAGACCTAGAACAATTAAAAGAAAAAATTGCAAAAGAGTTAGGTTATAAATTAGTTAACTCAAAACTTGAGCTATATGGTATGCCTCTTAAAACCAAATAAATTTTGCAAAATTTACTATAATAAGATTTATTATAAAACTGAGAAAAACGTGTGTTATTATGCTAAACGAATGCGACAATTTTCTATTTTTTACTAACAGCAGAAAAAGAGATAAAAACTTGAGCTATATAATTTCTATGATAAATGGATTAAATTCTGGAAGAACAGTAGCGTGGATAAGTGAGTTTCGATATATTGTATGAAAAATTGTTTGCATTGTAATCAACCAGTTGTTGAAGGTGAGAAGTTTTGCTGTATTGGTTGTAAAAGTGCTAATTTTTTAATTAAAAAATTAAATCTGAAAGATTATTATGAATACTGTAGAAATATTTATAATACATCTCCCCCACGGGTTTTAGAATTTGAAAATAAAATAAATTTTATTGAAGAAGTTACTACTACAAAACAGGGAAGTTTTACAATTAATTTACTAGTTGATGGAATTGTATGTGGTTCCTGCGTGTGGCTGATTGAAAATTCATTAAAATCATTGAAATATATTCAATCAGTAAAATTTTCACTATCTACTAAAAGGTTAGAAATAATGTGGAAAGGAAAGGTGAATAGTATAAATGATATAACAAATTTAATCTTTAATTTAGGTTATCAAGTTTCACCGTATGATGTAAAATTACTTAACGATCAAGAAATTTTTAGAGAGAAAGAGTTATTAAAAGCAATAGCCGTTTCAGGTTTTGCGGCAGCTCAAATTATGGCTCTTGCATTTGCGGTATGGATCGGCAATTATAATCAAAGTATGGGAGAATATCTTAGATATATATTGCATGTAATTGCTGGTGTTATAGGAATACCAGCTACACTATATTCTTCTAAAATTTTTATAATTTCTTCATATAAAGCTTTAAAAAAGTGTAGAACAAATATTGATGTTCCTATTTCAATTAGCATCATTGCAACGCTGTTGATTAGTATTCAAGAAACCATAAGAATGAGTGACTACGTTTATTATGACGCTTCAGTAAGTTTGACATTTTTATTGCTTATTGGAAGATATCTGGATTTAAAAGCAAGAAATAAAGCAAAAGCTGGTATAAGAAAAATTATGTTTCAACAGCCAAGTGTTGCAAATATAATGAGAGATGGAAAAATAATAAGTATTTCTGCAAAATCAGTAAATCAAAATGATTTGGTGTTAGTAAAAGCAGGAGAAAAATTTCCAGTAGATGGAGTGGTTGTAGAAGGCGAAGGTGAAGTGGATAATAGTATTATATCTGGTGAGAGCAATCCAATAATTGTAAAAAAAGATTGCTTGGTTTATGCCGGAACGATTAATCTGAATGATACACTAAAGATAAAAACCAAAAATGCAGGTGAAGAAACCACATTATCAGAAATAATTAGGCTTGTAGAAAATATTGAAAAAAATAAATCAAAATTTGTTAAAATTGCAGATAAATTATCTCAATATTTCACTCCTATAATTATATCCTTAGCACTTATAACGTTTGTTATTTGGATGAAAACTGGCATTATGAACGCTGCACTAAATGCTGTGACACTTTTAATAATAACATGTCCTTGTGCAATTGGACTTGCAGTTCCAATGGTTCAGATTGTAGCGTTTTCAAAATTAATAAAACAAGGTATTTTTATTAAAAACTCAGATTTTTTAGAAAGGGTAAATATGGTAGATACAATTGTGTTTGATAAAACTGGAACACTAACATATGGGAAGCCTATTTTATTAAATTTTGATAAATTTAATGATCAAGAAAAATTGCTTATTGCTTCTATGGCTTCAAAAAGTGCACATATTTTATGTCATTCAATTATTAAAAATTATAAAGGTGCTATTTTAGATTTAAAAACTAAGGAAGTTAAAGGGAAGGGAATATATACAAAATATAAAAATAATGAGATTTGGTTAGGTAATAAATCGTGGTGCAGTGCAGATAATGCTGAGAATAAAGATGATTATTTAGAAGTTTGGTTCAAAAAAAATGATAGTACACCCAAAAGATTAATTTTTAAAGATGAGCTTAGAGGGGAGGTTAAACAGGTTATACAATCCTTGCAATTAAGGTATGATTTATTTTTACTTTCAGGAGATAAAAATCACAACGTAAAAAAAATAGCTGAGGAGTTGAATATTAAAAATTATTTTGGCGAAAAAAATTATGAAGAAAAGTATAATTTCGTACAGGGATTATTAAAATCTGGAAAAAAAGTTTTAATGGTTGGTGATGGTCTGAATGATTCCCTTGTATTAAAAGCTTCTTATGCGTCGATTTCTCCTAAGACTTCAATTGCAATTTCTCAAGATGCATCTGATGCAATTTACAACGGAAATTTGCAAAGCCTTTTAATAATTTTTAAAGCTTCAAAATTTTCAGTTAATTTAATTAAGCAGAATTTTATTTTATCAATAATGTATAACAGCATAGCAATTCCATTGGCTGTTATGGGTAAAGTTAATCCAATTATAGCAGCTATTTTTATGTCAATATCATCCATTACAGTGATACTAAATTCTCTTAGATTTGCGATAAAAAAGACTAATTTTGATAAATCTAATTATTGAAACTTAAAATAAATTCTGCACCTAAGCCTTCTTTACTTTTGCACTCAATATCACCATTCATTTTAAGCATAGCTTCTTTGCAAAAATTAAGTCCCACTCCATAGCCATCTGTTGTAATATTTTTTTGAAATAGTAGATTCATAACTTCAGGTTTAATCCCATACCCAGTATCTTTTATATGTAATTTTTTATTCTTAATATAGATTTTTATTTTTGCTTGGTCGCCAGCATATTTTAAAGCGTTTTTTAACAAATTGAATATAATGTGACGCATCAATGTTAATGAGCCAATAAATTTAAGATCATTACCTTTCGTATTGTTTGTAATATATGTAACCCTATTCCTTTGTTCTTTAGTCATTTGAAAATTATTTAATGCTTCATTTATGCATGCAATCATCGAATAACTCCCCCAATCCTTTGGCTTGACGTTGTTGTCTGCTTTTATACTACTTAGCATTATGTCAATATCTTGAAGTGCTTGCGTATTACATTGTTCCAAATTATTAGCGTAATCTATTATTAAATTATATTCTTTATTTTCTAGAGCTTCTTTAATAAGATTGGCTAATGTAATTCCAACGGTTAAAGGGTTACTAACATCATGTGCTATGGATCTACCTAAAATTTCTAATGAATGTTGTTTAATTTTTTCTTCCCTAAATTTAGAATATATAATAAATATCAGTATTATTGATAATAGGGTTGAAGAATATAGAGGGAAAAATAGATTGTCTGTTTGTGAATTAAGTATGATTTCTGAGTGTAACCATAATTTATAAGTTAGAGTTAATATAATAGCTGAAAGTGTACCGATAATTGTTAAAATCCAAGCATAATATATATTAGTTAATATAAATAATCCTATTATTGAAACACAATAATTAAATCCCCAAATAATAGTATAATTACTTGTAAATAGCATATATGCACTTGTTAAAGGTAAAGCTAATAATAAAAGTAAATGCCATAATAAAATAGGGTGTTTATTAGTATTGAATAATTCATATATCACTAGTATTACTCCAAAAAATAAGGTGATATAACGCAGTACCTGAGCAGTAATATTAACTATGTCTGAAGAGGAATAGCTAAATGCGAGAATGGGAATATTAATAAACATGATTAGCAAGGCCATTATATATAACAGTGATTTGCTAAAAACTATTTTATGCTTAATATTAATTAGGTTTTGAATAATCCTATTAATATTTTGTCTCATATTAATTTTATATATATCATTTTCTGATACTTTAATTATTCCTTTTTTAATTTGGTATTGGTGCGCTATAAAGAAACCTAATCCACTACCAAAAACCCCTATCATTGAACTTTCAATGTCAAATTCACCTGTGTAATATCTGCCTATTAAAACAAAAATTAGAGCAATAGCTGTAGAAAATATAAAAGTAAATTCAGTAGTTTTTATTCGTTTAAGTGCTAATAATAGAGGGATAAATAACACAGGAAAATTAAAGTTATTTACAAGCCATATTAATTCTAAAATCTGTTTGCTAATTAATGCGATAGTAACTGCGCAAATTGCAACTAACAAAGAAGATAGTTTTACTATTAACACCAATAGTTTGTCACTTGGTTTATTTAAAAATGGTCTAATAATATCCTTGGCTATAATGGAACTTGATGTGTTAATCCATGAATCAGCAGATGATTGAATTACAGCTAAAAGACCAACTATAATTAACCCTTTTAATCCATCTGTTAGAGAATAATCAATAAAATAGTAAAATGATAAATTACTGTCTATATCTGGAAATTGAGATCTAACAATTAAACCTATTATACAAACTGAAAAAGTTAGAAGAAAGGCGCACAAAAATATAATTCTTAATGAGTATTTTATTTGTTTTGAATCTTTTGCTATCAATAATCTTTGGCAATATGATGCTTCAATAAAAGGCATTAAAAATAATAATATTAGACTTATAATATATCTAGTATTATCAAGTGTAAAATCCACATATTTATGAGTTTCAGGTATGTTATTGATAATGGTATGGTAACCTCCAGATTTAAAATATGAATAGCCACAAGCTATAGGAATAATAAAAAAGAAAATTAAAAATTGAAATATATCCGTTACAATTACTGATCTAACACCCCCAAGTGCCGAATATAACGTTACCATTCCAATGCCAATAAGCGCACCTACTTCATACGATAGCCCAAGAAAATGTTGAAATAAATAGGCAATAGCAGTTGTTTGAACACTTAACACTGCAATGGAGAATAGGATTGAAGAGATCGCTGTAACGTATTTTCCAGTAGTTTTATAGGTTAGTTGCATTATATCAACCACGGAGATTGAACCTTTAAAATACTCAATGTTTTTACTAAAATATAAACTTGTAGTGATCCAAACTAAGGGCTGTATAAAAAATGGTAATATAAAAAGCAAACCTTGTTCATAAACCTTTCCGGTTTTTCCTAATATGTATTGTGCAGAGATATATGTGGCAAACATTGTTGCTATAATTGCAAAGGTGTTAAAATTTCTGTCACCTACGGTATATTGTTCAATATTTTTTATCTTTTTGGTTTGTAATAGACCTAATATAGTTATGAATAAAAGGTATGCTACAATAATAGCAACATCTATGTAATGTAATTTTCCCATTAATTTTTAACTCTCGATGAATATGAACATAGCAAATCAAACTTTCAAGTTAAATGCAAATATTTTTTCGATAATATAGATAATTCCTATTTATTTTAAGTAATAAATTTTATATTGTCTAAGGTTTAGGAATTGTAAAATTAATCTTAGAGAAGATGTATAACCATAGTAAGAAAAAGGTAAAGTCATTATTAGATGTTTGGAAAGTTATTGAGATTTTAACTCCAACACCGAGCGAGGATTTAAAGTTGTATCTAAAAGATAGGGAAGAGCTGAAAGACAAAAAATTAAGAAGAAAGGACTACGAAAACAAAGGGGAAACCCTTTATTTGTTTGAAGATATGTCTTCAGTAATGGATAATAGACATGAGAAAAGTGATGAGGATGAAGTTTGGTGGAAAGTTTATATAGGTGCTATAAATTGGGGAGAAGCTGAAAAAGATATTCAAGTAAAAGTAAGAGAGAAGATTGGAGAAGATCCGTCAGAAAAGTTAATAAAAGAAAAAAATATAATTGTTCCAGCACTTGGCTTTATAATGAATGATAATAAAAAGGTAATGGAAAACTCTATTACACTGTCAACTGCTGCATGGGCTCTTGGAAAAATTACATCTGATGGTTTTGGGAAAAACAATATAACTCAATTGGTAGAATTTGAAACTGATTCTTTCAATATAACGCAAGCAATAAAAGGCACTTGTTTTTCTGAAGATAATTTTGATGAAATATTTAAATTACAAAGTGTTGTAGCAAAGTTGTTGGGAATAGATAAAAAGTACTTTGTTAGGGCCTGTAATATTTGTGTTAGAAAAGTCGTTAAGAAAGCTAAAAATTCTCGTAATAAAAATATAGGTAAAGAAAATACTCTCGAGGGGGATAAGAAATACCCTGAGCTTGATATGTTTAATAGTTTCTTTCTGGAGGAAATTCAAAACGTTAAAGGTGAGGTTGATGCATTTAAAGAAGGTTCTGCAATTTCAAAATATTTAGGTGAGTTTAACAAACCAGATTTTGTAGATATTTTGAAAGATAATGATGCTTTAAACAAGCTGATTTATAGTGATAAAGTATGCCATGCGAGGTGGCCACATTGCCCCAAAAAATCACCAGCACTTCTTCAAGCTCTTGCTGCAAATTCAATGCTAAAAAATGATAGAGAGGCAAGGTTATTTGCAATAAATGGTCCACCAGGAACTGGGAAAACCACAATGATGTTTAATGTTATTGCTAATTTATATGTTGAAAGAGCAGAGCAATTGGCAAAGCTTGATTCGCCAGAAAAAGCTTTTCAGAAGAAAAAAACTTATACAGCATATAATGGCTGGTCATATTATATTTCTGAACTTATACCTGATTTACAAGGGTATGAGATTGTTGTTGCATCCTCAAACAATGCGGCAGTTGAAAACATCTCAAATGAAATCACTTTTTTGGGTAACGCAGATGAAAACTTTAATAGGGAAGTTGATTATTTTAAGTGGCTAAATAATGAAAAAGGTGAAGAAAAGCACTGGGGATTATTTGCTGCAGTTTTAGGTAATAGGTCTAACTGTAATAATTTTATAAAAAAAATTTGGAAACAAGAGGGAATTCCTGTGCAAAATGGTGCTGAGGAAAAGCAAGAGCAGATTGATGTTAAGGAGATTAATAATAAACCGGTAATCCCACCAGTTTATAAGTCTAAAACTATGTTTCAGTATTTGAGTGTGATCAAAGATTTTGGAACAAGTGAATTTTTTCAATATTGTTCTGATGAATTAAAAAGGCATATTCCAAAACATATCTTGAGTGATGAAGAATATTCTAAAGATGAGCGAAAAGCAATAAGTGCAAAAAACTTAAAAAATGAGTGGAAACAAACATGTGACAAGTTTAATGAAAAGTTAAAACTTATCAAAAATATTCACTCTGTATTTTTGCAATTAAAGGAATTAAAAAAGAAACAGTTTGATTTAGTGCAAAGTCTTTCCAGTATAAAAATAGAAGAAATAAAAAATCAAAAACAAGAATTAGAAAGTCAAAAAAGAGAATTGGAAAGTGATAATCTGGATTGTGATTTAATAATTAAAAAAATGTTCCATGAATATAAAGGTATAAAATTATCAATTATCCAAAAAATATTGGAATTTTTGAGATTAAAAAAGTATGAGGAGCATCATAAAAAATGTAAGGCTTTATTAAGTGAGCAAACTGATTATAGAAAAAAGATTAAAGAGAATAATAGGGGTATAAAAACAATAAAAAATGAAATTATTGAGGTAAACAATAAAATTACTAATATAAATTCAATTCAAGATGAAATAGACAAAATAAAAAAAGAGATTAAAGAAATCAGAGAAACGGATGATAAGCGATTGAAAGAAATTTATAGACAATTCAATGAAAAATTAGATTTATATGATCAAGAAGGTGAAGAAAAACAACGAGAAAAGCATTTGATTACTCCATATCATTCTGTTGGTTTTGAAAAATTGAAAAATGAGCTTTTTATGGAGGCAATAAAATTGCATAAGATAGTTGTAGATGGAAATTCTACTGTTTTTAAAAACCTTTTAACTGCGTTTAGTGATGTGTTAAAGAATTCAGTAATACTTGAAGAATCTAAGGAATATAATGAGTTTTTTAAAAAAGTGTGGCAGGGTTTTTTTATGTTTATGCCTGTTGTTTCAACAACCTTTCACTCTTTTGGAAAATTATTCAAAAATTTTGGGCATAATGATATAGGGTGGTTAATTATTGATGAGGCAGGTCAGGCTCCACCCCAATATTCTGTGGGTGCAATTCATAGATCAAGCAACGTAATTGCTGTGGGTGATCCACTTCAAACTGAACCTATTTCTATAGTTGGGAAGGTACTTATAAATGAATTATTTGGGAAATTTGATTTGCAAAATAAACATTGGTCCCCACTTTCTGTTTCTGTTCAGAATATAGCTGATAGAAATTCACTTTATAGAACTGAATACGAAAAGTATATGATTGGATTTCCTCTATTGGTTCATAGAAGATGCAACGATCCGATGTTTACAATTTCTAATGAGCTTTCGTATAATGGAAGGATGATATATGCAACTAGTGCCAAAGATCATGATGGAATAACGCAAATTTTAGGAAAGTCACGGTGGATCAACATTGTTGACAATCATCCACAAGAAAAATTATCAATAGCTGAGTATGTAAAGCTTAAAGAGATGTTAGTGCATTTAATTGAAAAAAAGGGAATTGAGTTTATAAAAAATGTTTATGTAATAACTCTTTTTAAGGACTTTGCAGAACATATTAAACAAAATATTAAAAATCATTTATTAGGTGACATAAGTAGAAGCATAAAAGAGGATCAGTGTGAAGATGATCAGAGATTATTGTATAGGTGGAGAAAAAATAATATAGGTACAGTCCATTCATTTCAAGGCAAGGAGAATGATATTGTGTTTTTTCTATTGGGTGCGCAATGTAGTTATAAAAATTGTGCCAATCTATTATTAAAAAAAACAAATGTATTGAATGT
>Ga0114932_10006189_pt1 | contig 10311 bp, 9 predicted proteins | sample 2SBtaG_2_FD_87286 | JGI IMG/M metagenome (GOLD analysis project Ga0114932, IMG submission 87286) | Deep subsurface microbial communities from Kolumbo volcano to uncover new lineages of life (NeLLi) - 2SBTROV12_ACTIVE470 metaG | ecosystem: Environmental > Aquatic > Marine > Volcanic ... | reverse complement strand
GCTAAGCCTAAAAGCTGTAACATGTCTGAATTCCCTATCATTGTGCACCTCCTGTGCTGAAAATTTATTAATTTATTGCGATAACTATTCCGTTTACTTTCTTAATGCATGTATGTGCAGTTGGCACATCTGTTTCAAAGCATGCGTTACATTCGGTACAATGGAACTCTTGTGTTGCACAACAGTTTGTACATTCGGCATACTCAATTGGTTGAACATCAGGGCTAAAATACTCTTGGTCATTCACCACCTCGAAGTAACCTGTATATCTTCCATTCTTCTTAATTGGGTTTATGTTTCTCATCTCGTTACCTCCTCGGTAATTTGTTTTGTATACCCCTAATTATAGTCATGGGTGCTAACTTGTCAACCCCTTTCTTCACACATTTATTAAATTGGTAGGGGGATAAGTACAAAGCAAAGGAAAGAAGGAAAGGATATCAGGTAGAGTCAGTCATTGCTGTGATGTGTCGCTTGATGAGCCTTGACCCTCTTACCTTCTGCTAAGGGCTAGTAGTGGTGTGTCCACACCACCAAAATTTCCGTTCCTCTTTGTGCCTGTGTGCGCACATGCCCAAGCCCTTTTTTCCTTAGTTAATCGCGCGATTAATACATGCGTGGGTGCTCGCGCCTTGAGCCGATTGCGCTTGGGGGTACCCATTATCCTATATATAGTGTCGCGCACAATTTCTCGTGATTTTGCCCTTTATGTCTTGACAGACAATGACATATGTCACGACATGTCATCATGCCTAGACATAGATTGCTATGAGGTATTTCATGTATGCAGCGTAGCTTGAAAAGCGAAGTGGAAGACATGAAGATGTTGGTCTAAGGGGAGGGGAGAAAGGGGGGACTATAGGGGGGAAAGAGGGGAAGGGGATTTCTTTTGAAAGTCTGAAAACTTTTCTTTATGATGTTTGACATGTTTTAGGAATATGGTGTATTTTAAAAAAGAGCGTAGGGGGAACAATATTTTTTTAATTTCCTTATCCTATTGGTACATTGAATAACATATGTCGTTGGGTAGATAATATATCTTGCAATACTTTTCATTTCACCCCTACGTTCATAAAAGGAATTTATGGCAAAGAAACGTACATATAAATCTGCAGCATGGACTAGAAAGGCTGGTCAGAATTCAAAAGGTGGGCTCAACAAAAAAGGTCGAGCATCCTATAAACGCCAAACTGGTGGTACGTTAAAAGCTCCTGTAAAGTCAGGAGACAATCCGAGAAGAGCATCCTTTCTAGCTAGGATGGGAGCATCTAAGGGGCCGGACTTTGATTCCAAAGGTAAGCCCACTCGTAAACTTTTGTCACTTAGGGCATGGGGTGCAAGTTCTTCTGCCGATGCAAGAAAGAAAGGTAGAGCTATCAGTGCTAGAAACAAAGCTAAAAAATCTAAAGGTAAGACATAATGGCTAAAGCAAGACGAGGACTATATGCTAATATTCATGCTAAACGCAAAAGAATAAAAGCAGGCTCTGGCGAGAAAATGAGAAAGCCAGGTCAAAAAGGTAGACCCACAACAAAAGCATTTAAGCAATCAGCTAAAACAGCAAAGAAAAGGAGAAAGTAATGCCTAGTGGAAAAGGAACATACGGATCAAAAAGAGGACGACCACCTAAAAGAGATAAAAGAAAAAAAAGAGGTATGAAGTAATGCCACATATACCCGGACATTCACCTTTTGATATTCCAATTGGATCAGGTGAACAATCTGCTGTTACTGGAAAACCAACACCTAGTTATATATCAGCTCCTTCTATACCAGGTTTTACTACAGCCGTTGATGCTGGTAATTTAATAAAGCAACTCCAAGATTTGTTTCAAAGAAATATAAACATGCCTGGAAATACACCACCTATGACACGAGAAGCTCAAAACAATCTTTTAAGAGATTTGTTTCAGAGAACAATGGGAGCATTACAAGCACAAGGTCAAGCAATGTCTCAATTAGGACAAGCTGTTAGTGGTGTGTCCACACCACAGGCACAACCACCTGTGATGAACCCACAACAGTTTGCTAACTTTGCTCAAAGGTCTACACCTCCAAAACCTGGAGGACAACAACTTACGACAAGACAAATGGCACAACAGCAACCTCCTAATCCAGGTGCATCTCCATTTGATCCAAATTCTCCAACTTTTAATCGTAATGCTTTTCAACCACAACAACTTCCTCCGGGATATTAATGGCACGTAAATTAGCAGAAGATATACATCCAGGTCTGATAGCAGCCACAATTGCATCAGCTGCAAAGAATCAAGGTTATGGTTCTCAAATAGATGGTTGGGATAATTTTAGTTCTGAAATGAAATCTTTTTTATGGGTTAGACAATTCCATGCAAAAGATACTGGAGCATTAGCATATATAGGTAGAAGCCAATCATGGTTAACAAAATGGGTAAACAGAGATACCAACTTTAAATATGCATGCCAAAACGTAAGACAAAAAGCTGTAGGAGTAGATGAACTACCTAACAATGAACTTAAACGTGTAGCAAAATGGCATCTAGTACAAATGCTTAACGATCCTGAATTAACAGTAGAAAAAAGATTAGCAGTTATAAAACAAATACATTCTTTGCCTGATGAAGAGGGCGTAACAACAGGAGCAGGTAGAGGAAAAATAAAACCTAAAATACGACCTGTAACAGCAGATGATATGAAACCTGGAGCTGTTCTTCCTGATAGAAGAACACCCAAAGGACAATTAAAAGATGACTCAATTGCTACGGACACGATACTCTCCTCATGAAGGTCAGATTGAAGTTCATACATTACATGCAAAAGAAAAATGGATAGAGGCAGCTAGACGATGGGGCAAATCACGTTGTGCTCTTGGAGAACTAGAAGCTGCTTATTACGAATCTCTTGATAGACCTATAGAACATATTAATAAATATCAATTAGTACCACCAGGTTTTCACGCATGGGTAGTTGCACCTTCATACGTTCAAGGTAGACAGGCATGGAATGAAATGCTACAGCTACTAGACCCATCATGGATTAGAGAAACTAATCAAGCTAATATGACTATTACACTCAATGGTGCCACAGAAGAAGTATGGGGACTCATTGAATTAAAATCTGCTGACAACGCACAATCACTACAAACTGTTGGATTAGATTTTTTATGGGTGTCGGAATCTCAAGACATACCAAATGCGGCCGCAGAAAAATTGCGTCCCACCCTACGCCAAGCTGGTCGCATGGGCAAAGCTGTGTACGAAGGGATTCCGTCACTTTATCCAGAACATTGGTTTAGACGTGGATGTGCCGCAGCTCAAAGAGGTGCACACAAAAACCACAGATACTTTCATTACACTGTATATCAAAACCCACTTCTTAATGACGATGATGTAACAGAAGTAGAAGGTGACAAAGAAGTAATGCCAGAGTCAGCATGGCGTAGAATGTATCTTGCAGATTATTCACTATCAGCAGGGTTTTTTCCTAATATAGAAAATTGTATACAAGGAGATTTGTTAGAAGCTCCACTTCCAGGTAAACAATATGTAGGAGGTTTAGATTTAGGTGTTAGCCGAGACTTTACTGTACTTATTGTTATGGATGCAGATGAACGTAGAGTTGTATACCATAAATTTTGGGATAGCCAGTCATGGGCTCAGGTACAACAACACATAGCTGCAATCAGTGAAGAATGGGGTCTTCAAAGAATTGTGGCAGATGCTACTGGTATGGGTCGTGCAATGGTCGAAGACCTTATGACGTATAATATGCCAATAGAAGGAGTATCGTTACAAAAAAATATAAGAGAACAAATGCTTGCATCTTTGACTGTAGCGATGGAACATAAAACAATAACATTTCCAGCAATACCTATATTGTTAAGACAGCTTAGAGCATTTCAACATATTAGAATGTCTAATGGAAACTTTAAAGCTCAAGCTCCAGCAGGTGAACATGATGATGAAGTTTTTGCGTTAGGATTAGCATTGTCAGCTTGTAATGAACCTCAAGGTTCTCGTACAAGAGGAAGAGGGTTTGGTAGAAGATATATGCCAACACAAGCTGAAACTAATTCTGGATATGGAACAGGTGGTATGAGTCCAGGTGAAAAAATAATGAAAGCAAGAAGACTAGCCAGAGTCGAAGAACGATGGGATAAGTCAGGAGTTGATCTATAATGGTAATGATAGATTATAATACAGGCAAACCTTTGGTTATGGGAGATCAAGAATATGATTCATCTGCACCTACAGCAGACGAAGTAGTACAACTTTTTTCTACATACAAAGATCACTTTGAAGTATTTCATTCTCAATGCGATGAAGAAGATGAATTTTATTTTGGCGAAAGACCAGTACCAATACCAGACGATATGCCAATTGACCCTGTTCGACCTGCAACTCCACACGCAATTGTAAATGTTGCAACAGATCACGTTGACGTAAATAACCCTGCAATATTTGTACCTGCTCCATCACCTAGAGCTAAAAACAGAGCCGAAAGAATACAGAAGTTTTTACAAGGTGTATGGATGCATATACCAGAACATACTAAAAGAACTGTTGTAAAACATTCTATACAGTATGGCGTTGCATTTATGAAAGCATGGTGGGATGGAGACAAATGGCCGGACGCACCACGTTTAGAAGATTATGCAGACGAAGCTGAATATAAAGAAGCATTACAAGATCATCTCGATAAAAGAGATATATCTTTTCCGTTTGTATTAGATGCTGTTAGTCCAAGACATATAGTATGGGATGAGTCTCGAACAGGTATGAAATGGGCAATAGAATATTACGATGCATCTTGTAACGATATACAAATGATGTATCCAGAATGGCAACCAATGATGAAATCATCTGAAACAGTTATGTTTATGGAATACTGGGATGACACATGGCATGGCAGAATGGCAGATGGCGAATGGGTATGGGGGCCGCATAAACATGGCTATGGATTTAACCCTTATATAAAAGTACAACCTGCAGCATCTATGGATTACAATACTGGAGAACCTGAAAGAAAATATCAAGGTATATTAAAACCAGTACACAATTTATTAGACTCTGAAGCAAGATTGTTGACACAGTACGAAGCAATCCTAAGACAATATGCATGGAGAACAATAGACTTTTACGGACCTGCGTCATCGGCAGAAGCAACAATGGATGAATATGAACTATTTGCATCTAAGAACTGGGTAAGACCCAATGTAAATATTCAACCATCTCCACTTGCAATGCCACCACAAGAGATACTACAACAGCTTGGTATGGTACAAACAATGATTGAGGAAGCTACATTTCCTAATGTTGTCAGAGGTATGCGACCATCTGGTGTATCTACAGGATTTGCATTATCAGTATTAGCAGGTACAGGTAGACTTGTATTTGGTAAATTTGCTGATGCAATGGCTCGTGGTATGGAAGATGCTAACCAAAGATTCTTAAAACTTATTGTAAATAAAGCTCAAGGTAAAGTTACAGTACATGCTAGAAGTACAGTGCACGAGTTTGACCAATCTATATCTCCAGATGATATTAGAGATTTTTATGAAAACTCTGTCACACTTAAAGCAGAAGCTCCAGAAGAACGAGAACGTGAAGCACTATTAGCACTTAGATTGTGGAATGGTGGTAACGGACTTATTAGTTTGTACGAAGCACAGATAAGAGTCGGCATTACTAATCCTCTTGAAGAGCAGAATCAACAAGCTGCTGAAAAACTGTTGGATGCAGCCAGAGAACAACAAGCACAAGAAGTTGCTCAAGCTGTACAGCTTGAACGACAAAGAGCTGCGGCAGCTGATGCTCCGTCTCCAGCTAATCAACTTGGTACACAATATTTACCTGGTCAAGCACAATTACAAAGACCAGGTGAAAGAAATGTACAAGGTGCTAGAATGGCAACAGGAGAGGGTAGAGAATCAGTATTTCCAGAAGGAATGGGTGGCTTAGATTTATTAGGATCACAATTAGCAACAGGAACAGGTGGTGGTAGACCAATGCCATCTGGACAAAGGGTAGATTAATGGTTAAAAAAAATACAGATTTATTAAACGATCCATTAGCTGTAGCACAAACTCGTTACAGAGAACAAATTGATTCATTTAAAAATCAATATCTACCAAGACCTAGCAAAGCAAGTGTTTCTAAAGTTTTAAGAGATGAACTTCAATTGTCTCCTGATTTAATGAATCAAATTATGAAAGGCATGAAATAATTTATGACTAGTCCAAACAATGGTGATCTAACTAGATATCGACTTGACAATCGTTTGTTAGATTCTTTAGTAAAACATATTGAAAAGATAGTGGTTGGTAAAAAACAAACCCAAAACATGTCGTATCTTAGCGTTACAGCTCAAGACAATTTGACCAGTTCTTTACGAAGAAGCATGAGTGGAGAAAATATTTTAAACATGGTTTTTGCTATAGTTGATAATGCTTTTCAACCTTTACAATCTGAAGGTGTTATAAATTTACAGCAAGGCAGAAACGCTTATTATGACTTTGTTGCATCAGGAGGTAGTGTTGGTATTTCTGACGCTAATAAACCTTATTCAGAAGCTGTTAAATATGTTTTGACATATTTGTACCCTGAAAAAGAAGTAGTAACAAATGTTTATGTAGATACAGCAGAAGGAAGAGTTACATCTCCTATAGTTGATTTAAATAGTACTGATTTAATAAATTCTTTTAGATATCTTCCGATAGACCCACGAAGAATAACAGACGCTGTTGATTTAATAGGTGGTTCTTTAAACGAAGGAATACAAAATCAAGCTAGAGATATAAGTAGTTTGCATTTGTTAAATCAAAATGACGAATTGTTATTAACTACAGGTCAACAAATAGGAGAATTTTTAATTAGAGCAGGTCAAGTTTTAGACCCAAATAACACTACAGCTCTTTTAGAAGAATATGGAGAAAAAGGTGTTTTATATAACAATGTAAATGCTTATTGGCCGGAGATCAATGCTCAAATAAAACTTGGTGAAGGAGATGTAGAAAACCCAAGTTTTGTTAGAGGTGTTGGAAATATTATTGAAGGAATAGTTAATCCAACTCCTTCAAACAATCAACGATGGATTAATACTATTATTGGTCAAACAGAAATATTTCCTGAAGCAGATAATTCTAATCCTACAACTAAAAGATCATTTGAAATATTACAATCTGGAGTTGATTACGATGATTACGTAGATTTTAGAAATGAAATTAAAAATTCTGAAACAGTTACAAAAATAATAAAAGAACAACTTGGATTTAATAAAGATAAAATTAGCCCTGCAGCATTAGAAAGTTTAGCATTAGCATTTCAACAAACTGTATTAAACATGTCTGTAGAGGATTTTTATGATTACAACAGTCCGTTTACTGAATCTTTAAATGAACAAGTATTTGATTTAATTGCACCTCAAGAAGAAATTCGTTCTTTAATAAATCAAAAATCAAATTATGACGTAATAACAAACGAAACAGGTTACGATGCAGTAGTTTCAAAATTGTTAGGACTTGATGGTCTTAACATTGGTGATCCTGAAACTGGTGAAAAATTAGAAATTACAGCTCCTGACGAATTTAAAAAACACATAAGTGAAATATTAATAGAAAATTTAGATGTAAGGATGACTGTTGAAGAAGCAGGTCGTCAAGTTTTAGAAAAAATGGGAATTTCACCTGAAGGTAAGTTAGTACCTAAATTAGAATATTATACTCAACAATATGTTCAAAAACCTTATACTACTCCAGGCACTACATATACTGACCCAATTACTGGCGAAACATTTACTGAAACAAGTGAAGGAGAAAGATTAGAACGTATTACTGAAGAACCACCTGTTACAGAAGATGAATTAGGAGCATCTGAAAGTTATTTTCATCAATCACAAATTTTTCAACCTTTAGATATTTTATTACAAGGACGTAAAAGAGTTCAAGAAGAACAAAAAAGATTTGAAGAAAGTGTTAAAGATAATCAACAAACAGTTGCACAACAATATGGTTTAATTCCACCTATGAATGTTGACGCTGATTTGTTGGGTGGAGCACCGGGTTTGCCTGGATTTAGAGTAACTCCAACACCAGTATACACAGATGAAGATGTGGCAACAGTTTTAGCAAATCGATATGCTGACAGACCTGAATTGTTACAATTCTTAGCACCTAAATTAACTAGCATTGCTGATGCGTTTAGATTAAGCCAACAACCTGGTTCTTTGACGCAAGAATCGTTTGGAGATTTTGAATACTTTACAGACACTGTTACAGCAGGTCCAGAAGGTTATATTCAAGGAATGATAGATGGCAAACCTAATGTATTAGCTCCTGGCACAAAAGTAGACGTTGAAAGGTCTAGGGTTGTAAATGAATACGGAGAAGCAGTAGATGATTACACTAGTTCACGAACAATGTTTGAAATGTTTGAAGCAGATCGACCAAAATCTATTCAAGAATATATTAGTCGTGAAGCATCAAGATTAGAAAAAGGATTTGAATCATCTGCATTGTTTGAAGAAGAACAAAGAAGATTAGAACAAGAACGTCAAGCTGAAGATGCTAGACAAAAACGACAATTTGTATCTCAACCAGTTTCTATATTTGGTAGGAGAAGAAGGTAATGGCAGAAAGAAAATCAAAAAAACGAATAAAAGTTACTAAACCAGAATTTTCAGGTGTAGATGAATTGTTTTCAGGTAATAATATTGATGGTGAACCATATATTCCAATAAAAAACAATGATGACACAGGTAAAGGTTCTTATTTGTCACCTGATTTTGAACGTCCAGAGAATACAGGGTTATTGCAACCAATGGATGTACCATACAATCCATTAGAAAAAAGAAAACCTCAAATGCCAATTTCTGTAGATAGAACCATGAGTGCCCATGATTTGCACTATAACAGGGCACGACCAAAAACTGTTCAAGATTTAGCTAGATTAGTAAAACCTGCTAGTGGTAGCGAATTGTCATACAATGAAGCTGTTTTGTTAGAAAGTCTTGGTTTATTAGATGGAACATATAAACTTCCAAAACAATTTAGACAAGATTTACAAGCACGAGAAGCTAATGAAGCAATGATAGGGAAATTTGGTTTAAAAAATCCTATTGATATGCTTTTTGGTAGTGAAACTAAATCAGGTAAAAATATACCAGGTCTTTTTGATTACTTTGACGTTGTTGCAGAAACTGGTGGAGCTTTCTCAGCAGAACAATTAAATAAACTATACGAAGCTACAGTAGGACCTGCAGTTGCTAATACAATACCATTAGCTGATTATTTAGCTAATGGTGGTATGAGTCCTGAGGACTTTTTTAATTTTGCTAATTATATCGGAACAACACAACAAGAAAATATAGAAAATATTGAAGTACGAAATAAAGAATCTGAACAATTGCTTACGGATTTAATAACAGGTCAATCAGAATTAACAACAGATGAAACTGTTAATGCAATAACTAATAATTTTAACGATAGAAAATTTGCAGAACAACTTTTAGTTTCATTCTTATCACCTGAAAATTTTATTCCTGTTGGAGGAACAACTAAAGCAAGTATAACAGGTGCTGCTATGCTAGGCACTAAATTTGGTCCTGCTTTAGCTAAAGCAGGATTACCAGCATTAGGATTAGCAGTAGCTAAAACAGGAAGTGTTGCATCTTCAAAAATTCCTGCGCCTGTATATAAATACAAAGATGAATCGTTAAAACGTATTGAAAAAATATTTAATACAATTAAATTTTCTCCACCTCAATTATCCCCAACAATTCGTGACCCTTTTATTAAATTAACGAACACTCTTGATGAAGTTGTTATTAAAGGTTTTGTTAACAAAAGACGTTATTGGCACAGAAATACGAACGAAGTTAAAAATAACTACAGAGATTTACATGGCAATGAACTACCTCCAGAGTTAGATGTTGCAATGCAAATTCAATTGTTGCCAGGTTCTGACAGTGCAATATTAGCTCAAACCCAAGACGTTATAAATAAAGTTTTTAAAATTGTAGATGAAGAAAAAATAAACTTAGAACATATTAATGCATATTTGTTAATGAAACATATGCAAGATACTTTAAGGATGCATCCACAAAGAATAACAACAGCACCTAAAGATTTAACTAAATGGTTAGAAAGTATTTATATGTCACCAGCAGATGTTGAACCAGTTGATGAGCTTTTAGATTATAACCAAAATTTAGATTTAGCATTAAAAGAATTTGAAAAAGAATTAGGGGAAGAATTATTTGATAAAGTACAACGAGGTGCAAGACTTATAGTAAATGCTATGGATGGCAAATTACAAGAAGCTGTTGATAAAGGTAT
>Ga0114932_10006188_pt1 | contig 10311 bp, 7 predicted proteins | sample 2SBtaG_2_FD_87286 | JGI IMG/M metagenome (GOLD analysis project Ga0114932, IMG submission 87286) | Deep subsurface microbial communities from Kolumbo volcano to uncover new lineages of life (NeLLi) - 2SBTROV12_ACTIVE470 metaG | ecosystem: Environmental > Aquatic > Marine > Volcanic ... | reverse complement strand
TAAGACGAAAATTTTTGCTTCCGAGCATTTAAATGTGGATTCTGATTGATCGATGATTTTTGGGTTAACAAAACTTTCTTTTAGTAGGTCATAATCAATATTGGAATTCTCACCATTTATTTTAATTAGCTTAATTGATTTCATATTAGTTTCAATTTTACCCATTCATCGTATAAACATCTTTTTTTCATTTAACTAAAATCAATCTTAATTTTTAGATATCTTTTAAAATCCTAGTCCATCCATTAAGTTATCAATGTCACCTCCGTTTTCTTTAAAGTCATCATAGTCTCCATACTGACCATCTGTTAAGGCATCGAAAGTGTCTCTTGCATGATCGCGATCATCTCTTTCGTAATAGGTTCCGTCATATTCCTGTTCGTATTCATCTTGTTCGTTTTCCCAATCGTTTAGTTTATTAGCTAATATTTCTTTCGCTTTTTCATTTAATCTAATGTCGTCATTGTTTAATGATGTTGCTATGTCATTTATGACATCTTCTTCTACATAAAAGTGATCTAAATTTATAATGCACCAATTAATATAATCAATGTTTCCTTTAGAACAAACTTCTTCTAAAGTGTCTCCTTTATGCATTCCAAATGTTAATTCTGTATGTGCTTGGTAAAATTTCATAATAGTTCGTTTTGGTTGGTTTTATTACAAGTTTAGATAATATTAATGCAAAATAACTGCGTAGAAATTAATTACTTATCACCATTTCGTCTGCTTCTTTCATGGAAATGAATTTGTAGCAGATGTCTATGTAGTTGATCTGGTTTTCTGAAATGCCAAGCGTGAAGGCCTTGGATCTGTTGTTGTTTCCAATTATGGGAAATTTTCCATTTTCGATCATAATGGCATTATGACCGCATTTGTTTTTCATGTTGATGAAAATTTCGAAATGGACATTATCATCTTCATTGAGCTCCCAGTTATCAAACTGTACTTTAAAAAAATGCAGGACATTCCATTTGTTTCTTTTTCCAAAATAGTGTCCATTATCTGAAAGAAGCACACTCATCATTTGAATGTCTTTGTTCATGATTGCCATTAAGAATTGGAACTCCATTCTATTTTGGATTTGTAATTCTGATGGATCTGGCTTTTTGATGATTTGGTGCTTTTTCTTCATAAGACCTCAAATCTATAGATTAGTAATGCATAATAATTGCATTATAATATTTTATTCCTATTTAATTAATTATAATTGCTTTCCAACCCCAAACTTTTTTCTTTTTATTAAATGACAATATAGCACTCCCTTTTACATTTTGACCTTCTGATAAATTATGTATTTGAATTAATTTTGTATCTATAAAAACATCATCAATAAAACCAAAGTTTTGAGGTGAGATTATTTTTAATTTCCCATTAATTTTTTTAATTGCTTCAGATTTTTTTTCTGCTTCAGCTTTTTTAGCTGTATATATTTTATAAAAACCATCTTGTCCATCACCATTAAATCTAACTTTAATGATGTCTCCTATTTTTGGATTGTCTAATTGTCTTGAAAAATTAAAAAATCCATATTTCTGGTTGTTTTTCACAAAATTGAGCATATTCTTATTTTTATTGACAAACTCAACTACGACTATTTCTTCATTAATATCTTGATATAGAATTTCTTCTGCTATTTTAACATGTTTATTATAAAGTTCTTTATTGTCATTTTTAGAATTACATGATATATACCATTCTTGGTTGATCCAGTTGTTTATTTTATTTGAAATATTCCATTCATGTTTTTTTCTTGTTTTTATAATTTTTTCAATTTCAGTTTTAGCTTCTTCATACATCTGTTTATTAATAAGTTTTTCAGCAAATATTTCTCGAATTTTCACTAAAAAATCTTCAGGTGTTTTTAGGCTTAATGCTTTGCAATAGCAAGCAAATTGAATTGCTTCATCTTCTGAAAATATTTCAGCTATTAATTCCCATACCCAAAAGTCATTTCTTTTTTGTTTAGCAAATGGTAAAAAAGTTGATAAGATGTTTTCTTCATTTCCTAATGCTAATAATAATTTAGCTTTAAAATATGGTGGGTATTGATATTCAGGGTTAGAATCTATTATATTATCTAAATGAGGTATAAATATTTGAATTTTATTTTCATCAACTTCTATTTGCTGGTTTAATGGATTTATTTGTTCACCTCCTAAAAGTTTTTTTGAATATGCAATGTATGCTTGCTCAACAATAGCCATTATTTTTTTGCCATTATACTCTTCTTTTAAAAAGTCTTTTTCACCAAAATTTTCAAAATCCCACCAGTTGGCAAATTCAATAAATTTTGACCAATTCTGATATCCTTTATGAAATGCTTTATATATGAACGTATATGCTTCAGATGGTTTTGAGAAATGAAAAGATTGTATGATTTGAAATAAGTCATTGATTTTATTATAATCAACATTGTTGTTTTTTTGAATTGAAAAAACTAGACTACCTATTTGCCAAGCACAATTATCAAATAACATTTTTTCTTCTTCAGGTAATTCTAATTCTTTAATCTTTAGAAGAGTTTCTTTAAAATCGTCAAATGTATCGAGTTTAGCATATTTTTTTAGATAATCATAATGAACCCACCCAGCAGCACGTTTATTCCAAATATTTTCTGGATCATTTTCCAAAGATTGGTTAGCCATTTGTAAAGCTTCATCAAGTTTCCCTTGTTTTCTTAATTCTTTTATTTCTTTAAATGACATAACCTTTTTCTTTTAGGGTTTTTACAATAAGTTTAATTTTAGATAGAAATTCCAAATTATTGCATTTGTTTTCAATAGGTAATACACGACCAAAAAAACCAGAACCGTTGTATTCAAAGTCTATGATGCAATTATCACTTTTTGTATTAAATGTATAGCGTTCTCTGTAATTAAGATGTTGAATGTCTATTATGCTTTCATTTGTATTTAAGTTTTGATTTAAATGCTCAAATAAGTTTTTTAAAAATGGTTTTTCTTCTTCAATTTCATAATTAAATTCAATTTGAGTTAAATTCTCATCTGTGTTTTTTCTATTTACTATTACATTACTAGCCTTCTCAAGAATTTTAGCTATTTGTTCAAATAATTCATCAGAATTTGTTTTGCCTGGGAGTTTTTGATAGTTGAATTTGAATTCATTTTTGCCATTTATCCAGTATTTAAATGCAGCTGTTTTATTTTCTCTTGAAAATTGATATCTAATTTCATAACCTACTTTTCTCCATTGTTGAATATCAATATTTTGTTTACTTAAATTATACCAGGTTTTAATGAAATGATTTTGTATTGATAAAGGTTCACTTGTCAAATTAAATTTCTCTATTTCTTGGATAACATCAGTAATATTTATCTCAACAGTTTCTTTAATTTGTCCTTTTAATTCATTTAGAGCATTTTGAACATTTATATCAATAAATGTCATTTCTGAAAAGGATGAAAAGTAGGGCGGGTTTATACAAAATAATTTATTAGAAGCCCTGGTCACTGCTGTATATGCCCATCGATAAAAATCAGGATTAGTTTTTCCAGATCGATTTTGTTCTGACTCATAAAAGTTAAAATTTGTTTGTGTACCTCTGTCCCAAAATACAAAAGCATTGGGCCATTCACCTCCTTGGGCTTTATGGCATGTTACAGCATAACCATATTTTAACAATATGCAGTTAAAATATTTATCATTAATTATTGCTTCTTTAAATTCTTCTGTTCCTTTTTTGAGTTTAGGATGTCTGTTTTTAAAATCTATGTATAATGCTCTTTGTTCTTCAGGTTTTAGATAATTATCTCCATAAAGAAAATTTTCCAAGATATAGCCAGTTATATTTTTATGCTGATTATTTTCATCGGGTAATACAATTGTTATTTTTCTCCAGTTTAAGCTTACCGTCTCAGATTTACCACCTTTTGTGTAAAAAGTAATTTTTCTAGTTTCTATTGTTGTACTTGCTTCTGCAACAATTGCAAATTCTCCATTCATTATTCCTAATTGATAATTGTTGCTAGCTATTATAACAGTATCAGAAGCTTGAATGGGTAGGTCATCTCCAAATTTGTCTTTTCGGATAAATTTGTTTAAATCCAAAGCTGATTTATTTTTGTAACAAATAATAATTTTTTGTTCTTTCTGTGCTTTGTAGGTACTTAAATAATCATGATATTCTGGATTAAAAATATCAATTTCGTTGGCTCTTAAATTAAAGTCGTTAAAAAATCCAGATGTCAGACACTGTCTGATCTTCATTGCAGCGTTTAAAATACCATTGTTTTTATTTTGACGTTTCACTTCTTTTATTTCAACTTGAGATGCTGTTAAATTATATTTTTCTTTTAGGTATTTTGGGTCTAGTGCAGGGGAGAAATTCATTCCTATTGGTGGTAGCTGAGCAGGATCACCTACGAAAATAATTTTACTGTTTACAGTGCTATCTTGTGTTCTTGAATAACTTATTAAATCCCGCAAAAGGAAACCACTGCCAAATCGAAAAAACTCTCCCTCGCTTAGTTTGTCACTCACCATGGAGGCTTCATCTACTATAAGTACAGAATTGTGAATTTCAGTGTTATTCCTTATTTTGTATTGGTAAATAAAACTCACATTTTTTTCATCTTTTCCTTCTTTTATTTCTTGTAATTCCTCAAAACTGTAAATTCCTTTATGAATAGTAGTGGACTCAAAATTTGTTTTTTGGTTAATCACTTTTGCGGACCTTCCAGTAGGAGCCATTAGTTGATATTTTTTTTGAACAGATTGTAAATATTCAACTAACCCTTTAAGTAGCGTAGTTTTACCACTACCAGCATATCCATTTAATATGAATATTCTGTCTTTACTCTCTAAAAAATCATTTAACATTTCTAGAGCATATCTCTGATCTTTTGTAAGGTTGATATGTTGGAAATGATTTAAAATTTTCATAATGATTTTTTATATAGAGGAAATTATGATTTCTGATTATGGTTGTTATTCTTTTATATTTTCAGAAAAAATTATCATTATCTTAATTATCATTTTGATCTCATCTTTGTTAAAATGAGATTTATTATTATGAATAAATTTATGTCTGAAATCCTTTAATTTATTTAATTTAATTACAAACTCATCGTCTTTAGAGCAAATCTCAAAATAATCAATCGCTATGGAAGATAATGAATGGAACCAGGTTGGCTTATCGAATTTACTATTTGGAATAAATATCCCTTCATTTTCTATTTTATTAGATCTATAATCGAATTTATATCTATTCATTTCTACATCATCAATGCCAATTAAATATTGATAATTTTCATATTTAAAATAATATTCATTTTTAAATTGCTCTAAAAAGTTATAGCAATTAAGATAAACAATATCAAGTGTTGATTTATCTCTTAATTTAATGTTCTTAGTTGCACTTTCAATGACATTGATGTTGTTGATAAGTGTTCTTATAAAAAAATGATAATCTGTTTCATCGATATAATCTGAGTTATAAAGATTTTCTTTGATATTAGATAATAAAGAAAACAAATCTTTTAAAAAGATTCTTTTAAAGGATTTCGTAAAAACATTTAAAAATGAAGAGATTAAATTATATGTTTTTAGATATTCATTAAAACCTAAAGATGTTTTTAGTATAAATCCATCTAATTCTATTTCTTGTAACTTTATTAAGTTCCATATTTTATTAGTAGCTGAAAAAACTATAACTTGGATACCAGGATTCAGTTTTTTTATCTTTTTAATGATTTGCACACTAGTGATTTCATCAATTGTTCCAGGGTTGAAATCTTCATTATTAAGCCTAAAGTCTAATAAAACTATATCGATATCATCGTCCTTAATCTTTTTAAGCGTCTTGTTAATTATTTCATCTCGGTTTATTTTTTTAAAATCCTCACCTATGTAGTCAATAGAAACACCATTGGTGTCTCCTAATAAATAAGCTAAAATTTCATACCAGCCTTTTTCAGCTTCATCATCTACAAGCAGAACTTTGGGGTTTCCTTTATAATCTATTTTTAGTTTTTCTTTTGATACTATTTTTTCTGAATTACTTACTAGTTCTTTAGTTTTTAAGTATTTAAAATAAATATCAGAGTTAACCTTATTGTAGTTTTTTTGTAAATCCTCGTCTAATTCAATGTCTAAAATTTTTGTCCACTGATAAATTGCCCATTCATTTTTAATTGAATGATTGTCAATATAATTTTTAGGATAATTAAGATTCAACTTTTTAATTTCTTTTGGTAAATCTTTTTTAGTAAAAAACGCATTTTCAGCTTTACAAGCTCTTTCAAATGCTAGCTTGCTAAAGTCAACTAATTCAACATTTTTAGTTTTTATAATATTGAAATAATCATTTTCATATAGGTAGTCAATTTTTAAAAACCCATATAGAAATATTCTAGATAGTTGATTTTTTGAATCGGTACATCTTATATGTGTTGCTAGTCTCAATCCATTGTAGTCAGACAAGGTCTCGCCAAAACAAATAGGAATAAAAATATTGTCATATGTTTTTAAATTTAAATTTTCATTTATCAATTGTGTGAATTCTAAATCTGTGTTCTCACCATAAATTATAACTTCATCAGTATTTAGTATAGGATCTTGTATGTAATTGACATCAGGTTTAATAAATAAATTTTCACTATTTGGAATATTAGCAGGCTCTTTTTCAATTTCTTTTAAAGCGTTTTCTTGTTTTAAAATTATTTCACTTTCAATTTTATGATTTTCTCCGAATGCTAAATAATTAAGGTCTTTTGTTCCTTCTTTGACTTTTTTGATGAATAATTCGAGATTCTGGTAAACTATGTCTACAGGTAAAAGTGCTTGGTTATTATCAATACTTCTTGTGATATTCCCTCCAGAAAATAAAACAAGCGAAAATCCCTTGTTGTTTTGTGCGTATTCTTCTAGTTTGGTTTTAATGTTTGCGTGTTCATTTGAATTATTTGGAATTATGAAGGATTCATGAAATAAAACAATGTTATTTTCATCGAATATGTCATTTTTTAAATTTTCTAAATCATATATTGGTTCCAATAAATCATTGAATTCCTTTAATTTTTCATTAGAAAAACCAAAATCTTTTGTTTGTCTATGTTTTTTGTCGTCAATTAAGTATATCATGAGTTTGATTTTTTTATGAATTCAAGAGTATGTTCAACTCCTTTAAAAGTGCTATCAATGATTTCATTTAATTCAAGTTTTTTTCCATCCCATAAATTTATTTCATATATTCCTTCTTCACCAAAATCAGCTTTTAAATGTAGGTTGCATAAACCATTAATCTGTTTATTTATAATGCTAGTATAAATTCCTCCATAAGGTCTATCTTTAAATGAAATGGTGGTTTTGTTGAAATTGCTATTAATGTGATTTATTGAGAAATTTACTTTGTTTTCATTCTCATAAAATGATAGAATTACTTTTGGTTTAGATTTGTAGTTGTAGTCATGGCTATCTTTTATTAATTCTATTATTATTTTATATGCTTGAATTAATTTATCTACATCTGTAAATAGCTCAATTTTTTCAGAAAAATTTTCTACTTTTAAAACAAAATCAATTTCATCTTTCCATTCGTTATTAACAAAAGATAATATATCAAATAAAGAGTTGTTCTTCTTTATATGGAATAGGTTTTTATAATGTAGTACTAATTCAAGAAATGATTGAATTGTATTGCCGTTGATTGTAGAGTTAAATTGTTCAATGTCTAAACCTTTTATTCTGTTTTTTCTTAATATTTTAAATGAATTTGGGGGCATTCCTGGGTGTTCTTGGGTCCACCTTAATAATTCTTCACTAGCCCAGCTAAAGCTAATCCTGTCAGATGACCAAATTTTCACTTTTTTCTTTTCCCAATTTTCACCAGTTAAATATCCTCTTATTAATGCTTTTATTTTTGGAATGACTTTGTGTTTTTTTTCGTGTTCGTTCCAAGCTTTTAATATGTATTTATAATGCTCTTCAAATACATAATCGTCTGTATTGCAAATTTCTTTAATTATATCTAATTCATTGCTGTCAATTTCATGGCATGTTGTTTTTAAAATTGGGTTTTGATTGTATTCAAATAGAAAAACATACATTTCAAGAGGATCTCTGTATTTAGTGAGTTTATTTGATTTGTTTGGTTTGTAGTTCTTTGAGTTTTGTTCTAATAATTTTTTTAAGGTTATTATTTGTTCAGTTTTCTCTATGGTTTCATCATTTTCAATATCTAGTTTTTGTTCTATTAATTTCAATCTAGATTCAATTTCATTTTTAGAATTGAAATCCTTTTTAATTTCTTTGCTTATTAGTTTTAAAATTTTTTCCTTTTGATAAAGACTAAGTTTGTTTTTATCTAAAAGCTCTTTAATAAAATCATATTTATTAATATTCATTTTAATTTTTTTTTGAATAGTAATGTTCTATAGCATTTTCAATCCCCTGATTTTCCCAAATATTTAAAAGTTCGTTTAAAGGGTCATTTTTTGATGATAGTTTGTCGAATCTTTCTTTTAATTTTTTGTATGTATTGTTTTCGGATCCTTTTACCATTTTAAGGAATTCTAATTTCCCATCTAATACATTTATAAGTTGTGAGTTAATGTTTTTAACATGACCTTTATCAGCTATGTAATCTTTTTTGAATATTTGTTGTGCTTTTTCATAACCATATCTTTCCCAGAAATAAATCCACATTCTTATTTGTTTAAGATACCTTTTATGAACATTAGCTTTTTGATTTACAATTAGACCTGTAACTTCTTGTCGATACCCTGTTTTTTGTAATCGTGTTTTTTTTGGATTTATGTTTAATTTTTGATCTTCTTCAATAATTCTTTTTAGCTCTTTATGAAATTCATCCTTGTTGAAAATGTTATGAGATGAAGAAAAAGTGATGTCATCGGCATATCTTGTAAATGTTGCTCCAAATCGATTAGCGAGACCATTTAATCTTCTATCAAGTTTTTTACATAAAATATTAGTAATAGTTGGTGATGTTGGGCTACCTTGAGGAAGAACGGTTTTTAGTTCTCCTTCAATATCAAATGGATGTGTACATAAACTAGCTAGTAAAAATGCTAAAGGTTCTTTTTCCCCTTTTAAATTGAACGGCTCTTGCATAAATCCGAATTTTACTCTATTTCTGTCAAATGAGTGAAAGAAATCTTTAAGGTCTAGATTAAATACATAATTTTTGCCTATATGTTTATTGGCATTATCTACAATCGACTTATTTAATACAAACCCTGTCGAATTTTCATGAGGTTCATATATTGACTGCAAAACAAAATTTAAAGCACGTAACATAGATTTTAATCCTTTTACAGGAGCATTAATTGTTCTGTAAGAGCCTGATTTCTTTTTGATTGTAAATGTTTTGTAGCGTTTTGTACAAATATTTGGATTTGCATAATATGTAAGCGCTTTTAATTTGAAAGGTTCGCATTCTTTTTGGTACAATAAATTTTTTGCGTTATTTAACAGATGAACAATATCATCTTTAGTTTGCATAGTTGCAAATTGTTCTTTTAATGAATTGATATCTATATTTTTTGGTTTCATTTTTATAAATAAATTCTAATGAATTACTTTTCTGATACTCTTTTTGTATGATATGTAACTGTAAGTGTTTACAATTATCATCTACTTGTCACTTAAAGGGTTGAAATGACAATTTCTTAAAATGTTAAATGTTTTAAAATTTATAATCGGCTTTATATGCCATGATTTAATTCTATAACTAACATTCATCTCATGCAAGCATGAGAAAAGATGCCGATCATTGTTTCAAAGTTAAATTCAAAACCAGCATCCGCGAATCAATATCTTTAGAAAAGTAATTCAAAGAACTTGTTGTAATTTACTTTTAAATTACGCAAAATAAATGCGTAATTGTTATTTAATGTTTTTGACCCTTTCTTGGATCACTTTTTTTAATGTTTTTCCTTTTATTACTTCTAATATAGGTATATAAGACATTACTTTATTAACTGCATCTTGGGTAATGTAAAATTCTGCATCATAATAATGGTATTTGTCATCCGATTTTGTTGGAGTTAATCCTGGAAACATATTTTCGTATTTAAATCTTCTTATTAGAAATACATTATTAGAGGCAACTCTAAAAGTTACTTTTTCTGGTTGTTGGTTGTCTTCTAATCTTGGTCTCATTACGCCAAAAACATGTTTGAAAAAGTTTAAGGCAGTACCTTTTAATTTATTGGGTAATTTATTGGGTTGTTCTTCCACGGACTGTATCTGATCCATGGGGCACATAGAATATAGCTCATATAATAATTCTTGATTGCCTGTTTTTAGTTGTTGCATGGCATCGTCCAG
>Ga0114932_10006187_pt1 | contig 10313 bp, 7 predicted proteins | sample 2SBtaG_2_FD_87286 | JGI IMG/M metagenome (GOLD analysis project Ga0114932, IMG submission 87286) | Deep subsurface microbial communities from Kolumbo volcano to uncover new lineages of life (NeLLi) - 2SBTROV12_ACTIVE470 metaG | ecosystem: Environmental > Aquatic > Marine > Volcanic ... | reverse complement strand
GTCTGAGAGCTGTTGCTTGCCGAATAAGATTCACAATGCGACAGTGGAAAACTGCACTCAAATGGTACAGCTCCATAGTCGACGGGGCCTGGACCGCAGGCACATGGAATTAAATTCGTGGGGATCCCTCAGGGTCAGAGTACATTTTGACCTCATTGAAAATGTGAAAGCTACCAACCTACACGCTTTCTAGGGGCGTTCACATTGGTATTACACGAAAATTAAGGTAGAATTTCGCCCAAATTTTTTGTGTCGCTTAGCCTACCGTTATTTTGGGCAGTGTTTCGCTTGGCAATTTTTAGCACCGTCGCGTTCGGCCATTTATTGAAACGTCGAGTTCGGCAATGCTACCAAGTAAGGCAGAGCGATGCGCCTGATGAACAGTCAGGCAACAGGTAGCCCGATAAAACCCAACGCAGCATTTCAAATTGCGAGAAAGAGAATTTTAAGATGGGAAGAGCATTCGAAGTTCGTAAAAACGCCATGGCAAAAACTGCCGGCCAAAAAACTAAAGTTTATTCTAAATACGGTAAAGAAATTTACGTATGTGCGAAAAATGGTGGTGCCGATCCAGACACCAACCTTTCACTTCGCCGCCTAATGGAAAAGGCGAAGAAAGACCAAGTACCAAGCCACGTTATTGAAAAAGCGATTGATAAAGCCGCTGGTGGCGCTGGCGAAGATTTCCAGCCTATGCGTTATGAAGGTTTTGGCCCAGGTAACTGCATGGTCATTGTTGACTGCTTGTCTGACAATGCAAACCGCACCATCACTGAAGTACGTAACTGCTTTACTAAAACCAACGCGAAACTTGGTGCACAGGGTGCGGTATCGCATATGTTCGATCACCAAGCGGTATTCCAGTTTGAAGGTGACGACGAAGACGCTATCCTAGAAGTGCTAATGGAAGCCGACGTAGACGTAACTGATGTTGAAGTTGAAGACGGTAAAGTTACAGTTTACGCGCCACACACTGAATTCTATCAAGTAAAAACAGCGCTAACTGAAGCCTACCCAGACATTAGCTTTATTGCAGAAGAAATGAGCTGGATGCCTCAGACCGAAACTGAGATAAGCGAAGAAGACATGCCGATGTTTGAAAAATTCATGGACATGCTTAACGACTGTGATGACGTGCAAGACGTTTACCACAACGCGATTACGCCTAACTAAGTGTTCACAGTAATTAAGTTGTTTAAAATATAAAAGAAGCCCGAAATTTTGGGCTTCTAAAAAACTTTGGAAATAAATAAGCTTTTTAGCTGACATTAGTTTCATAACAACTAATTGCTCCTTGTTCATCAAGCAACAATAAAATCTCTTCTGCAAACCTTTCTAAAATGACATTCATTGTCCATTTCTTTCTACCAAATTCAGTTCCTTTGAACTGGATTGCGATTTTTAAAGTTTTATTCCTAAATGAGTTGGGCACGATAGGCTTTAATACTTCGTCAGCGTGTATAATTTTGTCAATTACTTGTTTTAACGTCACTGGTCTTTCTACAAGCTCGTTGTCATAGTATAGACTTTATGACTTACCAAGCTCGTAGATTGGAAATTTGATGACCTTTTGATATATGTTTACGCTCAATGCAATCGCAAGGCTAAGAAGGTTACTCTATGTAAGGCTTTCGACAGCACCAGAACAACTATTAGAAAAACGTAACCCTTTCCCATCTTCAGAACAGTTACTAGTCGTATAAACTAACCCATGACAGATTAGGCATAGCCTCCTTATTTCGTCAAAGTCTTGCCTATGTTTACCTAGTACAAGTTGCATACGTATCTACGTTTGAAGTTGTTAAGGAGAAAGGTCAGTGTTAATAATTAGCCGACAGTTTTTAATAGAGAGAAATTATGAATTTTTTAGCCATTAGAGTTGGTTGGATGAAAGAGTATAAGGGAATTACGCAAAGTGATTATATTATTGGCGGTGGTAAAAACCCAGAAGAGACTGGCCGCGGTGTGGAGGTGTGTAACTTTCTGACTCATACTGACGGATACGTTTACGGTAATGTTGGAGTTAAGAGAGATAATTTACCCGGTCACAAAGTTGAATTGTCCATAAATAGGTTAGGTGCTAATGATGAGGATGATTTTATTACTGATATTCCAATATTCTTTTTTGGCGGTAAACAATTTAAAGGAATAAATGAAAACCGTTTAATTGGGTACTACAAAAAAGCAATAGTGTATCGAAAATCGCAGCGACTACCAGTAGATATGGTAACGCACGAAAAAAATCAACTAAAGTACTATCGATTTAAAGCGAAAGCTGAAGATGTCGTATTATTAAAACAAGTTGATCGGACTACTAAGTTTTCGCCCACGACCCAATCGCAATGGTGTTTTACTCCAAAGAAATATATTAACGTCGTTAAAAATATCTCTTTTTCAAAAGGTTCCATAGAAAAAAACTCTCCCAGAAAGTCTGGTAGAAAAAATACACCTTATTTACAGCGTATTGAAGTTGAGCGGAAAGCTGTAGCATTAACGATAACGCATTATGAGGAGTTCGGTTATGAGTATATCAAATCCGTAGAAAGCGAAAACTGCGGTTATGATCTAGAGATAGGTAAGGGTAAAGGTAAACTATGTGTAGAAGTAAAAGGTAGAGGCCAACAATCTCCAGACATAACATTGACTCCGAACGAATATAAGTATTTTAAGGAAAGAAAGAAAAACTATCGACTCGTAATTGTTACAGGATGTATGACCGATGAACCAAAAATTTTTATTTGTAAATTTAAGAATAAGAAGTTAATTGTCATAAACAATCAAGAAATGTCAGTAGTTGGAAAGACTGTGGAATCTTTCAGGTTACAAATTAATTAATCATGGGGTGAGACTTTTCTAGATACTTTCAATAATTACAAGCTTAGTTTTTATATAATACAATATTTATAGAAAAACTCAGTAAAGTGATAGTCATGGCAACTTTTTTACTTAGTACTACATAATTATAAAGTAGTTAAGTGTCTAGAGAGTTCTAGTCGATTCACTGGGCTAATAAATACACGCTTCATTACAGGTATACCGTTTCGTACTTGATTGGCGCTAGCAGCTTAAGAATACGGTTTTCTTGCTGATAGGTTAGCCCCACATCGCGCATCGCGCCTTGGACATACTCCACCAATATGTAAAATTCACGCTCCTTAATATTGAGACCCGTGTGAGACTCCAACATTGTTTTTCCATCGTATTCGCAAGGCCCGCCAATAAGCTCGCATGTTTGCAATACAAGTTGATCTCTTAAATGTTTTTTGGGAACACCTTTGAAGTAATGACCAATTACGGGGTCAGTGTAAATTCGCGTAATCGCTACGCCGTATATGGTATTGAGCGTTTTATGGCCGCCAATTTCTTCATAAAGGCTTTGTTCAGGAGCGCTGGCGCATGCGATTATCAATACGCTTAACGCAGCAATTACCATTAACCGGAAGCAGTGTCTGATCATTTCGTTCCCCTATCAAAAAGTGCTGTTTACCGTTAGATAAAATCCTGAAGAACTTTCTTGCAAAGGTAAATTGCCCAAATCCACATAGGCAGCGGTAATCGAAATAGATTTATTTGGGAAGTAGGCAATAAAGGCATCAACAACGGTGTCTTCTTCAGCTAAGCCTCCTAATCGATTGGTTTGCGTTCTAAACTCTGTGCCAATTGCTGTGGTAGGGCTAATTAATACTGCTAAAGAGCCCTCCCATTCGAGCTTAGCGCTATCGTTGTTTTCAGAACCAAATCCAAGTAAGCCAAACACATTCGCCTTTGTATATCGCGCGGTAAGATTGGTGAGTAAATTATAACCTGATGGAGTGCCTAACCACAGTTTCGTGGCTGAAAGGTAAACGTCGGTACCACTGTCGTCTTTCGCACCTAGCAGCATTGGTACGCCTACGCTGGGCAAGGGGGTCGTACCGTCGGGTAGCGAAAGAGAGCTGTCGTAGTCTCTGTTTTTCTTGTATTGTGCGCCGATGGATACTTGGGGTATCCATGAGTTTTGAGTAAAGACGCCATCGCCAAGAACCTTAACTTTTGCACCGATTATATCTTGCTCAATGGTGGTGCTGTTGGCGTTTGTAATAGCACCTTCTGTGAGTAACGCGAAAACGTTGCTTGTTAACCCTGAAGCAATATCGAGGCGCTGTCGCTGCACGCTAAGCTCTATACGGTCAAACAAACTAACGCTTGCCCCTGCTGTTGTAAGGGAATAATCGCTTAGGCTTAAGTACTGAATATTTGCCGAATAACTGACCTCTTCTTTACTCGCGTATCCGCCAATAAATGCCCAAGGCGTAATGCCGCCACCCGCTGTGCCCTCGAAACCTGTAATACCACCAGATGCAATTAAGCGAGATCCACTGTCTGCGAGTACGGGAGACGATGCGAGAAAAAGAGGGAGAAGCAAATGCCTAATCATAAGGTAAACCTAATGTTTTTAAATGGTTTTTTGTAATTCTATTTATCAGCATAGCGCTTAACCCATGAATTGTGAAATGCACGCTGCTGGCGATACTATCTATTATCGAATTTTTATTATCAAAAAATATTTGAAACTGATTCGTTTTTTATAGGGCTTATCATTGAAAAGCCGAATCTATACCATACACGCCATATTCATTGAGTACTTTAATTTTCTGTTCGCAGCATTCATGCGTGAACAACAAATAGCAGACGTATTGAGGAGTTAATTGTGTCTCATCCAATTATTGAAGATTTAAATAAGCGTTACACGGTTAAACAGTACGATGCGAGTAAACGCATTTCAGCTGATGATCTGGCGACAATTCTTGAGGCGTTGAGACTATCTGCGTCTTCAATCAACTCTCAGCCATGGAAATTTGTGGTTGTTGAAAGTGATGAAGCCAAGCAGCGTTTACACGATAGCTTTGCCAATAAGCATCAGTTCAATCAGCATCACGCTAAAGAAGCATCGCATACCATTCTGTTTGCCTATGATCCTAAATTTACGAAAGAGAAATTTGTAAAGCGTGTCGATGCAGAAGTAGCGTCTGGTCATTTGCCCGAAGATATGCGTGAAAACTTCATGGGCGCTTACGCATTTGCGGAAGCGAACACCGATGACAATGGCAATAACGCGGCGTGGACCAAAGCTCAAGTTTATCTAGCTCTCGGTAACGTACTACATACTTTGGCTCGCCTGGGGATCGCTTCTACACCTATGGAGGGTGTTGATCCTGAATTACTTGGTGAGTTGTTCAAAGATGAGCTGGATGGTCACGTTTGCGAAGTTGCACTTGCCATGGGGTACCCTGATACTGAGAATGATTGGAATCACGGCCTTCCAAAAGCACGCCTAGCGAAAGAAGACGTTATTACAATCGTTTAACTTGTAGAAATGTGACGTTCAAACAAACGCACGTCACTCGTAAATACGAGATGTAAAAAGAGCCCTTAGCATGGGCTCTTTTTACTACAGCAATTGAATTTGCTTTTTTAGCCCCCACTGTACTTTGCTTACAGACAACAATCACTGCTTCTTACTGCGAATGGAACTCTGGTGAATACAACCTTTAAACGCTTTTACCCCTCTACATTTGCGCCTTTCCTCATGGCGTGGGTATTGTCGTATCTGGTTGTTAGTACCGGGTTTCAGCCACCTGATGTAGCGAGTAATGCCGAGGTAACATCACAGTCACCACTTGCTAAGTTTGTTCATAACTCGCAAAGCTACTCTCTGCGATTTAACGCCAGCAAGCTGACGGACAACAACAGTGAGCAGCCTACCGATGCCGATCTCTTAGGGTTAATACCTGCTTCGTTGCACTCGGTTTATACCGGCCTTTTTGCTGTCAATACACGTTCAGCAGACGTTCCTTTTCAGTCACAAAAGTGGGTTAAACCAAGCCCTCGCGCACCACCCTCTATCCTGATTTAACAACTCATATGCGTCAACGTGGGGGCACACCTGTTGTGTTCTTAAATTTGGCGACCTTAAAAACATTATTATTCAGGATTCTAAAATGGCACGATTTTCATTTCGTGGCTTTGTGTATGTGCTCATCGTTATGCTCGGTTTACTGAGCGCTGCGCCCAACATATTGCCACAATCAATTAAACAGCAGTTACCTACGTGGTACACCACTTCCACACTATCTTTAGGCTTAGATTTGCAAGGTGGTTCGCATCTGCTATTAGCCGCAGACACCAACGCCTTGTTTGAAAAGCAACTCAATAGCTTTTCGAGTGACTTACTTAGCGAATTGCGCAGTCAAAACGTGCGCTATACAAAGACGTCTCATTCACTCACTCATAAAGATAGTCGTTCTGGAAGTATCGTCTTTACATTGCGTAGTGCAGATGATGCGAGAAAGGTAAAAGACACCGCATATCAAATTTCCGCTCAGCCAAATGGTTCAAGTGCACTTGATGTAGAGATAAAGCAAAGCACCGTTACCCTTACGCTTAACGAGCTATATACCGAACAACTGGTTAAAGACACGTTAAGCCGAAGTGTTGAAGTAGTTCGAAAGCGTTTGAACGAAACGGGGCTTACTGAGCCTAGCGTTACGCTACAAGGTAAAGACGCCATTTTAGTTCAGATGCCGGGTATGTCTGAGCCCACTCAAGTTAAAAAATTATTGGGCACTACCGCACAAATGACTTTTCACTGGGCCGCGAATAGCCAGTCTGAGCAGGTTATGAATAAGCAAGATGCGGCGGGTAATACCTATCGCTTAGAGCAAAAAGTGGCGCTAGAAGGTGAGCATATTACTGATGCGGCAGGTGTCTTAAGTAGTGAAAATGGCCAGCCAGTAGTGACGTTCCGATTAGACAGTGCAGGTGCCAAGCAGTTTGCCACTATGACACGTGACAACATCGGCCGTGTGCTTGCTATCGTCCTTGACGACAAAGTGGTTACAGCCCCCGTTATTAATAGCGTGATCCCAGGTGGTCGTGGCGAAATAACCGGTAACTTTACATTGCCCGAGGCGGGCAACACCGCATTAATGCTTCGCACTGGTGCGTTACCTGTGCCACTTACCATTATAGAAGAACGCACGGTGGGGCCAGATTTAGGCAGCGATGCAATTCAAACCGGAGTGGAAAGCGGCGTGGCAGGCGCGTTACTGGTATTGGCATTTATGGTAGCGATTTACGGCAGGTGGGGCGCTATCGCAAGTTTTGCTCTTTGTATCAATATGGCGTTGGTGTTTGGCGCATTAACCCTGTTTGGCGCAACACTGACGTTACCGGGCATTGCAGGTTTGATCCTAACCATGGGCATGGCGGTGGACGCGAACATTTTGATTAATGAACGTATTCGTGAAGAAAGTAAAAAAGGTCGTCCGGCAGCCAGTGCAATAGAAGTGGGTTTTGATAAAGCGTTTGCGACTATTGTGGATTCAAACTTCACCACACTAATAGCGGTAAGTTTGTTGTTTATGTTTGGTAGCGGCCCTATTAAAGGGTTTGCAATTACAATTGCCCTTGGTCTGGTGTCTTCGGTATTTACTGCTGTAGCCCTAACTAAAATGTTAATGCTAAGAGTGGTTAAGTCGAAGCAAAAGAATACGCAAGATCGCGCGCAGCAGCGCGTTCCTTTGCGCTTTTCATCACCGCTTTTGCGGTTAAGCGATAAGCTTAGCGGTATTAATTTTCTGGCAAAGCGTAAAATTGCACTCGCTGTTTCGGTAGTGCTAACAGTGCTTTCAATCGGCTTGTTTGCTAAGCCTGGCTTACATTATGGTGTCGACTTTACCGGTGGCACAATGATTGAGTTGACCGCACCAACCCTTACTACCGATGAGCTAAGGAATGTGATTGAAAGCAATGGCTTTGATCAGATAGCAATTCAAGAATATGGCAGTGAACATCACTATTTATTGCGAGCACCTGTTCTAGATAGCAGTGGCGAGCTTGAAAATAGCAACGCAAAGCAGACTGACGCACTAAAGCGTGCGATTTCGCAAGCCGACAGTGAGGTAAGTTTTGATAAAATTGATATGGTTGGACCCAAGGTCAGCGGAGGCTTTGCCGAGCTATCCATTCTAGCATTGCTTATCGCAGGTGGCGGCATGTTGTTGTATCTGTGGGCACGCTTTGAAGCGCATTTTGCGAGCGCAGCGCTGCTAACCGTGATACTCGATTTAACCAAAACCATAGGCTTTTTCGCGCTTACGGGCATCGAATTTAACTTAACGGCTGTTGCAGCACTGTTGGCGCTCATTGGTTACTCTATAAACGATAAGGTGGTGGTGCTTGATCGCATCCGTGAATTATTGCGTTTAGACCCAAACAAGCCATTGGCAGATACTATTAATGAGGCCGTGAACAGCACGCTAAGCCGCACGGTGTTCACTTCCGTTACCACGCTGTTGGCGTTGTTACCAATGGCTATTTTTGGCGGTGATGCCGTAGAAAGTTTTGCAGTCCCTATGGTTTTTGCTGTCGTGATTGGCACGTCATCGACCTTGTTTATCACCTCTACGCTGCTGTATTTGTTGGGCAGCAGAAGAGAGAAACAAGGCAAAGCGCAGTTAAAGCCTACTGCAGAAGAGATTAAGGCTTCGTTGTCGCACATCCCTTAGGCGGCACAAGTTCCTTAACCCCAATACCTCAGCGGGCTCTTGTACCTCAATACATTGGTGCAAAAACGCGGTAAGGTAGCAGTATTAACAGGAACCCTTGATGCTCTCACGCATACCCGAATAATTTGCGTGAGAGCATCAAGGGCAATAAGGAACGTATAATGTTTGCAGTTGATCACATTATTTTACTCAGTGCAGTGCTTGCCATTTTGGGCGTACTGGCCAGTAAATTGTCCCCGCGCTTTGGCGTACCTGTTTTAGTTTTATTCCTTGGTGTAGGTATGTTGGCTGGAGAAGATGGTATCGGCCGAATCTTCTTCGATAATGCTGATGCTGCGCATGCCATTGGTACATTTGCGCTTATTCTCATCCTATTTGATGGCGGTCTACAAACGTCAAAAAAGTCCATAGCGCAGGCGTGGAAACCCGCCGCGTTGCTCGCCACTTTTGGCGTAATTGGTACGGCAGTGGTCACCGGTATCGCCGCTATGGTTATTCTCGATTTACCGCTTTATAAGGGCTTATTGCTTGGTGCTATTGTAGGGTCGACAGACGCCGCAGCAGTATTTTCTGTTCTGCGCAACGCTGGTATACGCATTCCTTCAAAAATAAAATCCACACTAGAGCTGGAAAGTGCGTCGAATGATCCAATGGCCATATTCCTCACAATCGGCCTTATTACGCTTATTCAAGACAGCACCACTAAGCCAGTTGACTTACTTTCGCTGTTTGCCAGTCAAATGGGAGTGGGAGCGATAGTGGGCCTTGCCATCGGCGGTATTGCAGTATGGCTTTTCAGACGCGTCACCTTAATGGCCATCGGTTTGTACCCGGTATTTGTGATGTTGTTTGGTGTATTGTCTTTTGGCCTTGCTGCGAACTTAAATGGCAGCGGCTTTCTCGCTACCTTTATTACGGGTGTTATCGTGGGTAACAGCCGCTTTGCTTATCAGCGTAATACGTTTGTGTTTCTGGATGGGCTGGCCTGGCTTGGGCAAATTGCTATGTTCGTTATCTTAGGTTTGTTGGTAACGCCCACCGAGCTGTTTGTTAATTGGAAAGAAGGCCTTTTAATTGCGTTTGTGCTTATTTTTATTGCACGTCCGCTGGTGGTTATGCCTATTTTATTGCTTTCAAAATTCTCGTTCAACGCATCGCTGCTTATATCATGGGTGGGTTTACGCGGTTCGGTGCCAATTATACTCGCTATATTTCCGCTAATATTCGGCATGCCATACGCCGAGCTCATTTTTAATGTGGTGTTCTTTATCGTGCTTATTTCTGCCTTGTTGCAAGGTTCCACCTTACCTTATGCGGCGCGTAAGTTAGGCTTAGTGTTGGACGATGAAGTAAAGGAATCGAGCACGCTGGAGATTGTAAAAGTCGCTAAGAGCAAGCGCGAGCTTATAGAAATAGAGGTTTCGAAGTTATCGCCAGCACTACATAAAACCATTAGCGAATTAGCTCTTCCCGATAATACGGTAGTGGCGATGATTGCCCGTGGTGAAGAAACCCTTATACCTAAAGGAAGTACCAAAATAGAAATGGGCGATCAAATTTTCATTATCACCAAACTGCTCGATAAAAGTGCCGTTGAGCACTGCTTTTACAGCGAGCAGGAATAGGGTGCTATTGTAGGGTACTTCATGTAGAATGCGCCGCGGAGTTGGCCAGGCAATCGCCGCTTTCGTAAGAAAGGGGAGGAAAGTCCGGGCTCCAAAGGGCAGGGTGCCAGATAACGTCTGGGCGGCGTGAGCCGACGAC
>Ga0114932_10006184_pt1 | contig 10315 bp, 13 predicted proteins | sample 2SBtaG_2_FD_87286 | JGI IMG/M metagenome (GOLD analysis project Ga0114932, IMG submission 87286) | Deep subsurface microbial communities from Kolumbo volcano to uncover new lineages of life (NeLLi) - 2SBTROV12_ACTIVE470 metaG | ecosystem: Environmental > Aquatic > Marine > Volcanic ... | reverse complement strand
GGAATGGGAAGAATTGGTAGAGAGGTTGCAAAGAAGGCAAATGGTTTGGGCATGAAAGTGATTTATCATAATAGAAAACCAGTATCAAAGAGATTAGAAAGAATGTTGAAAGCAAAGTATGTCTCAGAAAACATCCTCTACAAAAATAGCGATATAATTTCACTTCATGTTCCTTACAACAAGAATACACATCATTTAATGAATTCAAAAATTTTTAAAAAGATGAAAAAAACTTCTTTTTTGATAAATACATCTAGAGGTAAAATTGTAAATGAAAAACATCTAGTTACTGCATTGAAAACAAAACAGATTCAAGGTGCAGGAATGGATGTATACGAAGTAGAGCCAATTAAGAAAGATAATCCATTATTAAAATTAGAAAATGTTGTTTTATCACCACATGTTGGAAGTTCAACTAAAGAAACAAGACAAAAAATGTCAGATATTACAGCAAAAAATCTAATTTTAGGATTAGAAGGAAAAAGATTACTTTATTCAGTTTAATCTAACTGGATAAGTATATCATCTGGATTACCCTTAACACAATCAGTTCCTACTGCTTTTAGTTTCTGAAATTCTAGTGTCCCATCAGGGATTTTTCCAATCTTTTGAAGTTCCCCAATTTTTACAGATACAACATCCTTATGTTTTTCACATGTAATTCCAACCATGTAAGAATCATCATTATGAATTATTTCTACAACATATTCAGGAGGATTTACACAATCACGATCATTTTGTTTTACAGAACATCTGTCAGGTAGCATAAGAATACCAATTTGAGGGAATATTAAATTTGTTCTATTATAGAATTAAAATCCCATAATGAATTTTTTTGAGGTTTAGGATTATTCAAGATTCCTTTATCCTGTAATTTTTTAATAACCAAAGCAGAATATGCAGGTGCTCCAGTTGCACCTGGCGAGTTATAATTTACAATATGAAATGAGTTTTGACCTTCACGCTCCATAACATCAGGTATAAATTTTCCTTCAGGAGAAATAACAGGAGTACGGATTCCTGCAGTTCCTTTTTTGGTGAAATAATTAGGTTCAAGTGAAGGGATGAAATTCATTACACGTTGAACCATTGCATCTTTTGAAATTGAGCTTCTGAATTCATGTGTAATTAAAGATAGGAAATCAGGATTGAGGAATAATTTTTTTGCACCACCAGTTAAGATGTCACCTAATTTCGATATTGTAGTTTGAATATCAGTTACAAATCCATCATAAGTTTCAGGCGTGGGAACAGGCACAGCGTTAGGACCAATTTCAGTAGTTCCATTTGCACGTTTAATCCAATGAGGATCGAGAAATGGAAACTCAGGATGTCTTGCAACGGAGTAGATGTTTGTTTTTACAATATCAGCATAATTACTATCAGCTATCCAATATTCACCTCTGAAATGAAGATCTGAGTGTGATTCAAATAAATCAAATTGCTTTGCAATATCAAGCGAATTCCCACCAGAACAATTGATAAGATATTTACATTCAATGGCTGAATTGTCTGTGAAATTGATTTGAACCGAATCATTTTTCTGTTGAAATGATTTTACAGTTTTTTGAAAAATAAATTCTGTAGAATTTTGTGTTGAAACATTCTTAATTTCTTGAGTTAGTTTTGAATAATCAGTTGATACATCATTTTTACAAAGTAACCCAGAATAACATTCAAGATTTTTTTCTTTTTGTTTTAACCCACTTGAATCAAGTATTAACAAACTATCCTCATTTACACCATTTTCTACTCCCCATTTTTGATATTTTTCCAATGTTTTATGTTGTAATTCATCCATTGCAACTTCTATAGTTCCAATCTCCATCCAGGGAGATTGAGTTTGTATTGCAAGTGTTTTCCATAAGTTATGGGAAATATATGCAGATTTTGCAAAAATTTTTTTCTTTTCAGGATCAAGATAGAAAGGAGTATGAACTACGCCTGTATTTCGACCACTAGTATGTTTTGCAACATCAGCTTCTTTGTCTATCACACACACACTTGAATCATAAAGATTTGAAATCCAATATGAGATTGTAGTACCTAAAATCCCACCACCAATGATAGCAATATCAAAATTTTTCAATGAGTTCAATCATACTTGCTTGAATTTTAAATTAAAGATGGCGCCGGGAGAGAGATTTGAACTCTCGATCCCTTGCGAGAACGCGCTTTATGGTTTGGTAATTTCCAGGCGCGCGCCCTACCAGGCTAGGCGACCCCGGCATTATCTTTCGCCAAATTACAACTAGAATATCATTATAAAAATGCACTAGAAATGAATTATTTCAAAATATTGATTGTAACAATTTTCTCTATAATTTCTTCCTCAATGGTAATTGCTTTAACTGAGATTTTGTATGCACCCTCAAGAATTTGGGTTTCATCGTTTTTTAGCTGATTCCAAATAAATTCAACTTCTTCATGAGATTCAAGTTTTGAAATAATCTGAGATGAGATGGGTGAATATACAGGTATACTGTCTAACTGCTTAATTACTAAACCATAAGAAGTGTCAGAAAATTTTAATTCATCTGTACCAGAGTTAACAATCTTAATTGTAATTGGTTCACCAAGTTTGAAATCAGTTTTTTCTGTAACTATTGATAGTGATGTACCATCAACATATACTAATTGTTCCTCAATTCCAAATTCATACAAAAATATTCCAAATAATGGACCAGCTATGACACCAAATAAAATTGCTAAAATTAATCCCTTTGGAAACATTTCTTTTTGTCTCCTTATTCTTTTGGAGATGGACTGGTTCTCCAACTTTTAGGATATGTATTTGGTTTCATAATAATTCTTTTTGTTTTAAATGCATAGCCTTTGTTATTTTCTTTAATTTCTGATTCTGATAACAAGGCTTCTGCAAGTGCAACTATCTCTCCTTTTTGAGAGTATATTCCAACTAGATCACCCTGTAAAAGATTTGGAGATATTTGTAGTATGCCTGGAATAGCAAGCTGTGCACCATGACATAAAGAATCAATTGCTGAGTCTCGAATTACTACTGATTTAATTTCACTTAATGTATGTTCTATCGGTAAAATAATTTTGTTAAGTTTTGTTCCATCTCCAGTTTCTTTCCATGTATAATAGGCATCTGCTACTTGATGCATTGTTACTAACTGTTCCTCAGAAAATTGATGAACTCTTGAACGTCGTAATTCGATCATAGAACCGCCAAAAGCTAAAATTTCTCCTATATCATAATATAATTTTCTAATGTATGTACCAGCCTCACACATAACGCGTAGTAGAACTAGTCTTTCTTTTTGCTCAAGCAATTCTAATTCATAAATAGTCCTTGTTCTTGTTTGACGGACTACCGACGAACGTTGAGGTGGTTTTTGAAAAATTTCTCCTTTGAATAGATCTAGAGTTTGAAGTAATTTCTCTTTTGATGGCAATGAATGCAAACGACCTAGACCAATGTATTCTTTTGGTCCTAGTAATAAAACACCTAATGCTTTAGTTCCTTCGCCTAACCCTAATGGAAGAACACCAGAAACTTGTGGATCTAATGTACCACTATGGCCAATCTTAGGAATTTCTAGAATTCTTTTTGCCCATGCAACAACTTCATGACTTGTAGGACCTGGTGGTTTATCAACTAGAATTAGACCATATTCTAAAAGTTGTTGAATAGTTCTTTGATCATATTTTACACCATGCTCTGGATCTGTAATATCATCATCAATTATTACTAGATTTTCTAATTGTTTCAGAGTCAAAGTAATTCTCTCACAGTTGATTTTGCAATATCCAGTACCTCTTCAGCATTAAGATCATCTGTATTGATGATCTTATCAAATACTGAAAGATCCTCACCGAATTCAAAATTATAAAGTGATTTGTAAATTTCCTTATTTTCATCAAATCTTTTCTTTACTACTTTTAATGCATCTAATTCGGTAACTTTATCACGTGTTTTCATCCTTTTTGCACTATTTTCAAAACTTCCTGAAAGCCATAACTTGATACCTTCATTAACTAACCATGGAAGAGTATAACTTGTAATTACTACATTGCCTTGATGAAAATGCTCCTGTAATTTCTGATCAACTTTTTTATCGAATTCAGGGTTGAGTTTTCGTTTATCTAGAAAGTTCATTCCATCTTGAGTATCCCACCAATCGTCACCTTTTGATGAAAATCCTTCCTCTTCTGCTATTTCTTTTAGTATATCACCACCACTAAGATGTTTGAAATTAAATTCGTTGGCTAAACCTTTTGCTACTGTGGTTTTTCCAATAGCAGGTGGACCAGAAATTATTACGGATTTTAACAAGTTATCCTAAATCCATTTGAGTCTTAGTTACTTTCATTATGATTCCACTGAATGCAATGGAAGCTAAGAAATACATGGCCCACAAGTAGATTTCATTTTCCTGACCACAATACTGTGCTTCTGCTACTTTAGCAGCAGTACATGTCAACTCAAACCAGTCACCAGGAATTACATTTAATGGAATTGGTGATATGCCGACAGTATATGAAAATAGCTGTGGTAGAACAAAGTAGAAGATTAACAACAATGGTATAATTGTAATCATCATTGGACGAATGTTCATTTGCATCATTTCCATATTCATTTTATTCATGTAAGAAGATTTTTTGTTGGCTTTAGCAATTCTTTCTTGGTCTTTTGATCTAAACGCAGCCATTCGTTCCTTTTGCCATGACCTTACTTCTTTTGTGATTCTTCTCCATTTTACTTGGTCAACCATCTTTCGTCTGATTCCAGAGTTAAACAAGTTTAGTAAAATTGCAAATCCTACCATTCCAAAGAATGATGGAATCATTCCCTTTACCATTGGATCAGCACTTCCTAGAGGGCCCTCTCTAATTCCAAACATATCCATCTGGAGAAATAGTATATCGATAAAATTTAGAATAATATTGAATTCCATTTAAACACCTATTGTTTTTATTACCTTATCTGCCGCCTCTTCAACCTTTCCCTCATTATTGAGAATAACCTTAATCGGTGACCCTGTAAGTACAGAGCAGCTAGATAGCATTGATTCTTGAATTGCAAGTTCATTTTTAATACCACCTATTGAGATTTTGTCCCTATTTCTTGTCTTATCTTTCATTCTTCTATCGAATATTTCAGAAGGATGAGCGGAGATTATAATGAAATGTGTAGGTTGGAGTATCTGTAATACATGATTAGGCAAACCAGGGTAAAATCCGGATTTTGAAGCTATGAAAGCATGAGTATCAATAAAAACAACATCATCTTTCAAATTTGATATTTCCTTTGCAGCCATTTTTTGTAATTCCTTCTGTTTTTCAACAGGTAATTTTCTTAGTTCATCTCTGTCGTTTACACCCACTTTTTTTGCTTGTTCAAACATTACAGTTCCATAACTTTTAACACTTGCATGTTTTTTGTCAGCATTTAGTTTATCGACAACCGTGGTTACAAGTGTAGTCTTTCCTACACCAGGAATCCCAACTATGACAACTCGTTTATTTTCTACCAAGTAAAGCACCAAGCCGCGGCATTACGACTTCTACTTGTTCTTTCACTAGTTGGTTATAATAGTTAATCAGGATATCAACTGTCAGTAATACTCCAATACCGGTACCAAATACACCCAGAACATCAGAAACACCAGCGATCAAACCAAGAATCATTGATCCAAGTAATGTTACAGATGGAATATACCGATTAAGTAACGATTCAATTGGTTTGTTTGATCTTCTAAATCCTGGAACTTGAACATCTGCATCAAGTAGATTTTGGGCAGCTTTCTTTGATGATAATCCGCCTAATTCGACCCAAAGTTTTCCAAATACAACTACTATACCAATCATAAATAAAACATACAAAACTCCACGTGTTGGATCTAAGGCAAGTGCATCTAATCCTCTTGGTGGAGTAATATAGTAAATTAATCCACCAATTGGTGAAGATGGACTTGTCGGGTCAAACTGCCCCAGTATGTTAAGAAATTCATTAGCATTCCGCGGGTTAAATTGCGCCCAAAACATTTGGCCAAGGAAAACAGCATTTGCAGTTAGTGCAGATGCCAAAATTACTGGTATGTTTGATACATACATCATCTTAATTGGATATGTTGCAGCAAATCCACGATACTTTGTTGAAACTATTGGAATCTCAACCTTCATTCCTTGAGTGTAAACTAAAATCAAAAGTATTCCTGCAGTTAGGGCTAACCCAAATATACTCGGTAATTGGTTTGACCTGAACAAAGAATCAGCAACATCTCCATATTGAGCCATTTGACCAATATATGGGAATATACCAATACTTCCTCCATCACCTGCGGGAAGCGGGCTAAATATACTCCAAAGGATTTGTTGTGCTACACCTGCAGCAATAAATATACTAATTCCACTGCCCAAACCCCAACCTTTCTGTATTAATTCATCTAGAAACATAACAATAACAGATGCACCCATAAGCTGCGCTATCAGAATATACATTACAGTCGGCTCACTAATGTTTGGTCCATAAACTGCAACACCGTATACAGCAGATTCAGCAACAATTACAATATATGTAACAAGCTTGGTTGCTGTTTGAAATACACCTCTTTCAGCTGGATTCTTAAAATCAAATTTTAGAATGTCTGAACCACGTAACAATTGCATGAGTAAACCACCCGTTACAATAGGTCCTATTCCAAGCTCAACAAGGGAACCTTGCTGTGATGCAAAAATTACTCTTGCAAAAGCCAAAAAATCAAATTCTGGTGCGGTTGCACCAAAAAGTGGAGTTTGGCCCATTACTAGGTAAATAACTAAAGCCCCACATGTCCAAGTTAGTTTTGTCTGCAACGAAAGTTTTTTCTTTGGTTTTGGAACTTGTGGAACGTAAGGTTCAGCCTTTGCTACAATTTTTCGTATAGTTTCAGTAAGTGTTCCTTCAGCCATTGTTGTTTTCTACGTCTTCATTTTTTGCTTCTTCAGTAGATACTTCAGGTTTTTTGTCAGTTTTTTCAACTGGTAGGGTTACTTCACCACCAGATTTTTTGACTTTTTCCTGTGCCGCTGAACTAGCCCGTTTGACTATAATATTATAAGCGTTATTTACATCTCCACCACCTAGCAACTTATCAATTTCTAGGCTTGTCAAATCTAAAACATTTTTTGAGTTTTCAGATTTTCCAAATTTTGCAAACAAATCATCAAGATCCCTGACGTTAATCCATTTTTTTGTAATTATCGAAACTGATGCAGGGCGATGTGTAGATTCATGACCAAAATGATCTTGATCCTCTTTAATCACTGTACTTGCCAAGTGTTTAAGATGACCAGAACGACCTAGACCACCTTTATGACCAAATGATCTATGTTGACCAACTTGGCCCCATCCCATATGTCTTCCACCTCGAAGTTTACGTGTTTTTCTTAATCGTGTTGCCATTTTACATCATCCTTTTTACAATTACGGAAAGTTCTTTGTTATGTCCTAAAACACCTTTTTGACTATACAATTTTTTTGTACTTCGTTTGAATCCATGTCTAGGTGGATCCATTGCAAACCAGGGTTTTAGTGGTTTTAATTTTGATAATGAAGTTTTTCCTTCGGCTAAAGATGCAGCCAATTCATCAATTGATGCAAATCCAATTGAAGTAATATCTTCATTTGTGACTTTTTTATAGCCAGATTTTCTCGCTTTTTTGTCTAATAGCTCTTTAACAGTTTCAGTATCAATTTCTTGGTAAGATATGTAATGCTGTATTTTTCGTAGCATTCCTAGAGTGTTTTCTTTTTGAGGAATGATAGTTGCACGGTATTTTTTTTCTAATTTTAATAAAGTCATGGTTGTTACTGCCCAATAAGGTACATCAGCCTGTCCACTAATTCTTAAAACCAAAAATGCTTTTGCCATATCAATCAACCTTGACTAAATGTTTGCCTAAGACACTCCAAAAGAGCTTTTGATGTTGAATTCATTGTTGCAGTAGAACCTTTAGTAAAAGTCCAAGCATCCTTTATACCAGCTAATCGTAATAAGTTTCTAATTTTTCCTCCAGCTACAAGACCTAATCCTCTAGGACCTGGTAACAATTCAATTGTAACACTTCCACCTTTGCCACGAACTTTGTAAGGAACAGAATGTTTTTGATCACATCTACATTCCCAGCTTCCACAACCAAGTTTTACGGGACTGACATTTAGGAATGCAGCATTGTTTGCTTTTTCAATTGCAATTCTCATCTGTTTTGATTTACCTAAACCAATTCCTAACCAACCATTTTCATTTCCTGCAGCAACAAGTGCTTTGAATCTAGTTGATTGACCATTAGGTGTCATTTTTTGAATTAACCCAACATCAATTACTTCAGTCTTAAGATCAGGTAATAATTTTTTAATAATTCCTGCTTCTTGAATGTGAAAACCTTTTTCATAAATTTCCTCCATAGCAACTATTTCTCCTGAAGCAACCTTTTTTCCTAAAATAGTTTTTGGAATCCATTCAGGCTCTACATGTTCCTTTCTAGGACGTCGTGGTCTATCACCTGGTCTACCACCTGGTCTACCACCTCTACCTGGTGGTCCTCCTCTACCTGGTGGTCCGCCTCTATTTTGTTGTGTAGTTTGACTCATTGTGTTTTTCCCTCTGAATCTATTTTTGTTTTAAAACTTTTTACATCGTTTTTTATTTTTAAATGGTCACCGTTAATTCTATCTTCTGATGGAAATGTTTCAGAATCAGCAGGTACTTCTAGACCAGCATCAATTACACCTTTCAACGCAGCTGCCATTCTTTGTGTATATTTTCTAGTACCACTATAGAGAATCGCATTACTTACACCTTTAGAAATTGCTTTTTTCCCAGCAAGATAACCAGTAAGATATGCAGCTGGTATATTTTTTCTAGAACCTTTCCAACCATCCTTTATTAGAAATCTAGAATGAGCTGAGGCTAGTACCTTATCACCTGAAATAATAGGTTTTAAAATTTGAACTTCAGAATTTTCATTAGTAATATTTACTGAAATAAAATCGTGTTTTCCCATCAGCATTGCCTTTCTCTTTCGATAGTTTGTTTTCTCACTACGAATTCTGTGTAATATTTTTGAATATGCCATTATATGGAAAAACTTGGAATTCCTATTATAAACCTTAGAAACCTAAAAGTGAAATTAGTAGTGCCTTTTGAACATGTAAACGATTTTCAGCTTCATCCCACACAACTGATTGTGGTCCATCTAAAACTTCACTTGTTACTTCTTGTTCACGTTTAGCAGGAAGGCAGTGCAAGAATATTGCATCTTTTTTTGCTTTTTCCATTAAAGAACTATTAACTTGGAATTTCGGTAAGAATTTTTGTAAGCGATCAGTGCCATCATTATGAATTGAGACAAACGTATCAGTCATTATAACATCTGCATCTGTCACAGATTCAATTGGATCATTTGTTAATTCAATATCTGTATGTAATTTGGCTGTTGATGTAGCTACTGTACTTGGTTCAAAGCCGCTAGGAGTAGCTATAGATATCTTCGTTTTTAGTTTTGCACATCCAAGTATTAATGAATTACAAACATTATTTCCATCACCAATCCATGCAATCTTAATTTTGTTGAATTTTTTTTTATGTTCTTTAATAGTCATAAAGTCTGCAAGAATTTGACATGGATGATATGAATTAGATAAACCGTTAATCACAGGCACTCTTGAGTGTTCCGAAAGAATTTCTAATGTTTCATGGTCGTATACACGTGCCATAATTGCATCTACATATCGTGATAATACTTTTGCCGTGTCAGCTATAGTTTCTCCGCGTGAAAGTTGTAGATCATCATTAGATAATGTTAAAGCGTGGCCTCCCAATTGAAACATTCCAGTCTCAAAACTTACACGAGTACGTGTTGATGGTTTCTCAAATATCATTGCTAATGTTTTTCCTTCTAACAACGATTTGCTTTTTTTCTCTTTTTTGAGTTGAATTCCAAGTTCAATTAGATGTGTAATTTCTTTTGGTTCTAATTCATCTATTGATAGAATATGTTTATTCTTAATTTTTAGTGTCATAACAGATAAAACAATAATTGTTTCTTATAGTTTTGGAAATATTATGGATTTGGTCTTCCATTAGAAATCCAATTTTTTATTTTTTTGGCTAATTCGTTTGCTTGCTTATCATTTTCAGGGGGAGGAACGTCAAACAAATCTGCATATTCGTTGATATCATCTGTTTCTATGCCAGCAAAAGGATCATTGCTGTCTGGTTCTGGTGTTGGTTCTGGTGTTGGTTCTGGTTCTGGTGTTGGTTCTGGTTCTGGTGTTGGTTCTGGTTCTGGTGTTGGTTCTGGTGTT
>Ga0114932_10006179_pt1 | contig 10320 bp, 7 predicted proteins | sample 2SBtaG_2_FD_87286 | JGI IMG/M metagenome (GOLD analysis project Ga0114932, IMG submission 87286) | Deep subsurface microbial communities from Kolumbo volcano to uncover new lineages of life (NeLLi) - 2SBTROV12_ACTIVE470 metaG | ecosystem: Environmental > Aquatic > Marine > Volcanic ... | reverse complement strand
CCTAATCGCAACGATGAACCTATTTCAACCACTCGGTATTGTGCCCTGACAAGGGAACTATTGATTACAGGCACACTATTAGAATGACACGTTTACGAAAAGATGATGGGCTATGAATCGAATCGATTGGTTGGATTATGATGCCGAATTGGTGTAAGAACGAACTGTTGATCGAAGGAAATTCAAAAGATATCTAATGGTGCCCCCTGAGTCAAACCACATAATAGAGTGGGTAAAACAATGTTTTCAGTGGTTATTCAATGGCTTGAATAATCGCCTTACCCAAAGCTTCGGCAAGAATTGGTGGGACTGCATTTCCAACCTGCCTGAATTGACTAGCCATCGAACCCAAGAATTCGAATGAATCGGGAAATGACTGGAATCGGGCAGCTTCGCGAACAGTGATAGTGCGATCAGAAAATGGATGAATGAACATGTATCCATCCTTCGCCAAATGGGCTACAATCGTTGGTGCAGGTTTATCCCAACGAATCCTACGCATCTTATCCTTGAATCCCTTAGTTGGATACATAATCCATCGTTTCCCATCCTTGTTTTGGACGTAGTGTCGGCCATTCCTTTTCCAAGCCTTGAACCCGACTTTCTTGAAAGCGGGAACAAGATGAGACATCCACATATCTGGATATATGTCACCGTAAATCTGGCGTGGCTCAGATGCTGTAAAAACGATGTTTCCTCTTGACACAGCAGAAGCTCCACTCTTGATGAAAGGGAACAATATTACATCTCGATCGTTTACAGAACGGGTCCAATGACTGGTCTTAAATCCAGCCTTGCTCGAAATAATCGCCCCATCTGGCCTCTTACATGTCCACTTTCGCATTCGCTTACGGAATCTTCCACCAGCTGAGTTTGTACCTGTGTCTTTTACCCTGACAATTCCATCCTTGGTCGGTTGTACACCAACTAAATCTCGTATCGCATCAAGGGTAATCAGGGGTTTTGAATTGTGTGATACAGGTGGGAAATGACAGCGAGTTACGCCTTTCTTGTAGCCCATGAAAATGATGCGCTTTCGATCTTGAGGGACACCGTAATCCGCTGCACTGAGTATCCTTTCAGTAACAGTGTAACCCGTGAATTTCTTCTTGATGACATCGACAATGGGGTCCTCTTCAATCTGGTATGAATTCATCCCCGATACGTTTTCCATGATGAAATAGTCTGGCTTGAATTCCTTAACATATCGTACGAATTCTAAGAACAAATGATTCCGGGGATCATCGATGAATCCGTGGCGAGCATCCTTGCTGTCTCCGTATTCCCCCTTCTTGATGAGGTCCATGATTTTTGAGCGACCAATCAAGGAGAAGCCCGGGCATGGTGGACCACCAGCAACTAGGGATAGGTGCTCTCCGGACTTCAGAACACCGCTTTCCTCGAGCTTCTTCCGAAGTCTCTTGGGCCTGAACTTGGTGATATCCTCAATCTCAGTATGGCTACCGATGTTGTGTCGATATGTTGCCCCTGCATCAGCATCCATCTCAACCGCGGCTATGATGTTGAATCCTGCCTCTTTGAGGCCAAGACTAAGGCCACCTGGCCCAGCAAAAAGGTCAATCGCCTTTGGGTGGCTTGTCTTCATTAATGGTTCCGAGTAGCCCAAGGTTAATCAGCGTCCTGGTCTGAAATTAAATTATATCTTATTCTTCATCTAATTTCTTCAAAGCTTTGGAAGCAAGTACTCTGACAATTTTTGTCGCTCCTAAACCCTCTTCCAAATGTGCTTCTGACAGCGGCTCATTAGAATGGAAAGTAGTATTTCTTAATTTAGAATAGAATTCCCAATGTTTTCTAAAATTTCCAACAGACATATCAATGATATCTTCAAAAACTTTTGGCCATTTTCCTTTGTGAGTCATTGCATCTAACAAAAGTCCTGTAGTGGTAGCATCCCAATATCTCCGTGATGGTTTATCGAGATTCTCTTCTCCTTCCTTTTTCCATTTCCTTATTTTTCCAAGAATCTCATTTTTTATTCTATCAGGTACATTCTCCCACCACTTTGCACCAAATGTGCGGATGTAGCATTTGTAAACTAATTCTCGATAAAGTCGCTCAGTTTCAACAAGTAAATCGAATTTAGAGTCACCTGAATCGATTTGCTCACGAATGGTAAATTCAAGGTCAGCATCTAGCCAATCACCCGCTGAACATGCTAATTGCCAATTCTCATTTTCTATACCATTCAATTGAAATAAATCATTCAAGGCAAGTCTGTAGGTGATTTTGTCAACTGAGTGCGGTATTTGTTCAAGAAGTCTTGCAGGGAAGACAGGAGTGGCTAAATGAACTGGGCATAAGACCATTCTTCCAGTAACAAATCTGCTGGAATACTCTTCACGGTCTTCTTCATCCCAGTGTGCAGCACTAAGTTTTTCAAGGGCCATAGATTTTACACCCTTTTCTTCTGCCAACTTAAGAAACTCATCAATAAATTCTGGTAATGTTTGGCCCTTGGCTGTACCCATGATATGGACTCCAACAAGTGTCAATTTTGGATCAATTTGTGCATCTAATTGCTGAACTTCGCTTATTCGAACACGAGGGGGTTCGTCAGCATATGATTTTACTTCAAGATGCCAATCATCTCCTATGATGTCGTGCAGTTCTCCATTGGGTCCCTCCCATTTATCTAGAGCAGTAGCAAATCCAATGACTGAATCTAGGCGTTGAACGACTAACATTTCTCCAATTAATCCTCTTTGTGAGCGAACGTCCATAGGTTCTCTAGGGCGGCGCCAAAGTGCACGGTATTCCTCAACAATTCTATTCAAAGTTTGTAAGTCAATTGTGCCGTCCTTCATTTCCATAACAAGGTCTGCAGCAAACGGTTCGATAGCAAAACGCCAGCGCTCTTGCGCCATAATATCAACCCATGGTGAACTTACACCTTCAAGTTGGTAGGCTTTTGTTCGTATGGTTATTCCAGCCGTCAGCCGTCTTGATATCATTTCTTCATCATCTGATAATGCTAACAAAAGATGATATCTTCCTCGTTTGTCTATACCTAGTTTGACACCAGTTGTCATTTCAAGTACTAGTGGGGAATCATCTGTTGCGTCAGTAGAATCTTCGCTCAACATTTTGTCTAATCTATTCCAGTACAATCTTATTCTTTCAAGGGCCGAGGCTAATTCTTCACTCATTTTATTCACTCCTAATTCCTTTCACAGATACAACACGTGTTCCAGATTTGTTTAGTTTTTCTCCGGGGAATCTCAAAGCCAATCCTACAATTGGAATGCCGTGATTGGCCAATGCAATACGTTTTCCTTTGTGATTATCCCCCTTAGGAAATGAACCGGGTGCAATTAAGTAAATGAGAAGCGCAGGTTTTTCGTTGTCCATTTGCAAGCGTTCAATTAGGTTCATGTCTTGAGGTTCTGAAACAGCCCTAATGTCTGCTGGTTCTCTAGGTTGTCCAGCAGAATCGCATAATTGAGTACGAGCAATATATCGTCTTGAAATTGGCCAATTCGGATCACCTTTTGGTAATTCATTAGGTGCCTGATGAACGTTCTTGTAAGGGTTCCCAGGATTTGCTACAATGAACTTCTTACCAGACCATTCTTTTTGGATATAGTTAGCAATTCCATTTTTATCAAAAACAGCTAAAGGCGGCCCAATTAATTCTAGTTTCTTGATATAATCAACAACAAATCCAGCATCAACTTCATCCCAGTAAGCCATCCTAGTGCTGTAATTTGGTTCATTTCTGTATAATAAGTTGACTAATTCAGTTGTAGCATCTAAATTTGTCTGTAATTTGTTTGGATTATCAATTGGTAAACGGATGCTTTGAACAGTTCTTCCGTTGTAATCAAATATTGTAGTAATAGCAGATTTCATTTTTCCTGATGAAGTGGGTTTCATTTCATTGTGCAAAGGAATCCTTACTGCAAGTTCTAGAGGTGATTTTTCTTCAAATTGGTAGCGATGAATATCTGCTCTAACTTCCTTCTCCACTTTCACCAACCAAGCAAACCACCCAAGTAAACGTTCAGTTGTATGTACTCGAATCAAATCTTCGTATCCGTGACGGTATCCAAACCAGCGACCCATTTGCATTAGTGTATCATACATTTTTGTATGTCTTAAAAAGAAGGAAATACAAAGTCCTTCTAGTGTAAGGCCGCGGCTGAGTTTATTTCCTCCAATTGCAATAATATTGAGACCATCTGCCGATTCTTCGTAATCGAGTTTTTCATCAGAATTGAGTGAGTTAATCATTCGAACACTGACAGTATGAAGCCAGCCATCTTCTTCTTCATCTTTGAGAAGTTCTTGTTCAATAGAATTCCACGTTTCAGTTAATGGTGACTGGGATATGAATTCACTTTCCCATCGCTTTCGCATCATTTGCCTAAATGTTTTCCCGCTAGAAAAGTTAGACATGGCTTTTGTTATCCATATTTCAATTAACTCTTTAACTAATTGATATGTATCTTTTTGCTCATTATTACGAAAAGAAATATGGATGAGCATAGTATGGTGTTTATTCATATTTATGCCTTGCTTTCTACGAATATGCCGAGCGATTCCAGTCAGAATAAAATCCATGACTGCATTTTGCATCATTGGATGAATGATATTCTCAACCTTACTATCTTCATCGGGCTCCATCTGGACAATGTCTTCATATTCTTTTTCAGTAATTGATATTGTGTAAGGTGTGTCTTGATTTGGATCATCCATATCACCAAAGAAAGTGTCGGGGCCAAAATATCCATCTGGTCGTTTCAGACTCTTGATGAAGTGCCTTGGATATAGTGATGGGCCATGAATGGGGTCGTCTTTACCTTCCTCTGGATTGATGAGTACATTTGCAAATGGAGTTGCAGTGTAGCCAATGTAAGCAAAGTTATCAAAACACTGAATTATTCTTCTAACCTTCAGGTTTGTTCTAGATGGATCCGTATCTTTTCTTTCATCTTCTGAAAGAATATCATCATCTTCCTCATCTTCTGTATTCAAACTAGGGTCTTCATGTTCGCCTTCTCCACCTGTGTTTACAGTTGCATGGTCTGCTTCATCATCAATGATTAGGACCTTGTGCTGAGAACAAATTTCATAACCGGCACTTTTGACTCCATTCATTAAGTGGTCTAAAACAGAAACATTCTTTTTGACAATTGCAACTAATATTCGTTCATCCCGAATTGAATTTTTCATTCTATCTGCCATTTCATCTCGTGCATCTTTCTTGAAATCTCCATCAACGGTTGTCAATAGTTCCCAGTATTTCCTTCCTTCAACTGGGATGGTTTTTTCATTTATCATTTCATTATGATGGTCACCAATGATGTCTTTTATGAGTCGTCGTTGCCCTTGCGTTCTAAGGTCGTTAAGAATTCCAGATAATACGATAACAAAGGTATACCCTAAATCAGCCGCACGAGCCATTAATGCTGTGAAATGGGCAGTTTTCCCACTTTGAACATGGCCTACAACAAGACCGTATGTCTTGTTAAGATTAGGACGCGCCAAAATGTTGGCTACATCAAGAGTACTTGATTCAAGATTGACTATTGCTGATTCGGGTAGTGGGGAATTGTTTTGAAGCCACGCTTTATGAGCATCCCAAGTAGTGTTTTGTGTAGGTAAATCTGGTTGTTCATTCGGCACATCTTCTCCAATCACCATAGATTCTTCATTGGCAATTGCTATTTCCGGGGTGATGACTTTTTTTAGTGCGGTCGCAGTTTCATTATCCAATGATTGAAGTAGTTGTTCGAAGGTATTTTTTTCTTGGGCATCCCATCCCTTTTCTAACAACTCCAAAGGAAGCATCAATCTTTCCACATCCGAATATATTCAATGAGTTTTTGATATCCATCTCTTGATTTTTCAAGTATTACTGATGTTTTACGTGGGTCACTCTCATCAATATTAGTGACAACAGGCTTTGGCTTTGGTTGTGAAGAACTTTTCTTAGATTTGGAACCCGGTTTAACTGGAACAGTGGTAGTAGAGGTTGGTTTCTTACCTCCTTTACCTCCTTCCTCTATTATCCCTTGTTTCTTTTTATCTCTTGCGATCGCCTTTTTTCCTTCATTTCTGTATCGGTAATCAATTGCTTCCCCATAAGAGATTTCTTTTCCACTCTTAATGTTCCCCCAACGCCTTTTGTTATCTTTGATCATTTTCGATAATTTCCTCATAAATTCTTTGGGTAGGGTTACTGCAGTTTTAGTGGGGTTAATACCAAATTCTTCAACATATGCTGGAGGGATATCAATCATTATTTTCCCACATTTATCGTGTTCTTCTGTGGAATCTCCTCGCAAACCTTGAAACCCACCATATTGTATCAAGCGCTTATTTCTGTATAAATACAAGCCTTGCATATCATTCGCTTTGTTGTACCCTTTGTGCATGGATTGGCATTTCTTTTTATCAACTTTAAACTGTAAAGAATGTGGGATAATAACAAAATCGACACCCACAATTATTTTTTTCCCATTAATTTTCATTGTAATGTTATCGCGGATTGAAACAGTACCATATCTGGAATCATTTTCCCAAGGCATTGCTGGGTCCAATGGTTTAATTTCTTTGCCCTGAAAAATAAGTTTCTTGCGAGTTTGATTTACTAATATTCTGTGGTAAGTAAGTTGAAGGTGAACTTTGACTTTTTCTAATTCTTTCTGCAAGGCAACTTCTTCTTCAACGTCGTATGTTATCCATTCGTTCCCATGTATTTCTTCCAATAATACCATCGTGGTCCAATTTTCTTCAATCATTTCTATCTCAGATACTTTGTAAGCTTCAGAATTTGTAACATGTAGTTGAATTAAATTTTCATTTTTTTCACGGATGTAATTGGCATCAATTCTCCTCTTTGTAATTGCCCCTTGTTTTACTGAGACAACTGTAACTTGATTTGCTTGAGCTAAAGAAGACAACTTCATTCCAATCCCAAATACCCCAAGTTCTGTATCTTTTCGAGTACGTTCAATTCCAAGGGCCATAGCATTTTTCAATTCTTTTTCCCCCATCCCCCGCCCATCATCAAATACTCTGATAAATGGTGTATTTTTTTCTTCATCATAATCTATTTTGACATCAATATTATTTGCCCCCCCATCAAAGCAATTATCGATTAAATCTGCAATTGATTGTCCAAGTGAATATGGTTGGGATTGATAATATTTCATCATACCTCTGGGATTAATATGCCAAGTTTCCATTTTTCCAGCATCAAATTGACTAACCATCAATTTTCGGTGGAGATAATCTTATTTGAATGATTCACTTGGGAGGAATATGGGTATGAAAGATATATTGAAAGACAATTTTGTTAAGGCGGGTAAAAAAAATAAATTAGATGAATCGTTGCTAATTGAGGTATATGATTATTTAATTCGTACTCAGTATGTTTTACCTGGTGAAAGAGAGGCTATCCAAGGGCAATTGGAGAGGTTAATCAAGAAACATATGGTGAAAAAATAATGAAGTTAGAATATCTTTTCCTTCGCAATATAGGTCCCTTCTATGGAGACCATACGATAGATTTAGTATCAGAAAAAAAATCAAACGGCTTTGCTTTTTTTGCTGATAATGGAAGAGGGAAAACCACATTATATAATGCAATGAAATGGTGTCTGTTTGGAACAGTAAAAACGCGTGTTAGAGCTGTGAGTGGGATAAAAACAACTCCTCGAATAAGGCCTATTGTCGGAGTGGAAAGTGATGAGCCGTTGATTAATAATACTGCATATTATGGTGATGAAGCAACAGAAATGTCAGTTGTATTAATTGCCAGTAGTGAGAAAGGTAGGATCCAAGTAACTCGTGAAGTGTCATCTCGATCAAAGTTACCTCGTAATGATGATGAATTAGATATTAATACAACGGTTGTATTTGGTGACAAATCATCTACTGGCGAGAAGGCTCAAGAATTGATTGAAACCTTTTTCCCGAATACATTACAACAATTTTTCTTTATTGACGGCGAAGCTCTTGAAGAATATACTGATATGTTGGAAAATGATAATCTTGAGGGTCTGAAAGAAGATGTTGAATCTGTATTACGTTTGCCAGCGTTGTTTAGAGGTAAATCGGATTTAGAATTAATTAGAATGTCAACAAAAGCAAAATTAAAGACTGCAAAAAAAGGGGAAAAAAACGCGTCTGCAGCTCAATCTGAAGCCGCTAAATATCAACGAAAAATGAATGATGCGCGGAAAAAAGTAATTAAGATTCAAAATAGAATTACAACAACAGAAAATTCGTTAAAAGATGTTACTAATAAAATGAATCAGCATAGTGAAATAGCGGCTCATGTTGAAAAAGTGAAAGAGGTTAAACTAAAGCTAGAAGCAGCGAAAAAAAGTTTAATTCGTAGTGCTGGGTCAAGAAAAATGTATTCTGAGGAAGCATGGAAGATATTAATTTGGAAAAGGGCTGAAGCAAAATATAAGGAATATAATGGGCAGATAGGCGCTTCCCAAAACTTAGATTTTGAAATAAAAACTTGTAAAATTAACATTAAAAATTATACTAGTGACTTAAAACGCTTAGATGGGATATGCTCAAAATGTGGGCAAACTTTACCTGATATTGATGCATATATTGCTGAGTTAAAGAATAAGGTTGTAGATGAAAAGAAAAAGTTAACTGAACTTAATTCTGGTGTTCAATTTGATTCAGATGAATTGACAACAAGGTTAGGTAGGTTGACTTCCATAAAACCCCAAAGAGGCGATATTGATAGGATAAAAAATGCAAATAATTTTTGGTCTGATGACCGTTCTCTTGTTAAAAACTTGGAGGAAAAATACGATTCTCTAAATGCTAAAGTCACTAAGGAGGCGACGAGTAAATTAGGTGACTTAGGTGTGAGGAAAGGAAATTTTGATCAAACAATTAGACGACTGAAAATAGAATGTAAGGCTGCAGAAGAAGAACTATCAATTAATGAAAATAAATTTAATGATTGGGAAAGAAAAGCAGGTTATTCTTCCGGGATATCTGATGAAGAATGGAAACTTGAAAGCATAGTAAATAAATTAATATCTACTATTGATGATACTGTAATAAGTTATAGACAAGACGCCCGTGAAAAAGTAGAAGAAGAAGCCTCAAAAGTGTTTATGGAAGTTACAAACGCTCCCCAAGCATATGATGGTATTTCCTTAGATAATAATTTCCGTGCTCGAATCAAATTGAAAAGTGGAAAATTTGTAACAGCTCCTTCAAGTGGAATGAAAAGCATGATGACTATTAGCATCATTGACGGTTTACGTAGAGTTTCTGGATTAGATGCCCCAATTTTCTTTGATACCCCTGGTCGGTCATTAGATGAAGACCATAAACGTGCAATGCTAGATTATTTTTGGAGGGAACACAATCAACAATTCCTCATTTTTGCCCATAGTGGCGAATACAAAATTGATGCTACTTTGAGAGATTTTGGTTCAAGAATTGTGAAAGCATGGGAACTGACTTGGCCCGGCGACCATCATAATTGTATAGAATGTAAATCAGAAGAAGTAATGCATTCTAAGAGTGAGCAGATTGCAACGTGTATGTCTTGTAATCATAAGTGGGACACATCGTCGGCACACACAATTATTACAGAATTGGAGATTTAATCATGACAAAAAAAAGAAAAATAATTATTGGTACTGTATCAATTTCAGAAGCCGCCCATAAGTTATTAACTAGTCTTGTACACTCTGACAATGAGCCAAGCTTAGATGCCCCATTTACTGCAATTGTTGAGGCTTTTCGTTTTGCTTTTGCATTAGGATATTCTAGAAATTTAAAAACGAAGGCAGTTGGTGTCACAAAGACGGTAGCCCCAAGGCAGTTTGTAGTAACCGAATATTTAGATATATTAGAAAATGATATTGATAAAAGTTATTCATCTTTGGGTGCATTAGTTAGTGGATATGCCGAAGCAGGTGCTGAAATAATGTTGGAAACAAAACAAAGTGGGAAAAGCGTGCTAAGTATAATTGAATAAAGTAAATTATCAGCCGTTTACAATGATGCGAAGATAGAACATATCCTTTAGTTTGAATAGCCCTTTGGGAGCAGTTTCTCAAGGTTCTAGTGGGTTTATGCTGAATTTGCACTGATTCTTGTTCACTAATTGCAGTGCCAATCTCGGGGTGTCGAGAGGGTGGTTCAGTATGGCCAAGGGGAACGCTCACCGACTAGGGGCTGAGTAACTATGAAATCTGGAATGAGATGGTAGCATCATCGATTGTGAAGGAATCAGCATTTGACGGAATTTCAGCAGCCACCGAATCATCCCCGGTTTTTTCTTTTCCTTGGTAGAGGTTCGCT
>Ga0114932_10006178_pt1 | contig 10320 bp, 13 predicted proteins | sample 2SBtaG_2_FD_87286 | JGI IMG/M metagenome (GOLD analysis project Ga0114932, IMG submission 87286) | Deep subsurface microbial communities from Kolumbo volcano to uncover new lineages of life (NeLLi) - 2SBTROV12_ACTIVE470 metaG | ecosystem: Environmental > Aquatic > Marine > Volcanic ... | reverse complement strand
CAGTAGTTTTATATTGCTTGTTGGTATGGTATTAACAGCAGTAGAAATAACACCAATCAATTTATACTTTCACATGGTAGGTGTATTTGGTTGGTTAGTAGTAGGTTATTTATGGCATGATAGAGCAATAATATTTATTAATTCAGTTGCCTTTGCTATATTCTTAACCGGAATACTAATGAATATATGAGGAGTATTATATGGAAGAAAAAATTTTAAAGCAGTTAATAAAAATTGCTAAACTATTAAATGAAGCTATACAATTATATAAAGAACAACAACAAGCAGACATAAGAAATAGATTAAGTAAAGCAGAAAAAGAATGGTTGTTAGCTACAGATGATAAAAAGAAATGAGTAGAGCAGACTTAAAAAGAAAGGGTCATAAAGGCAGACGCAAGATAGGTTCTCGTAAGAGACGCAATCGCAGACGCATTAGACTTAAACTTAAAATTAGAAGAGGTAGATAATGAAGAAGGGATTTAAAGACTTTGATATTGATTTAAAGTATGGTCAAATTAAAGAACAAAAGGTTAAGGATATGTTTAAGGACTGTACCATTGAGGTTAAGTCAGAGAGAAATTGGTGGAAGAAGACTGGAAACATAGCCATTGAGTATGAATATAGAGGGAAACCTAGTGGTATTTATGCTACCAAATCTGACTATTGGTTTCATAGATTAGAAGAAGACAAAGAAGAATTTTGTACACTTGTATTTAAAACATCAACACTAAAGAAAATTGTGGATAAGTATAAAGATAAGTTGACAAAGAATGTAGGCGATAATAAGGCAAGTAAATGTGTGCTTATTCCTATAAAAGAAATGTTTAGCAAGGAGTTTTATAGCGACCAAGTGTCGCAGCTATAAAAAAAATTAAAATAGTTATTGACTTTGGAAACAAACCATGATATAATATATGTATTATATATAAAATAAATAACTATGTTAAAGTTATTAATAGTTATTATTATAATATTAATTATAATATTAATAATATAATTAATAATATAATAAAGGTTTCGGACATATGTTTTTGCAAGACATATGTTTCTACTGACTGAACAACAGTAAGCTAGTTGTAAGGTAGTGGTTTTAATCTTGATGTGCAAATGCATGAGGGATTAAAGGTATGTACTGAGTAGCGTTATCTCATAGGTGGATAGCTCGTGAAAGGTTGCAGGTAAATCCATAAGTCCTGCGTAGAAATCCGAAAAAGAATTAACTTGGTTGACTACTAAGAAAACAAAGACAGAGATTAAGTTCGATGTAGGTTTTCAAATGAAAAGTCTTAAATGACACTACTGGATATGGGTCTATAATTAAGTTCCAGTCTCGATGAATTGACATCGTGAGTATAAAACACACCCAAGTTAATTTATTTTCTTGACTTGAAGCAAGAAGTATGATATAATATAGGTAATTAAATAGATTAAATAAAGGAGGGCATTATGCCAACAGTAGAAGGAAAAGCATATTGGTGTGCTATTACTAGACCCAATACAACATTCGACCCAGTTTATCAAGTGGACTTAGCCATTGATGACGCAACTGCTAAAGACTTTACAAGCAGAGGGGTTACAGTTAAGACTGATGATAGAGGTAATATCATTAAGCTTAAAAGAAAAGTCGAAAGAAATGATGGTACAAAAAATCCTGTGCCAAGACTTGTTGACGCAAAGAAAAATCCTATTGATGTATTGGTAGGTAATGGTTCACAAATCAAAGTTCTTTACAAAGAATTTGAGTGGACATTTGCAGGTAAGAGTGGTAAAAGCTTAGACCTACAAGCAGTACAAGTCTTAGACCTCGTGCCTTATGGTGAGGACTTTGATGTAGCAGAGGGCTTTACCTCTGACAAAGAAAACGGAGAAGACTTTTAATATATAGAGAGGGCGACACATGGATGACAAATCAAATTTTGTAGAATACCATGTACCTTGTGATAAGTGTGGGAGTAGTGACGCAAGAAGCATTAACGAAGATGGTAGTAGTTATTGTTTTGCTTGTGAAAACTACTTCCCACCGGACAGCGAGGACATACAATTAATCAAAGAAAAGGGCGACAATATGGAGTTAGTAAAAGAATTACCAAGTAATATTTTAAGTAGTTATTCTTCTAATTTAGCAGGAGGTTTTCATGCTATAAAAGATAGAGGAATAAGTGAAGAGACTGTAAAGAAATATGGAGTTAAGGTTTCTTATAATGGTCAAGGTTTAATATCAAAACATATCTATCCATACTATGATGAGCAAGGTACTATCATAGGATATAAGAATAGGTTTGTAAAAGATAAACAATTTTCTGTCAATGGTTCAACAAGTAATTCTGGATTGTTCGGACAACAACTATTCAATGGAGGTAAGTATGTGACCATAACTGAGGGAGAGATTGACGCTATGAGTGTGTATCAAATGCTCGGTTCAAAATATCCTGTTGTTAGTATTAAGAATGGTGTTGCTTCTGCTATCAAAGACATTAAGAAAAGTTATACATGGCTTGATAAGTTTGAGAATATAGTTATTAACTTTGATAATGATGAGATAGGTAGAGAGAAAAGTAAAAAGGTTGCAGAATTATTTGGTCCTGCAAAGGCAAAGATAGTTAAGTTACCAGAGAGTTTCAAAGACGCAAACGATATGCTTCGTGCTAGAAAGTATGAAGAGTATATGAAGTGTTGGTGGAATGCACCTGTCCATGCACCAGATGGAATTATAAAAGGTTCAACCTTACTTGATGAGGTATTAGAACCTGTAGTTAAATCACGAACAGACTATGGTTGGAAAGGTTTAGATGAATTAACCTATGGTATTCGTAGTGGAGAGTTAGTAACTATCACAGCAGGTACTGGACTAGGTAAGACATCAGTCATTAAAGAATTAGTTTATCATATCTATAAAACTACTGAACAAAACATAGGTATGATTATGCTTGAGGAAAGCCCAAAGATAACAGCACTTGACATCATGGGTGTCGAAGCAAACCTACCACTTAGAAGACCAGACATATCATTAAGTAAAGATGATAAGATAGAATACTTTAACAAGACTATTGGCTCTGGTAGATTTTATTTCTATAATCATTTTGGTTCTAATTCTGTAGATAATATTGTATCGAGAGTTAGATACATGGCGAAAGCTTTAGAGTGTAAGTTCATTGTGCTTGACCATATTAGTATGGTTGTATCATCCCAAGAGTTTGGTGATGAAAGAAAAGGACTCGATGAAATTATGACAAAGCTTCGTACACTTGTACAAGAAACAGATTGTGCTTTGATTATTGTATCACATCTTAAAAGACCGGATGGAAAAGGACATGAAGAGGGAGCAGTCACATCTCTATCTCAACTAAGAGGTAGTGGTTCTATTGCTCAACTATCTGATATGGTTCTAGGATTAGAGAGAGACGCACAAAATGAGAACGAGGTTGTTCGTAATACTACATCATTAAGAGTATTAAAGAATAGATTTGTGGGTATGACTGGACCTGCTACTTATTTATACTATGATAAGGACACAGGAAGACTACATGAAACAGAAAAACCTACAGACAATGAAGATGCAGACGATAAATTTTAGGAGTAAACAATGGCTAAATTATTTCTCGACATTGAGACCCCACTTTTTAAGGGTTCATTACCTAATAAGATTTTTTGCTTGGTTACTATTTGTGATAAGGGCAATACTGTACATTATACTGAGGATGATATTCATAAATTTAAGGATGTTGCGAGTAATTATTCGGAGTTTATTGGACACAACATAATAGGTTTTGACGCACCAGTTATTAAGAATGTACTTGGTGTTGACTTATTTAAACTTGGTAGAGTAATTGATACATTAGTTCTATCAAGATTATTTAATCCAGTAAGAGAAGGAGGACATAGTTTAAAAGCATTTGGTTTAAAGTTTGGATACAAGAAGTTTGACTTCGATGACTTTACAAAGTTCAGTCAAGAAATGTTAAGGTATTGTATTCGTGATGTTAAATTATTAATACAAGTTTATACTTTATTAAAAAGACAGAGTGCAAATTTTTCTAAAGAGTCAATTGATTTGGAGCATGAGGTTGCAGCAATTATTGAACGACAAATTTCTTATGGATTTAAAATTGATATAGAGAAAGCACATCTTCTTCTTGCTAGACTACAACAAAAGATAGATGAAGTACAGACAAAGGTTAGAGAAACATTTAAACCCTTAAAGATTGAAGAAACTTTTATACCAAAGTCAAACAATAAAGCTAGAGGATATGTCAAGGGTGTACCTTTTATTAAAGTTAAGTATCAAGAATTTAATCTTGGTTCAAGACAACAGATAGGACAACGATTAATTAATCTAGGATGGCAACCTAAAAAGAAAACAGATAAGGGTCATGTAATTGTAGATGAAAAAGTTTTATCAGAGATAAAAGATATACCAGAAGCTGAATTGATTAACGAGTTTCTTTTACTACAGAAACGAGTGGCTATGATAGAGTCATGGATTGAAGCAGTAAGAGAAGACGGGAGAGTGCATGGTAAAGTTATAACCAATGGGGCTATAACATCAAGAATGAGTCACCAGTCGCCCAATATGGCTCAAATCCCTGCCGTGTACTCTCCTTATGGTAAGGAATGCAGGGAACTATGGGTAGTACCAAACGGATATAAGTTAGTGGGGATTGACGCAAGTGGACTTGAGTTAAGAATATTATCCCACTATATGAATGATAAGGAATATATAAATGAAGTCATTAATGGAGATATACACACTACAAATCAAACTCTTGCAGGGTTGGAAAGCAGAGATATTGCAAAGACATTTATCTATGCGTTCATTTATGGGGCAGGTAACAAAAAACTCGGAGCTATCTGCGGAAGGTCTGAAGGTTATGGAAGACAGATTAAAGAAAGATTTCTTAAGCGTCTCCCAAGTCTTGCAAGATTACGAGAAAGAGTGGACATTGCTACTCGCAAGGGTTTCCTCAAAGGACTCGACCAAAGAAAGCTCATCATCAGACAAAGGCATTCCGCCCTTAACACTTTAATACAAGGTGGTGGAGCTATCGCTATGAAGAAAGCTCTTGTCTTATTAGAAAAATATATACAAGAAAAAAGTATTGTTGCTATACCTGTAGCAAATGTACATGATGAGTTTCAATATCAAGTTAAAGAAGAACACGCTGAAAGTTTAGGTAAACTTGCAGTACAATCAATCGTGGATGCAGGAGACCAGTTAGGTCTTCGTTGTTCACTAACAGGAGAATATAAAATTGGAAACAACTGGAAAGAAACACACTAAAAGTTTAGATACATTAGTTCCAGATATAAATAAGTTACTTGTTAATCTTACTTATAAAAAGAAAGTAAATGTTAGTGAAGAACAGCTATCTAAATTTTTAAATAATATAAAAGAAGTCGTAATGGATTTTACAAATCCTATGAAAGCAGATAAAAAAGTTTTACGAATGTCTATACTTGGAAGACCGGCAAGACAGTTATGGTATGATAGACATAGACCATTTAAGAAAACTACACCAGACCCTGCACTACAATTAAAATTTTTAACAGGGCATTTCATGGAACATCTGATTCTATTTCTTGCAGAATTAGCAGGACATGAAGTAACAGACCAACAAAAGAAAGTTACTGTCGATGGAATTGTAGGACATATGGATAGTAAAATTGATGGTGAAGTTGTTGATGTTAAGACTGCTTCATCATATAGTTTTAAAAAATTTAAGGATGGTTCGTTGTATGGTGACGACCCATTTGGTTATGTTGCACAGCTATCTGGTTACGAAGAGAATGAAGATAGTAATAAGGGTGGCTTCCTTGCTTTGAATAAAGCAACAGGAGAGTTAGCTTTGTTTAGACCAGATGATTTAATGAAACCAAATGTTAAACATTTAATTAAAGATGTTAAAGAAAAATTAGCAGATGATAAACCACCTGCAAAATGTTACGAACCTATACCACATGAGAAAGGTGGCAACATGAAATTACCTTTAGGTTGTTTTTATTGTCAACATAAAGTTGAATGTCATTCTGACGCTAACGAAGGTAAAGGTTTAAGATTGTTTAAGTATGCAAAGAGTAATGTATATATGACAAAGATTGTTAAAGAACCTAATGTTGAGGAGATAAAAATAAATGTATAAATTTTTTGTCATGTTCTTATTAATATTTATATTACTAAACACTATGGGCTGTGCTTTATTTGTGGCTAAAGAAACTGCAAAGGTAGTAGAGATAGTGTTAGAAGAAGAACCTAACCCAGATAAAAAGAAAAAGATTATAGATAATAAAAATGAAAAAATAAAATCACAGAATGAAAGAGCAAAAGAATTTTATTGTAGTAAAGTAAAGAACACAGAGAAATGTAAAGATGAATAGAAAGAAAATAAAAAAGATACGAAAGAAAGCTAGAGGTATTCTTGTTGAATGGTTGCAATCATTAGTTGAAGGACCAGAGAAAGAAAAGATTAATGAAAAAAATTTATTTGAAATGATGCCGGAACAAACTCATTACTGGTTTCAAAATCAAATTCAATTAAGTGCGTGGTCATACAAGTGGGTAATTAAAAAGTTAAAACAAAATCCAGACTTGACATTCAAAGAATTATATGATATAATATATAACAAAAAATAATGTATCGTTCTAAGTTTGAAGCTACAGTAATAAAAAAATTAAAGTCAAAGAAGATTAAGTTCTTTTATGAGAAAGAAAAAATAAAATATGTTCAGCCGGTCATTCATCGTTCTTATCTTCCCGACCTTTATTTTCCTAGCACTAATGTATATGTAGAAATAAAAGGTAGATTTAAAGTTGACGATAGAAAGAAACATATTTGGATTAGAGAGAGTACGAATTGTGATATTCGTTTTTGTTTTCAAAATCCTAATGTTAAGTTAAGTAAGAAATCTAAAACAACTTATGCTATGTGGTGTGAGAAAAATAATTTTAAATGGTGTGATAAAGATATACCAAAAGAATGGATGGTTAAAAATGTTAGAAGAAGGTAAAGCTTATATTGTATTATCAACAACAGGTATTGGTAAAACAAAAAAGATGCATATAGAATTTATTAATATGTCTGATGATACAGGCATAATGATGACAGGTACAGGACTACATTGGTTTTGTGAAAACAATAATGATTTGTGTCAATACATTGGCATGAGAGAAATGGAAAAGGTTATACTAGGGAAGAGAGGAAAAGATAATGGACCAGTTAAACACTAAAGATTTATTAACAACTGCTATACAATTGGTTGGTGGCGACAGACATAAGGACTATGGAGATAAAGTTAAGAACCATCATAACATTGCAAAGTTATGGTCAGCATATAAAGATGTTGAAATAACATCACATGATGTAGCAATTATGATGGTGTTATTAAAGATAGCAAGAACAAAACTAGGAGCAGTTAGTAGTGATACATACATTGATGGGTCTGCTTATATGTCAATAGCAGGGGAGTGTAAATCACATGAGTAAAATTAAAATAGATTTAGAACGAGATAAAAATTTAACACCCTTTGGTATAGCTACAATACAAGATAGATACTTAGATAAGAATGAAACATCTCCTCAACACGCCTTTGCTAGAGCATCTAAGTATGTCTCTACTTATAGAGGTAAGACTGATTGGGATATGGCACAAAGAATATATGATTATGCAAGTAAGACTTGGTTTGGTTTCTCTTCTCCAATACTTTCTAATGCCGGTACAAAAAAAGGATTACCTATATCTTGTTTCCTTAATTATGTACATGATAGTAGAAGAGGATTAAGTGACCACTATGATGAGAACATTTGGTTAGCAAGTAATGGTGGTGGTATTGGTGGTTATTGGGGCGACATAAGAAGTGATGGAACATCAACCTCACATGGTTCTATGTCAACAGGTTCAATTCCTTTTATGAGAGTTGTTGATAGTCAGATGTTAGCATTCAATCAAGGAACTACAAGACGAGGAAGCTATGCTTGTTATATGAGCGTATCCCACCCAGAGATAGAAGAGTTTTTATTTATGCGTAAGTCTTCTGGTGGTGACGCTAATAGAAAATGTCTTAACTTACATCACGGAATTAATATTACTGATGACTTTATGAATGCAGTCTCTAAAAATATTGATTGGAAATTAATTGACCCACACTCTAATAAAGTTTCTAAGTCTATTAATGCAAGAGAATTATGGAGATTAATACTAGAAACAAGACATGAAACAGGTGAACCTTATTTACATTTCATTGATACATCTAATAAACATTTACCAGAGTCACAGCAAAAGTTAGGATTAAAAGTTAATCAATCTAATTTATGTAGTGAAATAACTTTACCTACCAATGAGGATAGAACTGCTGTATGTTGTTTGTCTAGTGTTAATTTAGCACAGTATGATGAATGGTCTACATCAGCTACATTTATTCCAGACATGATACGAATGTTAGATAATGTATTAGAACATTTTATTATGGCAACTTATAATTTTTCTTATGATTATGAAGGAAAAATTTTAAACATGAAAGTTAAAGATGATATGTCTGGGTTTGAAAAATCTGGTTATAGTGCATACAGAGAACGAAGTGTTGGGCTAGGGGCTATGGGATTTCATACTTACTTACAAAAATTAAATGTTCCTTTTGATAGTCCTATTGCTACAGGTCAGAATATAAAAATCTTTAAACAGATAAAAGAATTAGCAGTAGAAACTTCTAAAGAGTTAGCTGTTGAAAGAGGAGAAGCACCAGACATGGAAGGTACAGGTATGCGTAATGCACACTTACTTGCTATTGCCCCAAATGCTACATCAAGTATTATTTGTGGTGGTACAAGTCCTTCAATAGAACCTATACGAGCTAATGTTTATACACATAAAACTTTGAGTGGTACATTTCAAGTACGAAATGGACACTTACATAACTTACTTAAACTTAAATGGAATAAGGATGAAGAATTACAAAAAAAATATGATAGTGATTACATTTTATTTAAGGATAAGATATGGCAAAGTATTAGTGAACATGATGGTTCAGTAATACACCTTGACTTTTTAACTGATATGGAAAAGAATGTATTTAAAACAGCGAATGAGATAGACCAGAATTGGATTGTTGAACACGCTTCAAAGAGACAACAGTTTATCTGTCAAGCTCAATCAGTTAATTTATTTTTTGTTGCTCCACGCATACAAGCTTCACAAGAAGAACATGATAATTTCTTACGATACACAAACAAAGTACATTATCAAGCATGGAAACAAGGATTAAAAAGTCTCTACTATTTACGAAGTAGAGAAGCAAAAAGTGCAGAGAATATAAACTTAAAGGTTAAGAGAGTAAAACTTGACCAAGAAAATACTGAGGAGGTATGTCTATCATGCGAAGCGTAAGCCAACTATTTGAAGAAAGAACTTATTATAAACCATTTGAATATCCGTGGGCTTTTGACTACTATACTTTACAAAATCAATTACATTGGTTACCAGAAGATGTACCAATGCATGAGGATGTTAAGGACTGGAATCAAAAGTTATCACCGGCAGAAAAAAATTTACTTACACAAATATTTAGATTGTTCACACAATCAGATGTTGATGTAGGTGCAGGATACTTTGATAAGTATATACCACTATTTAAGAAACCAGAATTAAGAATGATGATGGGTTCGTTTGCAAACATAGAGTCAGTACATCAACACGCTTACTCATTGTTACTTGATACAGTAGGTATGCCGGAGTCAGAGTATAAAACATTTGCAAAGTATGAAGAGATGTCAGCCAAACATGATTACATTCAGCAGTTTGAAACATCAGAAATAAAATCAAAGAAACAATTAAAAGATTTAGCTAAAGCTCTTGCAGTTTATTCTGGTTTTACAGAAGGACTACAATTATTTTCTAGCTTTGCAATACTTATTAACTTCCAACGATTTGGAAAAATGAAAGGGATGTGTAAGATAGTTGACTATTCTATTAGAGATGAGTCACTTCATGTTGAGGGTATGACAAAGATATTTCGTACTCTTATTAAAGAAAACCTAGACATATGGACAGATGATTTTAAAAAAGAAATCTATCAGATATGTAGAGAAATGGTTGAACATGAAGATAAGTTTATTGAATTAGTTTTTGAGATGGGAGATATACAAGGTCTAACATTAGAAGAGATGAAACAATATAACAGATACATTGCTGATAGACGCTTATTACAATTAGGATTGAAACCTAACTTTGGAGTGAGTGATAATCCTTTAACTTGGTGGGATGAAGTAATAGGTGTTGAACACCAGAACTTCTTTGAAGGCAGAGCTTCTGCTTACACTAAGGCAAGTGT
>Ga0114932_10006171_pt1 | contig 10331 bp, 8 predicted proteins | sample 2SBtaG_2_FD_87286 | JGI IMG/M metagenome (GOLD analysis project Ga0114932, IMG submission 87286) | Deep subsurface microbial communities from Kolumbo volcano to uncover new lineages of life (NeLLi) - 2SBTROV12_ACTIVE470 metaG | ecosystem: Environmental > Aquatic > Marine > Volcanic ... | reverse complement strand
TATTTTAAATTTTTACGTGCTAAAAAATCTTTTTCATCACGTCGTAATTGTAAAATGCCTGCTTTGATTTGACCAATTTTTTTGGCAATTTGAATATCATGCTGAAAAGAAGAGGAAGTATAGGAAAGTAAAAATAGCATGATGAGCATACTCACAACAACTATGGCAGTATTAGCTATTAACTTATGTTTTATCAGCATCAGTAAAGTCTCCGCATTAATAAAAAATTTATAAAATAAAAATTATCTGATTACCCAGTAAACTAGTTATTAAATGATTTAGTTATTAATGAGTTTATGAGCAAAAGTTTAGCAATAAGAGCCTAAACCCACTATAAAGTATAGATGTGAACATTTTAATAGCAAATTAGATTTGAACATATTGATGGACGGTTTTATTACTTTCTTTTCAGGACATTAGCAACTGATTCTTCAGGTATTGGGCGACTAATAAAATATCCTTGTACGGCATCGCAACCAATATTTCGTAATAAATTTAATTGTTCTAAGTTTTCTACTCCCTCTGCAAGAACCCGTTTACCTAATCCATGTGAAAGCTCAATCATCGATTTTACTATGGTTAAATCGGAGTCGTTAATGGCAACTTCAGTAATAAAACTGCGATCTATTTTTATTTTATCAATGGGTAATTCACGTAAATAAGCGAGTGAAGAATAACCGGTACCAAAATCATCAATAGATACTTTGATGCCCATATTTTGTAAAATAATGATGGTGTCCATGGCAGTATGTATATCTGTCATCACAACATTTTCAGTGATCTCTAAATCGATGTATTTAGGGGGAATGTTGTATTTAAATAATAAATTTTGAATATTATTAATCAGCTTAGGATTTTGAAATTCCACCGCACTCATATTAATGGCAATGGTGACACGGCGATTGTATTTTTCATGCCAATGATTAATAGCTTGGCACGCGGTTTCTAACACGTAATTGTCTAATTTATGGTTTAAGCCAAGACTTTCTATATCCTCTAAAAATTGATCCGGTGGCAGTAAGCCTTTTTCAGGATGTTGCCAGCGAATTAATGCTTCTACACCTTCTAAGCGATTAGTAATTAAATTTAGCTGTGGCTGAAAATACAAGATGAATTCTTTATTGGTAAAAGCTTGTTTAATTTCTTGCTCTACTAAAATGAGTTTTCTGCCTTGCGTATGCATGCCTTTTTCAAAGAGAACGCTAGCTAAATGGTTATTTTCAGCATGATGTAACGCTAGGTTCGCTTTTTGCAGTAAATCTTCTGCATTGTCAGCATGTTCGGGATAAAAACAATAACCTACACTGCAAGAAATGATAATACTTTGCTTATCATATTCGTAAGGGCGAGCGATAAGTTGATGAATATGTTCTAGGCTGTTATCTAATTGCTGTTGATTTTGTGGGTCTATTACAAATAAAAAAGAATCACCGCTAAGTCGACCGACGACTTTTGGCATTAATATACTATCGGTTAACCGATTAGCAATTTCACCTAAAATATAATCACCTGTTTTTAAACCATAAGTGTCATTGATAAATTTGAAACGCTTCATATCTAATAAACAAATACATAATTGTTGTTTGCTCTGTAAAGCGAAAGTCATCTCAGATTCAAGTTTTTCTAATGCTTGTTCACGATTTAAAGCGCCGGTTAACGAATCATGTTGACCTAAATATTGTGCCCGTCTTACGGCATTAACGGCAGTGTAACGTTCTGAACTTTGCATCCAAATAAGCATGATAAAAGCTAAAATGCTGTAGCTGCCAGCATCAAAAAAAGTTAAGAAATAAGTGTAATGACCTAAAGCTTCGTCATTCATGAACAAAATAGAAGCAAAAGAATATAATAAATGCCTTAACCCGATGATAAATGAAAATATCATGAGTGTTATATTTGAAAAGTGCTTCTTTTTTGCCATTAGTAAATACAGGCTTAAAAATAAAAACACGCAGCTAAAAATAAAATGTTGCAAGCTAACATTGATGTAAAATCTATCTAATACACTTTTATCTTCTAACAATATTGCGATTAAGGTTAATGAACTTAACAGCAAGGCAAAACCTAAAATAGTTAATATTCGTTGGTTAGCAAAACTAATACTACTTATCGCACTATGAACACCAGCTAAGAACAAGAATAAAAAACAATATTTACTAAACTGTTCAAAGGTTAATAAAGTAATTTGCGAAATTGTAGTAGACGATAAAATAATATCATTATGTTGTAAGGCTACGCTGGCATAACTTGCTGCTAAAGCGACTAAGCTAAATGTCCAGTATTTAACATATTGGCGACCATAACCACGAAAATATAGCCACAGCCATAATGATAATAAGCTAAAAACAATTGCTTCAATAGAAAATAAATACTTTTGAGCAAGAAGTTGTTCGGTCATTTAGTTGCCAAATTAGTTAATAAGAATGAATTTTGAGATAATTTTATTCTTATTTAAGAGGATTTTAACCATTAATACAAGTGATAGCGGTATTATCGTGATTTTTATTGATCAGTGTTAATTGTTCCAACTTGTCGTTATACTAATATTAACAACTCAGCCATTGTGCAACAAAAAAGGTTACCTCATGGAATACAATACTTCAGAACTTTGCGATCTCTACGCTGATTTAGTTGATGTCGTAGAACCTATTTTCAGTAATTATGGTGGTCGATGCTCTTTTGGCGGCAAAGTTGTTACGTTAAAATGTTTTGAAGCCAATGGTTTGTTAGCTAAATTAGTCGAATCAGATGGTAAAGGTCAAGTTTTGGTTGTTGATGGTGGCGGTTCTACAAGGCGAGCCTTAATTGATTTTACCATTGCACAAACTGCAGCAAAAAATAACTGGGAAGGAATTATTTGTTATGGTAGTGTTCGTGATGTAGATGCTATTGAAGAGCTTGAAATAGGCATTCAGGCGTTAGTGTCAATTCCAGTTGGCGCTCCCGACTCTGTGGTGGGTGAAAACGATGTTGCCATTAATTTTTCTGGCGTAACTTTTTTACCTGATGATCATGTTTACGCTGACAATACCGGGATTATTTTATCTCCAGACCCTCTCGATTTAGAATAATTAAATTTATATTTTAGCTTGTATGTTGTTGCTCCCATGCTTTTAACCAAGGATCGACATCATCAATATTTAATGTCCTGCCTAATGCTTTTCCTTCCGCTATTTTTCCGCCGATAGATAAATAGGTTTGCTTGGCAAAATCAGTATCAATATGCGTTGCAATTAGCGGTATATTGATGGTACTTGCTGAATTGATTAAGGCGTTTGTTATTGCTTTATCAGTTGAAATATCTTCTTGTGTTACTAACGGCTCACAATTTATTTTTATCTGATTAATTATTATTTTGCGAAGAAAACGTAATGCTTCATAACTTCCCGAAAATTCGTTAATAGCGACCTTTACGTCTAATGCTCTTAATTGATCGATAAACTCCTTGCTGAGTTTTTTCTCGTTGACTATTAATTGTTCAGACAATTCTACTATTAAGTATTTACAAGAAACCTGATATTGATGAGCTCGTTGATCTATAAAATCAATAAGATCGGGTTCTAATAAATACTTGCTCGATAAATTAATCGACACAGTTTGTTTAACGTCTTGTTGCTGAAGTTGCGCTAATAATTTAAATGCCTCGGTGATCATCTTTCGTGCGAGCAAATAAATATCACCACTGAGTTCCGCAATGGGGATAAATTGCTCTAACGTTAATTTGTTAGCAATATCTTCATTTTCTTTAATGGGGGGCTGCCAATTAGCCGAAAAATAAAAACCTTGGACAGTAAAATCATCTAAGCCTATTTGCGGTTGTACAAACCAAGTGATTGTATTATTAACAATAGCTGCTTTTAACGCCTCCATTTTTAACAATTGCTGCTCTGTATGTAATAGTTGGGCACTATCAAAATAATTAATACAGGTTTTGTTTTGTTGATTTTTTAATAGTGCATCTTCGGCATGAGCAATCGCTTTATTAACCGTTTGATCGTGTGATTTTATCAGAGAAACACCAAAAGCTAATTCAAAATTTAATGAAAAACTCTTAAAGCTCATTGCCTTAGGAACAGAGGCGGCTAATTGTTTACAAATGTCGTCAATAACAGCTCGATCAGGATGATGACTTAAAGATAAATCAGCAATAATTAAAAAACGTAAACCGGGTAAACGGGCGAGTTTGATCACCTCGCCACTGTTTTCAAAATTAATTAAAGAATTATTTTTTGCTGTTTTTTGCTGTAACACATAAGCTAATTGTAGCAGTAAAATGTCCGAGTTTTGATGACCTAAAAAAGAATTTACTTCTGAAAAATCAATTGGTTGAAAAACAATAACAGCGTAATTTGGTTGTGAGTTATTTTTAATTAATTGATTAAAATGTTGTAAAGCGTGTTGATGAGTCGGTAAATGGGTAGCAAGGTCATGGGTATAAGAAAATAGTTCATTATTGGTCACTTGGTTTGTTTTAGGCTCGTTTAGCGAAGATAAATCATGACTTATTTTTTGTACCAGTAACCAGTTACCGTTAATAATGGTCACTAAATAGTTTAAAACACAGCTCAATGTTAACAGTGTGGTACTGACACTAGCGTTAAGCCATAGATAAGTATTTATAACAAACAAAGCCGCTAAGCCCCATTGAATAAACATGCGGGAGATGTTTTGTGTTTGCAACGGGCGAATTTGCATTAATCTAACTAACGCGGTGAGTAAAATAACTGTGCTGAAAATCAGCCATGCGTAATAGGTATAAGCTGTAGGTAATAACCAAATACTGAGGGTAAAACCCGTAGCAGCGGTCAACATGATAATAACGTGGCTAGTTTTATTTTTTACTGGTGGTTCTGTTTGGTTGAAATACGGCCATAAATAGGTAAATGTTAATAACAGGCTGGCTGCTGTTAAAACATATGCGTGTTGATGAATAGTAAATTGTGTTAGCGCGTATAAAAAAGCAAAAATGCTTAATGTTAAGGTCGCAGGAAACTGCCAAGCAATGGTGATTTTTTTACTTAAAAGCGCCGTAATTAACAGTACTGGTAAACTTAATCCTAAAACGAAGGCGACATTATATTCGGTAAAAGAAAACTGATTGGCAGCTAAACTAGGTAAAGAAAATAAGGCATAAAAAACAGCAACAAAACATTTGAAGAAGTTGTGTTTTATTTTAATTTTACTATGTAAATCATGAAATAAGTAATTACTATACATCTTAAACCTATTTATTCATTAAATATTACCAAAGCAATAACGTCTGTTATGAATGCATTTTACTTGTTTAGTTTAGCATTGTATTAATAAAAAAAGCCTAAAAAATAACTTGTTTACCTTGCTTTATTAAGGTCTTCAGCGGATTTACCCCAAATTGATAACACAATTCAGCAGGTTGGCTTATATCCCATAATGCCAAATCAGCATCGAAATCTACTTTTAGCATACCGGCATGAGTGTCAATACCAAGTGCTTTTGCTGCATTACAGGTGACTCCTGCAAGCGCTTCAACAGGTGTTAATCTAAATAAGGTACAAGCCATATTTAACATTAATTGAATAGAATGGATTGGTGATGAACCAGGATTAGCATCGGTTGCTATAGCCATGGCAACATTGTTTTTTCTTAACGCTTCTATTGGTGGTAACTTAGTTTCGCGTAAAAAATAAAAAGCGCCGGGTAATAAAACAGCGGTCATATTGGCTTTTGCCATCGCTTTAATGCCATTTTCTGATAAAAATTCTAAATGCTCAGATGACAATGCACCATAGTGAGCCGCTAGTTCACTGGCGCCTAAATCTGATAACTGTTCTGCATGTACTTTTATCGGCAAATTATGTTGTTTGGCAGCTTTAAAAACACGCTCGGTTTGCGCTAAGTTAAAACCGATCCCTTCACAAAAAACATCAACACTATCAACTAATTGTTGTTTGCTTATTGAAGGCAACATTTCATTTACAACGAGATCAATATAGCCATCAGCATTATTTTTAAATTCTGTTGGTAGCGCATGAGCGCCTAAAAATGTGCGCTTTACAGATATAGGTAAATGTTCACTTAATTGGGTAGCTACATTGAGCATTTTTATTTCAGTTTTAAGATCAAGACCATAGCCTGACTTTATTTCAACAGTCGTTAATCCTTGTTGTTGCATAGCGGTTAAACGTTTTAATGCGCTATTAAACAATTCTTCTTCACTCGCAGCTCTGGTTGCATTTACTGTTGAAACAATACCACCACCGTTATTCGCAATTTCTTCATAGCTTGCGCCTTCTAAGCGCATTTCGAATTCGTTAGCTCGATTGCCACCGTAAACAATATGGGTATGGCAATCAATTAGCCCGGGCGTTAACCATTGATTATGGCCATTTATTATCTTTACTGTATTTTTATCAAAAGTAGGTAAATCACTTTCTTTACCTAACCAAGCAATTTTACCTGCGGCAATGGCTAATGCACCTTGCTCAATAGCACCATAACTATTAGTGCTATCTGTCATGGTTGCAATATTAATATTGGTATATAAAAAATCCCAAGAAGGGGTTGAATTAGTCATTAAATTTCCTAAAAATGCAAAAGAGCTATATACAAAAAAACAACTTCATTTTAATGTTTTAACATTAATAGTAAAGAGAATAGCAATTTGATTTTTTCTTGCTGAACGGCAAAGCACTTAATCAACTAGGTATAAGTTATACTAAGAAAAATTGACGAGATAGAGTGGTGTATGCAAGGTCGGGTTAATGATTGTAACGAATATGAAGAAATGATTGCTGAGCATTATCAGCATGGGAATTTATTAACGGCCATTTTTGAGGTTTTAAAAGCACAAGGAAAAAATATAACTCAACTTTGTTTAGCTGATTTAGCTCCCATTGATGAATTTCATATTGGAGGGCCTAAAGCAAGCGAGCATTTTTTTTCACAGCTCAATTTTAATCGCCATAGTCATGTTTTAGATATAGGTTGTGGCTTAGGTGGCGCAGCGCGTTTTTTGGCACACCACTATCAAAGTAAAGTGACGGGTGTTGATTTAACCGCTGAATATGTCAATACAGGCAATGAGTTATCAAAATTGCTTAATTTAACAAAGAGAGTAAATTTACAACAGGCAAGTGCCGTTGCATTACCTTTTACTTCTGAGAGTTTTAATGGGGCTTATATGATGCACGTAGGTATGAATATTGAAAATAAAGAGACATTTTTTAAAGCAATATCTTCAGTGCTTACTCAGCAAGCCTATTTTGGTATCTATGATGTAATGCAACAAACTACAGTAGCGCCCACTTATCCGTTGCCTTGGGCTGATAACGAAAAATACAGTTATATTACGACATTAGCTGAGTATAAATCAGCGTTATTAACGGCTGGATTTGAGATAGTAAAAATTAATAATCGTCAGCAATTTGCGCTTGATTTTTTTGCTCAAGTACGAGAACAAAATAAAAATGAGCACACACAACCTCGATTAGGGCTACCAATGTTAATGAAATCGTCTAGCCATAAAAAATTACATAATTTACGTAATAATATCAAAGAGAATATTATTGCGCCTTTTGAAATAATTGCACGCAAGTGCTCATAAAATAGAGGGAAATAAGATGAAGAAAATAGCAATAATTTTAAGTGGCTGTGGTGTCTATGACGGCAGTGAAATACATGAAGCCGTATTAACCATGCTTGCCATTACACAACAAGGGGCACAATATCGTTGTTTTGCGCCCAATATTGAACAATATCATGTGGTAAATCACTTAACTGGCGATATTGATGAATCTCAGTCTCGTAACGTGTTAGTTGAATCGGCACGTATTGCACGTGGCGATATTGACCCTATAACCGAATTAGTTGTTGATGAATTTGATGCTGTAGTACTACCTGGTGGTTTTGGTGCGGCAAAAAATTTATGTGATTTTGCCATTAAAGGCGAAAATTGTAGTATGCAAAGTGATGTATTAGCTGCATGCCAAGCCTTTGCAAAAGCAAATAAGCCGGCGGGTTATATTTGTATTGCTCCGGCTATGATCGCATTAGTTTATGGGCAGGGGAGTCAAGGAACAATAGGCACCGATAGCGATATTGCGAAACAATTAACCACCATTGGTTTGGAACATATAAATTGCTCTGTTGAGCAAGTGGTTATTGACGAAAAACACAAAGTGATTTCAACGCCCGCTTATATGTTGGCAGGCGATATTAGTGAAGCGGCGCTAGGGATCAATAAATTAATCACCAACTTACTTGGTATGTGTGAATAATATGGACATAAATCATAAAACAATTTGGTTAACAGGGGCTTCTTCAGGTATTGGTGAGGGCTTAGCAATCGCTTTGGCAGCTCAAGGTGCAACATTAATATTGTCAGCACGCAGTGAAGAAAAATTAATCGCTTTAAAACAGCAATTAGTTAATAGCGAACGACATACCGTGGTGGTGTTAGATTTAGCAAAACCAGAACTTGTAAAAGAAATTGTTGAGTCAACGCTAAAAGATATCAATAACGTTGATATTTTAATTAATAATGCAGGCTTATCACATCGCAGTCGTGCCAGTGAGACTATTTTAGATGTTCATCGGCAAGTCATGGAAGTTAATTATTTTGGCAGTATTGCAATGACACAAGCGTTATTACCTACCATGAAAAACGCTCAGCAAGGCATGGTGGTAACTATTGCAAGTGTCGCGGGTAAAGTTGGCGGGAAGGGAATGTCTGGGTACAGTGGTTCAAAACATGCAATTATTGGTTATATGGATTGTTTGCGCGCAGAAGAAGCCAATAACGGCATTAAGGTGTTAACAGTTTGCCCTGGTTTCGTTCAGACGAATATTTCTGTTAACTCATTGATTGAAAACGGACAAACTTTAGGAAAAATGTCTAACGCTATTCGCGATGGAATTTCGGTTAAAGAATGTGCCGCTAAAATTCTTTTAGCGATAAAAGCAGAAAAAGACGAAGTTGTGATCGGAAAAGGTCTTAGTTATTGGGCGCCGACCATTAAACGTTTTTTTCCTAGTTTACTTCGCAAAATGGTCGCTAAAAATAATTATCGAGATTAACGTTAATTTGTGAGCCGTATTATTGCTCATCATTTGATGAAGAATTTTGCTCATTGGCTTGTTGTTCTTTTATTTTTGCTTGTTCTATGCGCCATTTTTGTAATTCGGCGTAATAGTGATCCCAAACACATGGGTTACAAGCACCACCGCCACAACAATCATCATCAGCTGGCGGTAAGGGTTTTTCCATTGGAGTTGTCATAAGTTTTCTTGATTAAGCTTAAAAAGCATATTTTAGCGATAAAAAAGCCCTGAAACAATTCAGGGCTTAATATTTAGTTAATTGCTATTTATTCTTCAGCAGATAACTTATGTTCTAGATAGTGAATATTGGCTCCACCATTCACAAAACCTTGATCAGTTAGAATATCTTTATGAAGTGCGATATTAGTTTTGATACCGTCGACAACTAACTCGTTTAACGCATTGCGCATGCGAGCAATTGCTACATCACGATTATCACCCCAAGTAATTAGTTTACCGATCATCGAATCGTAATGTGGTGGTACTGAATAATCCGCATAAATATGTGAATCCCAACGAACACCTAAGCCTCCTGGCGGATGAAAACGGGTAATTTTACCTGGCGAAGGAATAAAAGTACGAGGATCTTCCGCATTGATACGACACTCAATAGAATGACCAGAAATTTTAATATCTTCTTGAGTATAAGATAACGGTTGACCGGCAGCGATGCGTAATTGTTCTTTAATTAAGTCAACACCAGTGATCATTTCAGTAACTGGATGTTCAACTTGAATACGGGTATTCATTTCAATGAAATAAAACTCGCCATTTTCGTACAAAAATTCAAAAGTACCTGCGCCGCGATAGTTAATTTCGATACAAGCATTACAACAACGTTCACCAATTTTAGCGCGCATTTCTGGTGTAATACCTGGTGCTGGTGCTTCTTCAACTACTTTTTGGTGACGGCGTTGCATTGAACAGTCACGTTCACCTAAATGAATAGCAGCACCTTGACCGTCAGCAAGTATTTGAATTTCAACATGACGAGGGTTTTCAAGGAATTTTTCCATGTAAACCATATCATTTTTAAAGATTGTACCCGCTTCTTTTTTAGTTAAGGCTATCGACTCGATAAGATCTTCTTCATTGCGTACTACACGCATACCACGACCGCCACCGCCACCGGCAGCTTTCACGATTACGGGGTAACCAATGCGCTTAGCATGTGCTTTATTGAGATCTGCATCATCAGTTAATGGACCATCAGAACCGGGTACACAAGGAACGCCTGCCGTTTTCATCGCGCG